>Ga0102595_100620_pt1 | contig 12767 bp, 10 predicted proteins | sample Araplaol_mTSA_r2_2_FD_76864 | JGI IMG/M metagenome (GOLD analysis project Ga0102595, IMG submission 76864) | Arabidopsis root microbial communities from North Carolina, USA - plate scrape MF_Col_mTSA_r2 (SPADES assembly) (version 2) | ecosystem: Host-associated > Plants > Roots > Endosphere...
CGGTGCATGCCGTTGCGGCCGACCAGGAACAGGTTGCTGATGGTGTCGGTATAGCGGCGCACCACGTCGAACTGGTCGTAGGAACCGAAGTACGCCGGGTAGGCCTTCGGCACGCGCACCACCGTGCCATCCAGCACGCTGGTGCCGGTCAGCATGCCGATCTTGGCCAGTTCGGCGGCGCCGAACTTGATCAGCTCCTGATCGTTCATCTGCCACAGGTCGTCGTCTTCGTTGCAGAAATATTCCAGGCCCATCCACATGGTGTCCTCATCCTTGACCAGGTGCGGGCTCCAGTTGTTGAAGATCTGCAGGCGGCCGATGCGCACGTCCTTTTCCTGGATGTAGATCCAGTTGTCGGGCAGCGCCTCGCCATTGGTGGTCAGCACGTCCGCCTTGCGCACCAGCAGGCCGACGGTGAGGAAGTCGCGGTACATCAGGCCGTCGGCCACCTTGCGCACTTCGGCCGGCACTTCGTTCATGCCCTTGATCAGCTCGCGCACCGGCATGGTCGACACTGCATGGCCGCACTCGATGCGGAAGGCCTGGCCGCTGGCGGTATCGGTGCCGGCAACGGCCACCACCTTGCCATCCCTGGTTTCCACGCCGCTCACCGCCTGGTTGTAGCGGATTTCACCGCCGCCTTCGGTGATCAGGCGCGCCACTTCCTGCCACATCTGGCCAGGGCCGAACTTCGGGTACAGGAATTGTTCGATCAGGCTGGTCTCGGTGCCCTTCTGCGACACCCCGCCCTTGCTCTTGAAGATCTGCTTGACCGCGTGCCACAGCGCCTTGCTGATGTTCAGGCCCTTGATGCGCTGCGCGCCCCAGTCGGCGCTGATCTGGTCGCACGGGATGCCCCACACCTTGTGGGTGTAATCCTTGAAGAAGGTTTCATACAACTCGCGGCCGAAGCGGTTGATCATGAAGTCTTCCAGGTTCTTTTCCGGCCGGCGCGGGAACAGCATGATCCAGCCGTAAGTCACCGCGACCTTGGTCAGGCGCCACAGGCCCAGCTTGCTGGCGGTGGCAGCGTTCATCTTGATCGGGTAGTCGAAGAAGCGGCGCAGGAAGAAAATGCGCGACAGGCGCGAACGCACCAGCATGCGGCGGTCGTCGTCGCTTTCCTGCGCGTTGCCGGCAACCTGCACCGAAGTCTTTTTGTTCTGGTAAGTCAGGTCGAGCGAGGCATTGGCCGCGGCGTCGATCGGCAGGATGTCCTGCCACCAGTTCATGACCCAGTCGGATTTGGAAAAGAAGCGGTGGCCGCCCAGGTCCATGCGGTTGCCGTTATGGCAGACGGTACGGGAAATCCCGCCGACTTCATTACTCGCTTCCAGCACAATCGGACGAATATTGGTGTTCCGGATTAACTCCAGGGCCGCAGTCAGGCCTGCGGGACCGGCGCCAATGATTACGGCGTTTTGCTGCCCCATGACAACTTTTCCTTCCAGAGGTTCAAATAATTAAAAACACTGCCCATAAAGAGGGCAGTGCATCAATGAATTTTACCGTGTGGAAATTACAAAAGCTATAACTGATGTAAGGAAACGTCGCGTGGAACCAGCAAAATGGCCAATTCAGGCGTAGCCGTAGCCGCGTGCCATCGCCGCGGCGGCAATTGGCAAAAATGCAAATATGTGAATTTCAGCCATCAATGTCTTCCGGATGGCGCGCACTTCCACCTCTTCCGGCGCCGACTGCGCCTTGCGCCAGCGCAGGAAAGCGCGGGTCGGCTTGATCGACAGCAGGCCAATCACGGCAAACAGCACCACCTTGGTCCAGAACACATGGTTATGCAGGTAAAAATCGGCGCCCTTGGCGCCGAAGAACACGCGCGCAAAGCCGATCGCCACCAGCGACAGCGACATGATGCCCAGCGCTATGTCGTACTTGGCCGCCAGCTGCACGGCCGGCGCCTGCATGCCGGGCCGCACCAGCACCAGCTGGGCGGTGATGGCCGCGGCAATGCCGAAAGCCAGCAGGTGATGCACGATCGCGAGCAGCAGGTCGACCATGGCCGCCCTCCCGCTTAAGCGCGTTCCGACACCGCGTCGACCACGCACAGCGCCGTCATGTTGACGATGCGGCGCACGGTGGCGGACGGAGTCAGGATGTGCACCGGCGCGGCGCAGCCGAGCAGGATCGGGCCGATCGCGATGCCGTTGCCGGCCGCGGTCTTGACCAGGTTGTAGGCGATGTTGGCGGCGTCGATGTTCGGCATCACCAGCAGGTTGGCGTCCTGCTTCAGGGTGGTGGTCGGCAGCAGCTTGTGGCGGAACTTGGTGTCGAGCGCGGTGTCGCCGTGCATCTCGCCATCCACTTCCAGTTCAGGCGCGCGCTGGCGCACCAGCTCCAGCGCGGCGCGCATCTTCTGCGCCGACTCGCTGTTGGACGATCCGAAGTTCGAGTGCGACAGCAGGGCCGCGCGCGGCACCAGGCCGAAGCGCTTCATCTCTTCGGCGGCCATGATGGTGATGGCCGCCAGTTCGTTGGCGTTCGGGTTTTCGTTGACGTGGGTGTCGACCATGCACAGCTGGCGCTCTGGCAGCACCAGGATGTTCATCGCCGCGTACACGCAGGCGCCCGGGCGCTTGCCCAGCACCTGGTCGATGTAGTGCAGGTGCAGCTGGGTGGTGCCGAAGGTGCCGCAGATCATGCCGTCGGCATCGCCCTTCTTGATCATCATGGCGCCGATCAGCGAGTGGCGGCGGCGCATCTCCAGCTTGGCGTATTCCTGCGTCACGCCCTTGCGCGCGGTCAGCTCGTAATAGGCTTGCCAGTATTCGCGGTAACGCTCGTCGAAGTCCGGGTTGATCACGTCGTAGTCGATGCCCTGCTTCAGGCGCAGGCCGAATTTCTGCACGCGCGCGTCCAGCACGGCCGGGCGGCCGACCAGGATCGGGCGCGCCAGTTTTTCATCGACCACCACCTGCACGGCGCGCAGGATGCGCTCTTCTTCGCCTTCGGCGTAGACGATGCGCTTCATTTCCGCCGGGGCCTTCTTGGCGACGGCGAACACCGGTTTCATGAAGGTGCCGGAACGGTAGACGAATTGCTGCAGGCTGTCGGCGTAGGCTTCCAGGTCCTTGATCGGGCGCGTGGCCACGCCGGAATCGGCCGCCGCCTTGGCCACGGCCGGCGCGATCTTGGTCAGCAGGCGCGGGTCGAACGGCATAGGGATCAGGTATTCCGGGCCGAAGGCCAGGTTGGCGATGCCATAGGTGGTGGCAACGATGTCCGACTGTTCGGCGTGCGCCAGGTCGGCAATCGCGTGCACCACGGCGATTTCCATTTCGCGGGTGATGGTGCTGGCGCCGCTGTCGAGCGCACCGCGGAAGATGTACGGGAAGCACAGCACGTTGTTGACCTGGTTCGGGTAGTCCGAACGGCCGGTGCAGATGATGGCGTCGCCGCGCACCGCTTTCACGTCTTCCGGCAGGATTTCCGGATTCGGGTTGGCCAGCGCCAGGATCAGCGGGTTAGGCGCCATCTGCTTGACCATGTCCTGTTTCAGCACGCCGCCGGCCGACAGGCCGAGGAAGATGTCGGCGCCCTTGATGCAGTCGGCCAGGGTGCGGTGCGGGGTGTCGCGCGCGAAGCGCTCCTTGTCCGGGTCCATCAGTTCGGTGCGGCCCTGGTAGACCACGCCGGCCAGGTCGGTGACCAGGATGTTCTCGATCGGGAAGCCGAGGTCGACGATCAGGTCCAGGCAGGCCAGCGCAGCGGCGCCGGCGCCGGAGACCACCAGCTTGACTTCCTTGATGTCCTTGCCGATGTATTTCAGGCCGTTCAGGATGGCCGCGCCGACGATGATGGCGGTGCCGTGCTGGTCGTCGTGGAAGACCGGGATCTTCATCTTCTCGCGCAGCTTGCGCTCAATGTAGAAGCACTCCGGCGCCTTGATGTCTTCCAGGTTGATGCCGCCGAAGGTCGGCTCCAGCGAGGCGATGATGTCGACCAGCTTGTCCGGATCGGATTCGTTGATCTCGATGTCGAACACGTCGATGCCGGCGAACTTCTTGAACAGCACGCCCTTGCCTTCCATCACCGGCTTGGACGCCAGCGGGCCGATATTGCCCAGGCCCAGCACGGCGGTACCGTTGGAGATCACGGCCACCAGGTTGCCGCGCGCGGTGTATTTATAGGAGTTGGCCGGGTCGATGACGATTTCTTCGCAAGGCGCCGCCACGCCCGGGGAATAGGCCAGCGCCAGGTCGCGCTGGTTGGTCAGTTGCTTGGTGGGGGAGACGCTGATTTTGCCTGGCTTGGGGCACTCATGGTACTCAAGCGCCGCTGCGCGCAGTTGTTGACGAAGTTCTTCTTTCTTGTCAGATCCCGAATCCATGCTCTACTGCCCCTTCTATCCTGTGTCCGAAAGCCTTTGATTCTAGCAGATAGAGTGGTTGCTCTAACGTAGGTATTTTTACCAATGCCGAATTTTCATCGGTTTTCGTTGACTTTCAATTAAGAATCATTGAGTTGGGGCGCGATTTTTCTGCCAAACAAATTAATAAACTGTCGCCTGGACGACAATGCTGACTTGCGGCACGAAACCATAAAATCTTGTTGCGCCAAATCGTGGATGGTTGAAATATTCGGCGCAAACAACTTTACTTATGGCACCTTTGTTCCTAGACTGAGTTTACTGGCACTTTACGGAAGGAAAAAACCATGCGTAATGCACTCTGGCATTCCTGGTCCCGACTGTCCGGCGTCCTGTTCCCTGCGACTGCCGCAGCCCTTTTCTTCACCCCACCAGATTCCAGCTATGTTTTCCTGCTAGCGATGGCAGCCGTGTCATCCGGCGGCACCTGGATCTATTTGCGCGACAAGCCAAATAAGGACGAAGCAGGGGTGTCCCGCTAGAATGGCGGGATGCTTTCCGAATTCGACCTGATCAAACAATACTTCGTGCGCCCCGTACCGGGACGCGCCGCCCTTGGCATCGGCGACGACTGCGCCTTGCTGGCGCCGTCGCCCGGGATGCAGACGGCCATTTCCTCCGACATGCTGGTCGAGGGCCGGCATTTCTTTGCCGGCGAAGATCCCCAGCGCCTCGGCCACAAAAGCCTGGCGGTCAACCTGTCCGACCTGGCGGCCATGGGCGCGCGCCCGGTGGCCTTCACGCTTGCCCTGGCGCTGCCGGCGGCCGAACGGGCCTGGCTGGAGGGCTTCTCGCGCGGCCTGTTTGCGCTGGCCGATGCGCATGGCTGTGAACTGATCGGCGGCGACACCACCAAGGGACCGCTGAATATCTGCATCACCGTGTTCGGCGAAGTGGCGCCCGGGCGCGCCTTGCGCCGCAGCGCCGCCCGGCCCGGCGACGACGTCTGGGTGTCCGGCACCCTGGGCGATGCGCGCCTGGCCCTGGCCGGCTACCAGGGTGAACTGGCGCTGCCGGCCGACATGCAGGCAGCCGCCGGCACGCGCATGCATACGCCGACGCCGCGCGTGGCGCTGGGCGCGATGCTGGCCGCGCGCAGCCTGGCGCATGCCGCCATCGATATCTCGGACGGCTTAGTGGGCGACCTCGGACACATCCTCGAAAAATCCCGCGTCGGCGCCACCCTGAATGCCGACGCCCTGCCGGCCGGCCCGGTGTTGGCGGCCCAGCCGCAAGCCGTGCGCCGCGCCTTCAGCGCAGCCGGGGGCGACGACTACGAGCTTTGCTTCACTGCCCCGGCTTCAGCACGCGACGCCATCCTTGCCGCCGGCGCCGAATGCGGCACGCCCGTCACCCGCATCGGCCGCATCGAGGACGCCGCCGGCCTGCGCTGGACCGACGCCGGCGGTGTGCCGCTGGTGCTGGAGCTGTCCAGCTTCGACCACTTCACGCAATAGCGCGGCGATACTCGCCTGGCGGCTTGCCCACCAGCGCCGTGAATTCCTTGATGAAGTGGGCCTGGTCGTAATAGCCCAGGCCCAGCGCCAGCTGCGCCAGTTCCGGTGCGGCGCCAGCCTGCAGTTGCGCCACCGCTTCATGCATGCGGTAGCGCCTGATCACCCATTTCGGTCCCACGCCGACGTATTGCTGGAACAGCCGCTGCAGGGCGCGCTTGTTGAGGCCAGCCTGTTCGGCCAAGGCGTCCACCGTCAGCAGCGCCGCATCGCCCGCAATGGCCGCCACCAGCGCGGCGGCCCGGCCGGCGTCCGCGTCGCAGGGCGGCAAGCGCGCCAGCAGGAAAGCTTCCGCGGCCGCAGCCATCGCGGCGGGCGCCGTGTCCGCTGAAGCGGCGCAAGCGCGCACCTGCCGCGTCAACGCTGCGCCATCCGTGCCGAACAGCTGCGCCAACCCAACACGGCGGTCGGCAATTTCGGCGACCGCGCTGCCGAAAAATGGGCGAAAGCAGCCCGGCCTGAACTTGATGCCGAATGCAAAACCCTGCCCCGCCAGCCGTTTGGTATAGCGCGCTGTATGCACGCCGTACACGCCATCGCTGTCATTTTCGATCACCAGGTGCACATTGGGATGGGGCAGCGTTTCCTGCTGCTGTGGCGGGTGGCCCTGCATGTCCCAGCCGACGAACCAGTAATGCTCGACCAGGGCAGCCAGCGCGGCGCTTGGCGCCACGCGCTCATGGCAGAATGAGCCCGCCTTAAAGCGCGGCACCAGGATGCCGCGCGGCTCAGTATCGATTTGTCGCGTTTTTCCAATCATCAGGCGATGGAGACTACCATAATGGCGGCCATGAAAACACTGATCCCCCTACTATTCGCATGCGTCGCCACGGCGGCCAGTGCAGGAGACAAACCCATGCAAATCGAAGGCACGTTCGACGTCAAACTCACGCCGCAGCCAGCGGTGGAAGGCCAGCCCTGGGGCCGGCAAACCATTACCAAGACATTCCACGGTCCGCTCGATGGCACCAGCAAGGGCGAGATGCTGGCCGTGATGACTGCCGTGAAAGGCTCGGCCGGCTATGTCGCACTGGAACAGGTCAACGCCACGCTGGAAGGCCGCACAGGCAGCTTTTTCCTGCAGCATTCCGGCCTGATGAACAAAGGCACGCCGACGTTGAACGTCAGCGTCGTGCCCGACTCCGCCACGGGCGAATTGTCCGGCCTGCAAGGCACGATGACCATCGACGTCACCGGCGGCCAGCACCGCTACACCTTCAGCTACCAGCTGCCGCCACGTTAAGCCCGGCAGATGTCATGAAGTGGTAACAAGCAGCAACTATTATCCTGCCTGTCTCCACATTCATACCACTCTCCCGTGAATGTTTTCCGCCGCCCCCATGAGGGCGGCATTTTTTTATCCGGTGAGCGCGGTGTGGTCTTCGCCCGGCTCGCCGGCGCGGCGGCCGCTGCCATGCATCAGCCAGTAATGGTGGAAGGCCAGGCGGATGTTGTCGCGCAGCTGGGTGTCGTCCCACGGCTTGGTATAGAAGCGGTAGATCGCGCCGCGGTTGATCGAGTCGAGCACCGCTTCCAGGCCGGTATAGCCGGACAGGATGATGCGGATGGTGTCGGGGTACATCTCCTTGACCTTGGCCAGGAATTCGGTGCCGCTCAGGATCGGCATGCGCTGGTCGCACACGATCACCTGCACCGGGTACAGCGCGAGCAGGTCGAAGCCTTCGGCTGGCGTCACTGCCGTCAGGATGCGGTAGCCGTCGCGGCGGAACAGGCGGTGCAGCGAAGACAGCACGTTGACGTCGTCATCCACCAGCAGCAGGGTTTGCGGCGGTTCAGCTGCCACGTTCGGGTCGGGCGGCAGGCTCTTGCCCGATTCGGCCAGCGCGCCCATTTCCGGCGCTGCCAGGGGGCGGCTGAAGAAGTAGCCCTGGATTTCATCGCAGCGGTTGCGGCGGAGGTATTCGAGCTGCGGGCGCGTCTCCACCCCTTCCGCAATCACGCGCAGCTTGAGGCTGTGCGCCATGCTGATGATGGCCAGTGCGATCGCAGCGTCGTTGGGATTGGTCGTGATGTCGCGCACGAAGGCGATGTCGATCTTCAGCTTGTCGATCGGGAAGCGCTGCAGGTAGGCCAGCGAGGAATAGCCGGTGCCGAAGTCGTCGATGGCCACCTTGATGCCAAGCTCCTTCAGCGCGCTCAGGACCTGGATGGTGCGTTCGGCATTCGACATCAAGGCCGTTTCCGTCAATTCCAGTTCCAGCAGTTCCGGCGGCACCTTGTGGCGTTCCAGCGCCTGCTTGACGTCGTTCTCCAGGTCGCCCTCGACAAACTGGCGGCTGGCCACGTTGACCGCTACATGCACGCCGCCCACCGGCGTGCGCAGCCAGGCCGCGATCTGGCGGCAGGCCGCGTCGATGATCCAGCTGCCGACGCGTACGATCAGGCCCGTGTCTTCCAGCACGCTGACGAATTCCGCGGGATAGACCAGACCGTAGCCGGGCCGGTTCCAGCGCAGCAGCGCTTCCGCTCCGCTGATGCGGCCCGTGGTCAGGTTGACCTTGGGCTGGTAATGCAGCTCCAGCTCGTTGTTGTCCAGCGCGCGGCGCAGCGCCATTTCCAGGTCGAGGCGCGCCAGCACCTGCACGTTCATGCCGGCGGTGAAGAAGCGGTAGCCGTCGCCGCCGGCATCCTTGGCGCGCTCCATGGCGGTGTTGGCGTACTTGACCAGGGTTTCGGGATCGTTGGCATCGTCCGGGTACATGGCGATGCCGATGGAGGCGGTCAGGGTGGCCTGGTGCTCGTCCAGTTCGAACGGCGTGCGCAGGGCTTCGCGCACCTCGTTCGCCACCAGCACGGCATCCTGCTGGTCGCGCGTCATGGTCAGGATCAGCGCAAACTCGTCGCCGCCCAGGCGGCCGACGGTGTCGCGCAGGCGCACGCATTGCACCAGGCGGTTGCTGAATTCGTGCAATAGCTGGTCGCCCATGGCCGCGCCCATCGAGTCGTTGACCTTGCGGAAGCGGTCCAGCCCGATGAACAGCACCACGATGCGCCATTCCTTGTCCTGTGCCAGCTCGATCGATTCGCCCAGGGTCTGGAAGAACAGGGTGCGGTTGGGCAGGCCGGTCAGGCGGTCGTAGTGCGCCATATGGCGCAGGCGCTCTTCCGCCAGGCGGCGTTCGGTGATGTCGCGCGCGACGCAGATCAGGGTGCGGTGCGCGGACTCTCCTTCGCTTTGCAGCAGCCAGTAGACTTCCACCGGCACTGCGGCGCCGTCGCTGCGCAGCAATTCGATTTCCATCAGCTCCGGCGCACGGTGCGGCGCCTGCAGCGCCTGCCCGGCGCGTTCGGCCTGCGCCGACAGCGCGTCCCGCCCGCCAAGGCCAAGCCGCGCTGGCTCCAGCGCCAGCAGTTGCGCGCGCGGATGGCCCAGCATGCGGCAGGCGCCCTCGTTGACATCGACCAGCGACAAGGTGTTGGTGTCGATCAGGAAGATGGCGTCGGCGGTGGCGTCCATCGCGCTGCGGAAGCGCTGCAAGTCGGCGGTGCGGGCGCGCACGGTCTGCTCCAGCACCTCGTTGTAGTCGCGCGCCTGCTGGTGCAGCAGCCGCACTTCCAGCATATTGTTGATGCGCGTGAGCACCTCGACCGGGTCGAAGGGCTTGCTGACGAAGTCGCGCGCACCGGCATCGAGGGCCGGCAGCTTCTGGTCCGGCTGCGCCGTCACCACCAGCACCGGCAGGTACTCAGGCTCCAGCGGCTTGAGCGCCTCCATCACGTCGAAGCCGCTCATGCCGGGCATGTGCAGGTCGAGGATGATCAGGTCGTAGCGGTGCTCTTCGTGCCAGGGCGCCACCACGCGCGGATCGGTGGTGGAGCTGACGTTCACGTAGCCGCTGGTCTGCAGCAGGTATTCCAGCAGCTGCACATTGACCGGCTGGTCGTCCACTATCAGGACTTTGGCGTTCAGGATATCGTCGCGGCTGATCACTTGGACGTACTCCCTTCTTCCTCCCTGCGAGCCAGGAAGGCCATGGTGCTGTTGATCGCTTCCGTGAATTCGTCGATGTTGATCGGCTTGATCAGGTAGCGGAAGAAACCGGCCGCCAGGCCTTTTTCAACGTCGCGCGGCATGGCATTGGCGGTCAGGGCGATGACGGGGATGTGTGCGGTGCGCGGGTCGGTCGCCAGCAGCTTAACGGCGTCGATGCCGTTCAGGCCCGGCAGGTTGATGTCCATCAGGATGATGTCCGGCTGGTGCGCGCGCGCCAGTTCGATGCCAAGGTGGCCGTCCGGCGCGGAAATGAGTTTCAGGTCGGGCCGGAAACTGATGATTTCTTCCACCAGCTTCAGGTTGGCCGGGTTGTCTTCCACGTACAGCACGGTAGCTGGCTCGCCTTCGGCGTGGCGGTGGTGCTGGGCTGGCCGCTCGGCATTCTGGTCGATGCGCGAAGGCGTCGGCTCGGTCGATTCCAGCTCGATCCAGAACATGCTGCCCACGCCCTGGCTGCTGGTGACGCCGATGGTGCCGCCCATCAGCTCCACCAGGCGCTTGGTGACCACCAGGCCGATGCCGGTGCCCTCTTCCGCCCCGCTCTCCTGGCCCAGGCGGTTGAAGGGCTGGAACAGTTGCTTGACCTGTTCCGGCTTGAGTCCCATGCCGGTGTCCTGCACCGACACCCGCACCAGGTTTGGTCCGCTCGGGCTGCAATCGACCACCACCGCACCGCCATCGCGGTTGTACTTGATCGCGTTGGACAGCAGGTTAAGCAGGATCTGCTTGAGGCGCGTGCGGTCGGCCGTGACGTTGGCCACGCAGCCGTCCGGGAACAGCAGGCGGATGCCGCGCGCGCTGGCCAGCGGAGCCACCATGCCTTCGCACTCCTGCAGGATTTCGTTGAGCGCCACGGGTTCCAGCGACAGCGCCACGGCGCCCGACTCGATCTTGGCCAGGTCGAGGATTTCGTTAATCAGGGTCAGCAGGTGGCGGCCGGACTTCAGGATATGGTTGGCGAATTCGCGCTTCTGCACCAGCGTCGATGGCAGCTTTTCCGAGGTGAGGATCTGCGCGAAGCCGAGGATGGCGTTCAACGGCGTGCGCAGTTCGTGGCTCATGGACGACAGGAAGGCCGACTTGGCCTGGTTGGCGCTCTTGGCCTCCTGCATTGCCATCGCCAGTTCGCTGTTGGCCTGCTCGAGCTGCAAGGTGCGTTCGTGCACGCGCTGTTCCAGCTCCTCGTTCAGGCGCATGACTTCCTGCTGCGCCTTGCTGCGCTGTTCCGCCTCGCGCGCGATTTCACTGTTGGAGGTTTCCAGTTCGCGCGTGCGGCTTTCGATTTCGCTCAACATCTTGTTGAAGGAGTCGGCCAGTTCGGCCACCTCGTCGTTGCTGGTGCCCGGCGCACGGCGCGAATAGTCGCCGGTTGCCATCACTTCGCGCGCCACGTCGGCAATGGCCAGCACCGGCTGGGTCACCACCTTGTTCAAGGGCCGCATCAGCAGGTAGGCAATGCCCATCGCCAGGAAGGTGGCGACAATGGCAATCATCACGTAGTCGCCGAAGCGGCCCAGGAGTTCATAGTCCGACTGCAGGTAGACGGTGCCCAGCAGTTCGCCGTTGTCGCGGATGCGGCGGAACAGCATCATCTTGCCGTCCTCGAAGGCGACGCCTTCGGCTTGTGGTGCGGCAGGCACGCTGATATCGATTCCCGGCGCCACATAGGTGGCGAACAGCTGGCCGCGCGCGTTGTAAATCGCACCGGCGTTGACTTTCGGCCGCAGGCGCAGCAGCGCCAGGTTTTCCTTGGCCAGGCGCGGATCGTCGAAAGTCAGCGCGGGTGCGCTCATATGCCCCAGCAGCTCGGCCTGGGTGGTCATGTCCGAACTCAGTGACTGGTGGTAGGCGCGCAAGTCGTAGGCGATGATGGTGCCGAGCGACACCAGCAGCGCCACCAGCGTGACCAGCATCACCACGCCAAGCAGCTTTTGGGGCAGCGAGCGGCGGCGCGTCATCATCCCGCCACCTGCTGCACGCGAAGAGCGGCCGACAGCATGCGCGCACTGATCTTCAGGCGCGCCACGGCCGCATGTTTCAGGGAAACCTCAAAGCGCAGCCTCTCGTCGGCAATGACAAAGTTGATCATGCTGCCCATGCCGAAGGTCTCGTCGCCATCGGTCACGGTCAGCACCGGCTGGCCGCGGCTGGCGGCCAGCAGCTCCTGCGCCAGACCCTTGTCCTGCGCCGGGATGAACAGGATGTGGACGCCGGCCAGGCTGTCGCCGCGCTTGATGCGCCTGACCTGCAGCGGCCGGCCATTGGCGGTATGGCCCGCCACGGTCTGTTCCAGTTGCTCGGCCAACGGGTCGGCCCCGGCAACGCCAATCACGACCGGTGCATCGGGGCGCGTGAAACTGCCTTCGGGCCATTCCACGAAGCCGGCAAATTTGTACAGGTAAGCTGCCTTGACCTGGCGCTCCAGGCTGGAGGCCGATTGGGCATGGGCGAACAGGGGCAGCAGCGCAGCCAACAGCAGCGCCACCCAGAAAACGGGACGTCTTCCTTGGAGAGTCCTCACCACCGTGCCTCGCGAACAGGGGATTTGGGGCATTCTATCGCTGAGTACCGGGCAGCGGCGCAATTATTGGTTTATCGCACCACAAAAGCCTTCCCCGGCTTGCAAGTTAGTCGTGACGCCACATTATTGCGGTGCAGCGTGGTCAATCTGCACAGCAGCGCGCTAGAATGGCCTCAAATGCTTTTGTTTGCTAAAGGAGCCACAAGTGAGTACAGACATCAACGAACTGGCCGCCCAGGTGGGTAAGGCCCTGCAAGACAAAGGCTTGCTGTTGGCAACCGCGGAATCGTGCACCGGTGGCGGCATCTCGACGGCGATCACGGACATTGCCGG
>Ga0102595_101217_pt1 | contig 12754 bp, 10 predicted proteins | sample Araplaol_mTSA_r2_2_FD_76864 | JGI IMG/M metagenome (GOLD analysis project Ga0102595, IMG submission 76864) | Arabidopsis root microbial communities from North Carolina, USA - plate scrape MF_Col_mTSA_r2 (SPADES assembly) (version 2) | ecosystem: Host-associated > Plants > Roots > Endosphere...
CGCCGCTGTCTTCCAGCATCGCTTGCAGCCGCGCTGCCGGGTAGGCCGGGTCGAGCGGCAGGTAGCAGCCGCCCGCCTTCAGGATGCCCAGCAGGCCGGCCACCATGTCCGGCGTGCGCTCCATGCACACCCCGACCGGCACGTCGGGACCGACGCCGGCCGCACGCAGGCGATGGGCGATGCGGTTGGCGCGCCGTTCCAGTTCGCCGTAGCTGATGGTCTCGCCGTTGCAATGCAGGGCCGGCGTTTCCGGCGTGGCCGCTGCCTGGTCTTCAAACAGCGCGTGGATGCAGCAATCGGGATACGCGCTCGGCGCCGGGTTGAAGCTGCGCAGCAGCGCCAGTTCCGCCGGCGGCAGGACGTCCAGTGCAGCAAGCGGCGCGTCGGCCAGTTGCGCCAGGCCGGCCAGCAGGTGCTGCCAGCGCGCCAGCAGCAGGTCCATGTCGGCCGCAGCAAACCAGGCCAGGTTGTAATCGAACTGGAGCTCCACCGGCAAGCCGCTGCCGTATTCCCACACGGTCAGCATCAGCGGCGTCGCCTCATGGTGGTGGCTCAGGTAGACCAGGCTGGCCGGCTGGCCATCGAGCGCGAGCTTGCTATCCAGGCGCAGGTAGTTGAAACCGGCCTGGTACAGGCCGCGCGCACCATCGCGCAGGCCGAGGTCGCGCACCATCTGGCCCAGCGGATAGCGCTGGTGGCGCAAGTGGCGGCGCTGCTGCGCAGCCAGCTCCTGCACCAGGGTGCCGAAAGTCTGCCCGCCATCGGCGCGCACGCGCAATGGCGACACGCTGGTGAACACGCCCAGTGCCTGCTTTTGTGCGTGGGCACTGCGGTTGTGCACCGGCAGGCCCAGGATGAAATCGTCACGGCCGCAGGCGCGTTGCAGGTAGGCTGCCAGCAGCCCGAGGAATACTTGCGGCACACCGACGCCAAGCTGCTGCGCCAATGCGCCCACGGCAGCGAATTGTCCAGGCTCCAGCGCCAGCACGGCACGGCCGCTGCGCCCACCCTGCCCCATGCCGGCGGCCGGCGCCAGCAACGGCTCGGGCAAGCCGGCCAGCTCCTGCTGCCAGTAGCTGCGGTCGGCAGCGCAGCGCGCGCCATCAAGGTAGGCGCGGTCGCCAGCGCTCACCTCATGCCACGACAGGGCCTGCGCCACCTCGGCGCCGACGTAGGCCTGGCCCAGGCGCGCCGCCCAGTTGGCAAAGCCCCAGCCATCCATCGCCAGGTGGTGGGCGCAGCCCACGTACCAGAATTCGTCGTCGGACAGCTTGAGCAGCGCGGCGCGGAACAGCGCGGCGTTCTCGACCGGCATGGCACGCTCGAACAATTGCGACAGCCAGGCGCTGGCCGCCTGTTGCGGCGCTGCTTCCGCGCTGAAGTCATGCAGTGGCAGCGCCGTATCGCGCTCGGGGCTGATGTACTGCGCCGGCTGCCCATCCTGCTGCACCACGCGGATGCCGAAGGCGTCATGCGCCGCCACCAGTGCGGCATGGGCTTGCGCCAGGCGCACCGGGTCGAGGCGGCCGAAGCGGATGTAGCCGCCCACGTTGTACAGCGGGCTGTGCGGATGGTGCAACTGGTCGTAATAGATGTCGGCCTGGGTCAAGGTCAGGGCGAACGCGGCTTGCACGGTCATGTGTGTCATGGTCTGGGACTCGCAGGAAATGGTTCAGGCGGCGGCAGGCAAGGCCATGGCCTGGCGCCGCTCTTCGGCGCTGACGGTGTGGGTGCGTGCAACGCGTCCTTCCTCCATCACGACGATCCGGTCGGCGACGTGGAAGTAGCGGTCGTCGTGGCTGATGACCACAATGGCCTTGTTGCGCGCCTTCAGTTCAGGCAGCAGGCGGTGATAGAACACCTGCTTGAAGACGGGGTCCTGGTCGGCCGCCCATTCATCGAACAGGTACAGCGCCTTGTCTTCCAGGAAGGCAACCAGCAGCGCCAGCCGCTTTTTCTGGCCATCGGACAGGGCCAGCGTGGAGAAGCGCCCGTCCTTGACGCTGACCTTGTGCTGCAGCTGCAGCAGCGCCAGGTACTCGTCGATGCGCTCCTGCATGCCGATGCCGCCCACGCCCAGCAGGCGGTCGAACAGGTGGTAATCGGTATAGATGGCGCTGACCTGCTCGCGGCAGGCCAGCAGGCTGTCGCGGTCAAGCGGCGTGTCGCCGAAGCGGATGGCGCCCTGCTGCGGCAGGTAGTGCAGCGTAATCAGCTTGGACAGCGTGGACTTGCCGGAACCATTGCCGCCCACCACGAATACGATTTGCCCGCGCGGCAGCTCCAGGTCGACCGGGCCAAGGCGGAAACCTTCGCCGTCGCCGCGCGCTGCGTGCTGGTAGCACACCCCTTCGAAGCGCACGCTGTCCCAATGCAGGGCAGGACGCTCCGCCTCATTGGCATCCTCCTCCGGCAGTTCGGCCAGGATCTGGTTCACCTTGTTCAGCGAAACGCGCGCCACCACGATTTGCGGGATGTAGTTCAGGATGCTGGTCACCGGGCCGGTCACATACAGCAAGGCCATGATCACGCCCAGCAGCTCGGTGTTGCTGACGGCGTGGTAGTTGATGAAGATGTAGGTGATGGCGCCGATCACGAAGAAGCTGATCAAGTCGCCGTAGTTCATGGCGGCGCGCACGATGGTGAAGCCGCGCTTGTCGAGTTCCAGGATCTGCTGCTCATTGGCCAGCAGCAGGTCGCGGAAGAAAGCATGGCGCTTGCGCGCATTGAGCTTGAGTTCCTTGGCGCCCTGGATCAGGCCGCGGATCGATTCCTGCAATTCGTCGGCCACGTGGCGCGACCGCGTGAAGTAGCGGTTGCCGAAGTACATCGGCACCTGGTAGCTCACCACGCCGAACACGATGGCGCCCATCACGAACCAGAACACGGCAGCGTTCATGTACAGCAGGAAGCCCAGCATGCCGACCAGGGTCACCACGGCGATCAGCAGGTCGGGCAGCATGCGGGCGCCCATCACGATGCGGGCCACGTCGGTGGTCAGGGCCGCAATCAGCTTGGGCGCGCCCATGCGCTCCAGCTCCACCAGCGGCGCGCGCGAAACACGGTGATAGATGCGGATGCGCAGGTCGGTCGCCACGTCCATCGAAATGCGCAGCAGGCCGATCTGCGATATGGAGCGCGCCAGCAGGATAAACACGCAGGTGGCGAGGAAAGCGCCGGCAAAGCGGTATTGCGCCACCTCGAAGCCGAGGAAGGTGTACAGCTCCGCGCCGGCGCTGGCGAAACGGTCGCCGTCCGGCGCCACGCTGTTCAGCACCAGGGGAATCAACAGCGCGTAGCAGATGCCGGCCAGCGCCCCCAGCACGATCGACAGGAACACCTGGTTGGGCGCCTTGCGGGTAAATGCATCAAACAGTGTCATTTCATTTTCCTTGCACGGGATTGGGGGTCAGGGCCAGCACGCTGCCCTTGGCGCCGCCGGCCTCGGCCAGGCTGCGGTACTGCGTGGCGCCGATCATGTCGTCGTAGTGCCTGCTCAGCGGATGGCCCGACTGGCCGGTGGAGTTGAGGTACAGGTGCGGGCCGGCGCCCGGCTCCATCACTTGCCGGAAGGCGGCGCCAAAGCCTTGCACATAGCCTTTGGATGCCTGGAAGCTGGCGTTGGCCACGCTGACGGTGGCCGGCGCGCCGCCGCTGGCCAGCTGGCGGCCGTACACCAGGTCCATCAGCTTGACGTCGCTGAACGGCATGTGGCGGAAGTGGATGGCATGCACGCTGCCCCAGCGCCAGTCGTCCATGTCGCGGCCGGCCAGCTTCTGCAGTTCGTCCAGGGCGCTGTCGAGGGATTTGGAAAGTGCGGCATCGCAGTTGCCCGCCACCGGCTGGCGGCACCACAGCGCTTTCTGCGCGCCCAGCGCTTCGGCCACGGTGGCGGCGCCGGCGTTGGCGGCGGCCGCGCCGAGCAGTCCTTGCTGCACTTCGTGGTTCCAGAAGCCGCGCAGGCTGGGGCCGAACAGTTCGCTGCGCAAGTGGCTGGTCCAGGCCCAGTAGATGGCTGCGGCCTGGCTATCCTTGCCCATCACGCCATCCCAGCGCGCCAGCAAGGCCAGCGCGCGCTTCTGGCGTTCGTTGCGGCCCTGGTAGGCCGTCAGCAGCGGCAGCAGCTGGCGCGCCTCGAGGTTCAGCAGGTCGCCCTGCATGTGTTCCATGGTGGCCGGGGTCATCTTGCGCCCTGCCGCCACTTCGGCAGCCAGCATCTGCTCAATGCGCGCAGCACGCGCCGGTGGCGCCCAGTCGCCGGTGATGAAGTAAGGGTAGTCGTCGCCGGCCACCTTGTTGTTGGCCGAGACCAGGTAGCCGCGCTCCGGATTCAGCGCGTGCGGCATCGCTTCCGGCGGAATGTAGCCAGTCCAGCGGTAATCGCCCGACCAGCCCGGCGCCGGCAGCGCCCCCTGGCCGGCAGCACGCACCGGCACGCGGCCAGCGCCGGCATAGCCGATGTTCCCTGCCTGGTCGGCATAGACCAGGTTCAATGCGGGCGCCACATGGAAGCGCAGCGCGGCGCGGAAGCTGTTCCAGTCGCGTGCGCGGTTGATATTGAAGAATGACTCGTAGGTAGTATCGCCCTCTTCCAGCGCGGTCCAGCGCAGTGCCAGCGGCTGGTCGAAGCTGCCCACCACGTCGCCCACCAGCACGCCATGGACCGACTCGCGCACCTGGATGCGAAGCGGCGCCACCGGTTCGCGCAAGGCATGCGGGAACTCGGCTCGCACGCGCACGGTCTCGGTGCGGGTATCGAACCGGCGCCACTCCTTGCCGTCCTGGTAGCGCGCAGCGTCATGCGGATCGATGCGCTCGAAGTACAGGTCCTGCGCATCGGCCATCATATTGGTGCCGCCCCAGGCGATGTCGCGGTTCTTGCCGAACACCACCACCGGCATGCCGGGCAGGCTCATGCCGGCCACCTGCAGCCCGGGGCTGTGCTGGCTGACGGCGTACCACAGCGAGGGCAGCTGCAGGCCCATATGAGGGTCGTTGGCCAGCAGCGGCTTGCCGTCTGCCGTGAGGCGGCCCGCGACCACCCAGGCATTGCTGCCCACTGCACGCCCGCCGATCTGCAGCTGCTCCTGCAAGGACTGCTGTAGCTGCGACAGCCCTGCCAGCTGGCGCCCGGCCTGTTCGCCGGCGCGCACCGTGACCGGCGCCTGCGCCGGATAGCCGGCGTACAGGGATTTCATCTGTGCCGCATCAAGCACCTGGGCCGCGGCGTAGCGCTCCAGCTCCTGGTCCAGGTTGCCAGCCAGCTGCAGCGCGAACAGCTTGACCAGGGCCAGCGAATCGGTCGGCTCCCAGCGCGCGGGCTGCACGTCCAGCGCCAGGAATTCCGGCGGCAGTGCCTGCCCCTGCGCCAGCCAGGCGTTGACGCCGGCAGCATAGGCTTCGAGCGAAGCGCGCGCCTCGCTGCCCAGCGCCGGCAAGGATTTCTCCGCCGCGCGGTACAGGCCCAGGGTACGCAGCCAGACGTCCTGCTTGACCGTCTTGCGGCCGAAGACTTCAGACAGCCGCCCTTGCGCCGTGCGGCGCTGGACTTCCATCTGCCACAGGCGGTCCTGCGCATGCGCATAGCCCATGGCGAAGTAGACGTCGTGCGCACTGCCGGCGCGGATGGCGACCGCGCCGTCGCGGTCACGGGTGAGCGTGGTTTCGCCGTCCAGGCCACGCACCTGCAGGCGGCCTTCGTCCTGCGCGCGGCTTGACTGCAGGTGCAGCAGCAGCGCCGTGGCGCCGGCAACGAGCGGCAGCAGGACAAGAAGGGTGAAACGGCTTAACAGGGGATAGTTTCGGAACACAATGTGCCTTCACAGTACTTGGTCATGCCAAGCACTGTAAGGACTTGCCGTCTGCCGCAACACTGTCAACATTTACAGCCCGCAGCGCCACGCCGGTGCACAGCGTGTGCGGGTCGAGCCAGAAGAAGCGCACCGGCACCAGCTGGCCGCGCTCCAGGCCTGGCGCCAGGTCGGCGACACAGCGCAGCAGCAGCACACCGGCAGCCGGCGCAATCGCGCAAGCATGCGCATCCTCGAAACCGATATAACGCCCGAGGCGATGGAAGGCCGCCTTGAAAAAACTTTCCTTGGCCGAGAACGCCAGTGTCAGCAAGGCTTCCTGCGGCAGCCGCGGTGCGCCCTGCATCAGCCAGGCCAGCTCCTGCTGCGTGACCGCGCTGCCCAGCAGCCATTCACGCGCATCGGCCGCCACCAGCGATTCAATGTCGATGCCGACCCCGCCCCAGTCCGTGCGCGGCGCCACCAGGGCTGCCGCATGGCTGGCCGTGTGGCTGATGCTGCCTTGCAGCCCGGGTGGCCAAAGCGGCTCGCGCCACGCCCCGCTGTCCACGCGATAGTTGCGCCAGCCGAAGGGCGTCAGCGCAGCCGCTGCGCACAGGCGCCCCGCCAGGTACTCGGCCTGGCGCGCACGCACGCTGCGCTGCAGCTCGGGCGGGAAAGCGATGGCATGGTGTTCAAAAAGGGACGGCAGGTAGACCGCACCGTCATAGCGCCCGAGCACGAATGGGAGCGCTTGCCCGCTGGTGGGCATGCTGTGGGCCGACAGCTCGATGAAGGCGCGGCCCGCGCCTGTCAGGGATGGTGGGAACATGCTCAGCATTACACCGCAAACGCGGCGCGGCCGGCACTGTCAGTGTTGACAGCGCCCTAGAGCAGCCGCAGCATGGCGGCCTTGATCACGCCGGCGGTCTTGTTGGCAGCGCCCAGTTTCTCGAGGGCATTATTGACGTGGAAATTGACGGTGCGTTCCGAGATGTTCATGATCTCGCCCACTTCTCCCGAGGTCTTGCCGTCGGCAGTCCAGCGCAGCACTTCGATCTCGCGCTGGGTCAGCACCGGCGCCTCGACCGCCGCCCTGGCAGACACCAGGCGCGCCATCCCTTCATGGGCCACCTGCACCAGCCAGGTCATTTTCAGCGACTGCGCGCGCAGTTCAGACTGGCTGAGCGGGTCATGCGAACGGGCCAGGGTCAGCAGCCCGCCCACGCCCTTGGCGTCATAGGACGACTGGGCCCAGCCCACGCGCAAACCGTGGGCGTGCGCGTCGTCCCAGAATGTGGGATTGGCCTTGAACAGGTCCTCGGTCCAGACCAGTGGCAGCACCGATTGCATACCGTGCGCCACTGTCGGGTCAGATGCCAGATAATTCTGCTCAGCATAGCGCTGCTGCCAGGCGCTCGAATAATTATTGCGCAGGTAGGTCTTGGGATTGGTCAGCGGCAAAGGCATGCGCAGACCATAGGCACAATAATCAAAGCCAAGGCTGCGGGCGGCTGCCTCCAGCACGGCAAAAAGCTGTTCTTCTGTCTGGGCAGTTAACAACGCCTGTAGCTGGCCTTCCTGCCAGTCGGAAAAATCCACCTCGCCCTCCTTCCAAAACTGACGTTACGTCAGTGAATCACTTATCGATCATAACGAGAAAATGACGCCTGTCCGCAGTTTTTCGCAACATTTTCAGCCTGACAACAGAAATACAACGAACGTAACTGTCAAAGTTGACAGTTGCTTTTCTGCGCTACCCGGCTTCAAATATCGAAACAAGACCCGACGACGGGCAAATTTCTTTCTAGAAAGCCTAGACAACATGTTTGACACGGCTGATCTCCGCATGCCCTTCCAGGCGCTGCAACAGCGCTGCCTGGAGCATTTGATTTCTGGTCTCGACGAAAACGACATGCCACCGCCGAGCGGCGAGGCGGCCATTCCCTGCCAACTGAGCGGCTATACGGAATGGGTCAGCCAAGAGCAGCCCGCGCTGACTATCGGCTGGGACTGGGAGCTGCTCGCCGGCCTGGACAAGGTTGCACTGCGCCGCGTGGGCCAACCACGCAGCAATATCTGCCTGAGTGTGCAGCCCGGCGGAGGCTGCGACTGGCCGCAGAGCGACGCCTTGCTCAGTCGCTTCGTCGATGGTTACAATTGGCAAGATGAAACACTGCTGAATATTCAATCACGCTACCAAGCGTGATCCCGCCGCCCCCGCACCGCACCGGCTGTGCGGTATCAAGCTTTTCCTTGGCAACAACATGCTAGCTTTATCACACGACGGTTACATCCGCATGACCCTGCTCCAGCTGCAGGGCATTCCCTTGCGACATCTCTTATCGGGCCTGGATGAGGATTGTTCAGCCACCATCGCCGGCTACACAGAATGGCTGAGTGACGGACAGCCAGCCATCACGCTGGGCTGGGATTGGTGCATGGTCGGCCATGCCAAGCTGCAGCGGGTCGACGAGCCGCGCAGCAACCTGATGCTGGTGGACGAGGCCGGGCGCGACCTCGGTTTCGACGCGACGCTGGCGGCGCTGGCGGGCTTTGTTGACCAGATGGATTGGCAAAAAACCACACTTTCAGCTTTGGAGGAGCGATATTCGGGCTAAGCCCCTGTGCACGATTGCCCACCGGACTGTCAGAATTTACAGTTCCAGCGCAGCGTTAAAAATAGTTCAATGACAGCTCACATCAACAGTACTCTTCTTTCCGGAGCAGGGCATGAATCGAATCGCGGGCAGCAGCAACACCATTGGCAAGCAACTGTATACGCAAGTCGCACATTACCGCCACAAGGTCTTTATCGAGATGCTGGGCTGGGAGCTGGAAACGCGCAACGGCGAAGAACTTGACCAGTTCGACCGTCCCGACACGCTGTACGTGGTATCGCAGGACGACGATGGCAACGTCAACGGCTGCGCCCGCTTGCTGCCGACCAGCCAGCCTTACCTGCTGGGAGAAATCTTCCCGCAACTGATGAATGGCGCAGAAGTGCCGCGCAGCGACGAAATCTGGGAACTGTCGCGCTTTGCCGCAGTGGATTTCAACAGCCGCACCATGTCCGCGCTGTCGCAGTTCTCTTCAGAAGTAGCTGTTGAACTGCTGAAAGAATCGATTGCTTTCGCTGCAGCCAACGGCGCCAAGCGCCTGATTACGGTATCGCCGATTGGCATCGAACGCCTGCTGCGCCGTGCCGGCTTCCGCGCCCACCGCGCCGGACCACCGATGATCATCGACGGCCACCCTATCTTTGCCTGCTGGATCGAAGTCGCCTGAACGCGGTTTCAATCAACCCCTGCAACGACTACCGGAACGGCCCGCGGCAACGCAAATTGCCGCGGGTCCCGGCACCCCGCCTGGCCCCAGGAAAAACGCCTGCGATGGCCCTGTTCGGGCAGCTGCGCCGAGACTATGATCGGGCAACACCCTTCGACGCCGGCATATCCCCATGAAAACTGCATGCATTGCGCTTCTGGTCTTCTTCGCCTGCATCGGCGCCCCCGCAGCGGCTGCACCAGTCAGCGACGGCCAGCAGGACTTCAATTGGGAACTGGGGAAATGGGAAACAAAGCTGCGGCGGCTCAAACAGCCGCTTAGCGGCAGCCACGAATGGCTCGAATATGCAGGCACCACGACCGTCACGCCCCTGATGGGAAAACGGGCAAATATCGTCGAATTTGACGTACAAGGTGCTGCCGGGAGGATCGCCGGCGTGTCGCTTCGCCTGTACCAGCCGGCTTCCGGGCAATGGAGCCTTCACTTCGCGAACCTCGCCAACGGCGCAATGACAGAGCCAGTGCAAGGCAGCTTCCAACAGGGGCATGGGACGTTCTTCGGCCAGGATACGCTGAATGGCCGCAAGATCATGGTGCGCTTCCTGATCATTCCAGTCAGCGCGGACCAATGGCGCTTCGAGCAGGCCTATTCCGCCGATGAGGGAAAAACCTGGGAGGACAACTGGATCGCAATAGACACGCGCCAGCCGCCCTCCCCTTCGACCCGGCCTTAGCGCTTGCGAGGCGGCGGCAGGTCGGTGCAGACGCCTTCGTAGGCTTCTGCGGCCATGCCGATCGATTCACCCAGGGTTGGGTGCGGGTGGATCGTCTTGCCGATGTCGATGCCGTCGGCGCCCATCTCGATTGCCAGGGCAATTTCACCGATCATGTCGCCGGCGTGGGTGCCGACAATGGTGCCGCCGATGATACGGTGGGTTTCCGCGTCGAACAGCAGCTTGGTGAAGCCTTCGTCACGGCCATTCGCAACAGCGCGGCCGCTGGCTGCCCATGGGAAGTGGCCCTTCTCGACCTTGATGCCCTTGGCTTTCGCTTCATCTTCGGTAATGCCGGCCCATGCCACTTCCGGATCGGTGTAGGCCACCGATGGGATGATCTTGGCGTCGAAATGGGCTTTCTCGCCGTGGGCTGCTTCTGCCGCAACGTGCGCTTCGTGCACGGCTTTGTGAGCGAGCATTGGCTGGCCGACGATGTCGCCAATCGCGAAGATGTGCGGCACGTTGGTGCGCATCTGGCTGTCGACGTTGATGAAACCGCGGTCGGTGACGATCACGCCGGCCTTGTCGGCAGCGAGCTTCTTGCCGTTCGGGCTGCGGCCGACTGCTACCAGGACCATGTCGTAGACCTGTGGTTCCGGTGCGGTGGCGCCGGCTTCGGCGGCTTCGAAGGTGACCTTGATACCCTCCGGCAGCGCTTCCACGCCGACAGTCTTGGTCTTGGTCATGATGCGGTCGAAGCGCTTCTCGTTGTACTTCTGCCAGACTTTCACGGCTTCGCGGTCGGCGCCCTGCATCAGGCCGTCCATCATTTCGACCACGTCGATGCGCGCGCCGAAGGTGCTGTACACGGTTGCCATTTCCAGGCCGATGATGCCGCCGCCGATGACCAGCATCTTCTTCGGCATGAAGCGCAGTTCGAGTGCGCCGGTGCTGTCGACGATACGGTTGTCTTCAGGGACGAATGGCAGCTTCACCACGCTGGAACCAGCGGCGATGATGGCTTGCTTGAACTGGACTACTTTCTTGCTGCCGTCGGCTGCAGTGACTTCGATGTGGTTCGGGCTCAGGAACTGGCCAACGCCCTGCACCACGTTCACCTTGCGCATCTTGGCCATGCCGGCCAGGCCGGTAGTCATCTTCTTGATGACGCCTTCCTTGTAGCTGCGCACCTGGTCGATGTCGACCTGCGGCTTGGCGAAGGTGACGCCGTTCTTGGCCATGTGGCTGGTTTCATCGATCACGGCTGCCAGGTGCAGCAGGGCTTTCGACGGGATGCAGCCGACGTTCAGGCAGACGCCGCCCAGGGTCGCGTATTTCTCGACCAGCACGGTGTTCATGCCCAGGTCTGCGGAACGGAAGGCGGCGGAGTAGCCGCCTGGGCCGCCGCCCAGGACCATCATGTCGCAGGTGATGTCGACCTGGCCGGCGTAGCCGCCGGCTTGCGGTGCGGCCGCCGGGGCGGCCGGTGCTGCAGCAGGCGCCGCTGCGGGGGCCGGAACCGCGGCCGCAGGGGCTGGCGCGGCAGCAGCGGGAGCAGCTGCAGCACCCGCAGCTTCTTCCAGCACCATCAGCGCGGAACCTTCGCTCACCTTGTCGCCAACCTTGATCTTGAGTTCCTTGATCACGCCAGCGTGGGTCGATGGAATCTCCATTGATGCCTTGTCGGATTCGACGGTGGCCAGAGACTGGTCGACCTTGACGGTATCGCCAACCTTGACCAGCAGTTCGATCACTTCGACGTCCTTGAAGTCGCCGATGTTCGGTACTTTAACTTCGATCATCGCGGCCTCCTTACAGCAGGATCTTGCGCATATCGGCCAGCACTTCGGCCAGGTATGCAGCGAAGCGTGCGCCGGACGCGCCGTCGACCACGCGGTGGTCGTAGGACAGCGACAGCGGCAGCATCAGGCGCGGCACGAACTGCTTGCCGTCCCAGACTGGCTTCATGGAGGACTTGGACAGGCCAAGGATCGCCACTTCCGGTGCGTTCACGATCGGGGTGAATGCGGTACCGCCAATGCCGCCCAGCGACGAAATGGTGAAGCAGGCGCCCTGCATGTCGGTCGGTTTCAGCTTGCCTTCGCGCGCTGCCAGCGACAGTTCGCCCATTTCCTTGGCGATCTGGGTCACGGACTTCTGGTCGGCGTTCTTCACGACCGGCACCACCAGGCCTTGCGGCGTGTCGGCTGCGAAGCCGATGTTGTAGTACTTCTTCAGGATCAGGTTCTCGCCCTTCTCGTCCAGGGACGAATTGAAGGTCGGGAATTTCTTCAGCGCGGTCACGGAGGCCTTGATCACGAACGCCAGCATGGTTAGCTTGACGGCGTCCTTGTTCTTGGCGTTCGCGTTGTTGCTGTCGACGCGGAACTGTTCCAGGTCGGTGATGTCGGCGTCTTCGAACTGCGTCACGTGCGGGATCATCACCCAGTTGCGATGCAGGTTCGGGCCGGAGATCTTCTTGATGCGCGGCAGCGGGGACAGTTCGGTTTCGCCGAACTTGCTGAAGTCCAGCGATGGCCATGGCAGCAGGTTCAGGCCTGCACCGCCGCCTGCGGCTGCCGGTGCGGCGTTCGGTGCTGCGACTGCGCCGGAAACGATGCCTTTGACGTAGTTCTGCACGTCCAGCTGGGTCACGCGGCCTTTCGGACCGGTGCCGCCAACGCGGGTCACGTCCACGCCCAGTTCGCGGGCAAACTTGCGGACGGATGGGGAGGCGTGCGCCAGCTTGCCGTTCACGGCCGGAGCGGCCGGCGCTGCAGCTGCAGCAGGAGCCGCTGCTGGAGTCGGGGCTGCGGCGGCAGGTGCTGCGGCCGGAGCGGCAGCAGGAGCCGCGGCTGGCGCAGGCGCTGCTGCTGGCGCGCTGGCGCCACCAACCGCGTCAACGATCAGCACCAGGGAGCCTTCAGCAACCTTGTCGCCTACCTTGACCTTGATCTCTTTC
>Ga0102595_101219_pt1 | contig 12731 bp, 6 predicted proteins | sample Araplaol_mTSA_r2_2_FD_76864 | JGI IMG/M metagenome (GOLD analysis project Ga0102595, IMG submission 76864) | Arabidopsis root microbial communities from North Carolina, USA - plate scrape MF_Col_mTSA_r2 (SPADES assembly) (version 2) | ecosystem: Host-associated > Plants > Roots > Endosphere...
CCAGCGCATTGCCGGTTTGCGCGATCAGGGTGCCGCCACTGATATTGCCGCTGCCGCTGTTGTTGAGCGTGATGCTGCCGGCATTGCCGCCGGCCGCATTGGTGCCGGCTGCCGCACCGCCGCTGGCCGCGAGGTTGGTGACCGTGATGCCGCTGTTGCCGGTGATGGAAATCGCCGCGCCATTGCCGCCGGCCTGGTCGCCCGTCAGGGTGCCGCTGCTGCCGCTGGCCGTGACCGTTGTGGCCGTCAACAAACCACCCGTGGCCTGCAGCGTGACTGTGCCCGCATTGCGTCCCGAGGTGCCGGCATTGGCCGTGCCGCCGCTGGCGGTGACGGCGCCCGCCGTCAGCACACCGGCCGTCGAGGTGGCGCTGATGTTGCCGCCGTTGCCATTGGCGCCACCTGTGGTGGTCAGCGCACCGGCCGTGACGGCGCTACCGCTCAGCGTGATGCTGCCGGCCGTGCCGCCGGCACCTGTACCGGTGGCCGCGCCCGTGGAGGCGGTGATGCCTGCGGCGACACCCAGCGTGCCGCTGCCCGTGATGCCGACCACGCCGGCATTGCCGCCCACCTGGTTAGTGCCCAGGCCCGCGCTGCCGCTGGCGGTGACCAGGCCCGTGACCGAGCGGTTCACGCCCGTGATCGTGATGTTGCCGGCGTTGCGGCCGGCGCCGGTGCCGCCGGCCAGCACGGTGCCGCTCGTGTTCAGCGTGCCGGTCACGGTGACGCCGGCCTGCGAAGCCAGCGTGACCGCGCCGCCGTTGCCGCCCGCTGCGCCGCTGCTGTCTATCGCGCCGGTGCCAAGGCTGGCACCGGCCGCGTTGTTGGTGATACTGATGCTGCCGGCCGCGCCGCCGGCGCCGGTACCCACCGCCGCGCCCGTGCGCGCCGTGAGCGCGCCCAGCGCGATCGCGCCGGCCGTGGTGGAGTTGTTCTGCACGCTGATGCTGCCCGCGTCGCCGCCGTCGCCGTTGGTCGTGCCGCCCGCGCCGCCGCTGGCGCTGATGGCGCCGGTGGTCACGGCATCGGTGCTGGTGATGCTGACGGCCGCGCCGCTGCCGCCCTTCTGGCTGGACGTGGCCGCTGCCGCACCGCCGCTGGCCGTGATGGTGCCCGTGCCCAGGTTAACGCCGGCGCCGCTGAGGGTGACCGTGCCGGCATTGCGGCCGACCAGGCCGATGACCGTGGCGCCACCGCTGGTGGTGATGTTGTTGTTGAGCACGGACACCTGGCCCAGCGCCGACAGGCTGACATTGCCGCCGTTGCCCTTGATCCCGCCGGTGGTGGTGATGGCCGCGGTAGAGAGTGTTCCTGCGGCGGCGGTGTTAGTGACGCTGACGCTGCCGGCCGTGCCGCCCGCGCCTGTACCCAGCGCATTGCCGGTCTGCGCGATCAGGGTACCGGTGGCGATGTTGCCGCTGCCGCTGTTGTTGAGGGTGATGCTGCCGGCATTGCCGCCGGCCGCGTTGGTGCCGACCGCCGAGCCGCCGCTGGCCACCAGGTTGGTGACCGTGATGCCGCTGTTGCCGGTGATGGAAATCGCCGCGCCGTTGCCGCCGGCCTGGTCACCCGTGAGGGTGCCGCTGGTGCCGCTGGCGGTCACGGTGGTACCGGTCAACAAACCGCCCGTGGCTTGCAAGGTCACCGTGCCGGCATTGCGGCCGGCCGTTCCCGCATTGGCTGCGCCGCCGCTGGCAATGATGGCGCCCGCCGTCAGCACGCCGGCCGTCGAGGTGGCGCTGATATTGCCGCCGTCGCCATTGCCGCCGCCCGTGGTGGTCAGCGCGCCGGTGGTCACGGCCGTGCCGTTCAGTGTGATGCCGCCGGCCGTACCGCCGGCGCCTGTGCCGGTGGCGCCGCCGGTTGACGCCGCGATGGCCACGGTGCCCAGCGTGCCGCTGCCGGTGATGCTGACCACACCGGCATTGCCGCCGGCCTGGTTGGTACCGTTGGCCGCGCTGCCGCTGGCGGTGATCGCGCCGGTGACGGAGCGGTTCACACCCGTGATCGTGATGTTGCCGGCGTTGCTGCCGGCGCGCGTGCCCGCGGCCAGCACCGTGCCGCTGGTGCCCAGGGTACCGGTCACGGTGACGCCGGCCTGCGAGGCCAGTGTGACCGCGCCGCCGTTGCCGCCCGCGCCGCCCGCGGTGTTGATGGCGCTGGTGCTGAGGTTGCCGGCGGCCGCGTTGTTGGTGATGGCAATGCTGCCGGCCGTGCCGGCGGCACCGGTGCCGGTGGCCGCGCCGGTTTGCGCCGTCAGGCCGGCGGTGGCGAGATTGCCGCTTGCGTTGTTGGTGACCGTGATGGCGCCCGCGTTGCCGCCCGAGGCATTGGTGCCCACGCCGGCCCCGCCGCTGGCCGTGATGGCCGCGCCGGCAATGCCGCCCGTGGCGCTGATGGAAACCCCGGCCGCGTTGCCGCCGTTGCCGGCCGTGGTGCCGGCGCTGCCGCTGGCCGCCACGGCGCCCAGCGCGGTGATAGCACCGGCCGCCGTGATATTGATCGTGCCGGCATTGCGGCCCGAGGTGTTGGCCTGGGCCGTGCCGCCGGTGCTGGTGACGCTGCCCGCGCTCAGCGCGCCGGCGGAGTTGAGCGTGATCGTGCCGCCGTCGCCATTGCTGCCGCCCACGGTGCTGATGTTGCCGGTGCCCAGGCTGGCGCCCGCCGCGCTGTTGGTGACTGAAATGCTGCCGGCCGTGCCGCCCGCGCCCGTGGTCAACGCATTGCCGGTGCTTGCCGTCAAGCCGGCGACGGCAATATTGCCTGCACCGCTGTTGGAAAGGCTGATGCTGCCTGCGTTACCGCCCACCGAGGGGCCGGTGCCGCCGCCGGCGCCGCTGGCCGTGAGGGTGCCGGTGGCGCTGATGCCGTTGGTGGAAGTGATGCCGATGGTGCCGCCGGCACCGCCGGTTTGCCCCGCGCCCGATCCGGCGGAGCCGTTGGCCGTGACGGCCCCCACCGTGACGCCCGCACCCGTGATGCTGACGGCGCCGCCGCTGCGGCCCGCATTGCCGGCACTGGCCGTGCCGCCGGTGGCGGTGATGGCACCTGCCAGGTTGACGGTGCCGGTCGCGTTGAGCGTGACGTTGCCGGCGTTGGTGTTGGCCGCCCCGGTGGTGGTGATGGTGCCGGCGGCCGTGCTGGTGATGCTGGCGCCCGAGAGGTTCACGCCGCCGGACGCCGTCAGCGCGGCATTCAGGGCAATCGTGTTGCCGGCTTCAAAGCGGACCTTGTTGCCCGCCGTCATGGCCAGCGCGCTGGCCAGCGTGATGTTGTTCGTGGCCTGCAGGTAGAGCTCGCTGTAGCCGGTGACGTCGGCGACCTGGATGGTGTAGGTGCTGGCGGCCGGCGGGTCGGCGAAGGCCACGTCGGGCGTGCCGTCGGCATTGTTGGGCGGCGAGGGCTGGACCGAGGTGTTGATGAGGATGTCCTGCGGGTCCAGCAGCACCCGCCCGCCGCTGCCGGCCGGCGCGGCCACGTCGACGCTGCCGTGCAGGTCCAGCAGCTGTTTGCCCGAGACCTCGACAAAACCGCCGTCGCCGCCATTGGCGCCGCCGCGCGCGCTGATGGCGCCGCTGTGGCGCGTGTCGCCGTCGGCCCAGACCACGACCTTGCCGCCGTTGCCGCTGTCGGTCGCGTCAGCGCGTATCGCCGCGCCCGCGGCGATGTAGGTGCGCGAGGCGTTCTGCACGGCCGCATTGCTACCCTGGTAGTCGCCGCCCACCAGCGCCGTGCCACCGCCGGCTGCGCCGGACACATCGATGGAAGCGCCGCCGTCCAGCGCCACCTTGTCGCCCAGCACCCGCACCGTGCCGCCGCTCTGGCCGGCCGCCGTGCCGCTGGCATCCAGCGTGCCCGAGACATGGACTACGCCGGTGCCGCCGCCGCTCAGCACAATCATGCCGTTGCGCTCCACCGCCGAGTTGGCGCGTATGACGCCGGACTGGTTGATGACGGTGGCCATCGCGTCGCCCATGGCGCTGGCCAGCACGGCGACCTGGCCGCCCGCGGCCGTGATGCTGCCGCTGTTGTTGATCGCGGCCTGCGCGGCCGCGGCGTCCACCGAGAAGCGCACCAGCCCCGCGCCCGAAGCGTCGACGGACACGCGCGAGCCGGCCAGCAAGCCGACGGAGCCGGCCTCGGCGCTGATGGCGCCGCTGTTGTTGACCTGTGGCGCGGCCAGCAGCACATAACCGCCGCGCGCGGCGTTAATGCTGCCGTAGTTGCTGACGGCGCCCGTACCCGTGCCGCTGAAGTTGTAGCGCCCGGCCATGAAGTCGCCGTTGCTGATGTCCAGGCTGGAGGCGACCAGGCCGCCCACATTGACCTGCGCGCCGGGCGCGAACATCACGCCGGAGGGGTTGACCAGGAAGACCTGGCCGTTGGCGCTCAGCGAGCCGAAGATGGATGAGGCGCCGTTGCCGATGACGCGGTTCAGCGCGATGGAAGAGGCACCGGGCTGCACGAACTGCATGGACTGGCCCGCGCCTATGTTGAAGCTTTGCCAGTTGAGCACAGCCTTGTCGCTGGCCTGGTTGACCACCATGGCATTGGCCGAGGGCGTGCTGACGCTGGCCTGGCCGGCCACCACTTGCGCGCCTTCAGGCAGGGCGGCGGCCCAGGGCGAGACGGCGGCCAGCAGCGCCGCGAGCAGCTGCGACAGGCGCCGGCCGCTGCGGATGCGGTAGGTGGCGCGCAGCTTGCGCGAAAGGCGGACCACCACCGTGCGCACGGCCCAGGGGCGGTAAGCGGCGTGTACGTTGGAGGCGGTGGTGGTCATGATGGACATTCGGAATGAAAGGGGTACTAAAACCAGGTCTGGGCCGAGAGCCAGGCGCGCGGCGCGCGGTCCGGATCGCCGGTGGAAGGTTGCGCGGGCGTGGTGCGCCAGGCCAGGTAGCTTTTGATGAGGAACTTGCCGGGCCGGCCCAGCGTGGCACCGACGCCGAAGGAGCCCAGGCTCAAGGTGTTGGCATTGCCGGGCACGGTGGGGCCGTTCTGGTTGAAGCGTACGCGCCCGAAGTCGTAGAACGCGAGCAGGGTCAGGGGCTCGCCCCAGGGCGCTTGCGGGAACTGGTAACGCGACTCCAGGTTCAGCAGCACGCCGGCGTCGCCCACGCCTTCGCCCACCGGGTAGCCGCGCACGCCGTTGGGCCCGCCCAGCACCATTTTTTCGGCCGAACTGAGGTTCTTCGAGGCGAGCTGGGCCTGGGCTGACAGGTGGAAGCTGTAGGGCGCGTCAAAAAACTGCGAGCGCTGGAATTCCAGGTTCAGCTTGCTGAAGCCGCCCGCCGTGCGCAGCCCGCCCAGGCCGTCGTCCAGCGCCTGGTCGGCGGCATTGAGCGTGAGCCGGCCGAAAGTGAGGTTCAGGGCGTAACTGTTCAGGCCGCTGCCGCCGGCCGCATCGTCGACAAAGTTGCCCGCCAGGCCCAACCTGAGCGCCTGGACCTTGCGCTCGCTTTTGAGTACGGGCGTGCGGGTTTCGTCGACCAGTTTTTTGTGTTCTGCGCTGATAAAGCCGTAAACATTGGCGCCGCGCCCGCGCAGCAGCGGCTGGGACAGGCTGATGCCGGTGATGTCGGCGCTGCCGCTGGCGCCCAACGCCTCGAACTGTTTGCCCAGTGCGTAATCGAGCCGTGCCAGGCTCAGGCCCAGCCGCGTGCCGGAAGCGCCCACCGGCACGGTGTAGCCCAAGCGGTAGAGGGTGGAGCCGGCCTGGTCGCTGTGCTGGGCGCTCAGGGCCAGCACGTCGCCGCGGCCCAGCAGGTTGTTGAGGTTGGCATTGAGCACGGCGCGCGCCGCGCCAGCGGTGCGCGCGCCGTGGTTGTCGATGCTGGCGGACCCGTCGATGCGCGGGCCCTTGGCCTGCACGGTGACCAGCACATCGGCCTGGCCCGGGCGCTCGCCGGGCTGCACGGTCGCGGCGGCCTCGAAGCCGGCCAGGTCGCGCAGCAGCAGCACGGGTTTGTCGAGCGCGTATTCGGTGACGGCGTCGCCCGTCTTGAGCTGGCCGGCCACCAGGCCTTCGGCAAAGGCCTGGGAAATGCCCGTGCCTTCCACACGCACCGTGACGCGGCCCACACGCGCCTCGAGGATGGCGATGGTGATGCTGCCGCCCTGGGCGGCGAAAGCCTGCTCGGGCAAATAGGCTTGCGTAAGCAGATAGCCCTTTTTCCGGTAATAGGCGCTGATGCTGTTGGCTGCCTCAGTCAGGCCGGCGATGTCGGTGGGCTGCTGCAGGCGGGACGCGAGCAGAGCGGCCAGCAGTTCGCTGGAGAACACTGTGTTGCCGGTGAAATTGAAGGCCGCCGGCGTAATGCGCGCCGTGCCGGGGGCGGGCGGCACAGCCTGGGGTTGCCGCAGTTCCAGCGGCGGCTCGCTGCGCGGCGGCAGCAGGGGCAGGGCGCCGGGCGACTCCAGCAAGGTGCCGGCGTCCGGCCGCAGTTGGGCCAGCGCAGGCGCAGCCCCGGCGGCGCAGGCAGCCCATACAAGCCAGGCAGGGGCCCGGAACAGAAAAACAAGAGGACGGGACAAGCGCAAACCCTTAAGCCAAATTGCAACAAAATGTTGTAAACCGGTTGTAGTCTTTTGGGTTCATTCTGTCCAACAGTTTCCCTGTTTCGGACGCAGTTTTAGCGCGTATCTGTTTGTTTTTTCACACTTTTTTGACGTCGACCGGATCGGGCGACGATGCGCTTCTCGAAATGTTGCAATATGTAAGAAACCGTCGTACGGACTGTTTGCGGGCTCAGCCGCTATGGATTGTTTAGGCCCAATCAATTGGCCAGAAGATTAGCCAATCTCTACTATTGGTAGCGGATCAATTGCTTTTAGCTATTTCAAAGGAGAGGCTGATGACTGAACTTGTGCGCGCCAACCTGCCCACCCTGAAAAAGACCGCCAGCTATTACGTGGTGCACGTGACGGTGGCGGCGCTGGTGGCCTATGCGGTGACCGGCAGCGTTCTGCTGGCGATCACGCTGAGCCTGCTGGAGCCGACCGTGCAGGCCTTTGCCTTTTTCTTCCATGAAAAAGCCTGGCAGCGCTGGGGCGGCCAGCGCGCCGCCGCCGCCGCGGCCGCGGCGACGGCCTAGCGCTTAGTGCGGCTGGTGGATACGGCTCAGGCCGTTCCCCAGACTTCGCGTGCGGTCTCTACGACCAGCCGCAGCTTGTTGCGCTGCGCCTCGACGGCAATGTTGTTGCCGTGCACCGTGCTGCTGAAGCCGCACTGCGGTGACAGCGCGAGCTGCTCCAGCGGCGCGTATTTCGCGGCGTCCTCGATGCGGCGCTTGAGGTCATCTTTGCTTTCCATCTCGCCGAACTTGGTGGTGACCAGGCCCAGCACTACGGTCTTGCCCTTGGGCAGGTAGCGCAGCGGCCGGAAGTCGCCGCTGCGGCTGTCGTCGTACTCAAGGAAGTAGGCGTCCAGGTCCATCTCCTTGAGCAGCGCCTCGGCCACCGGCTCGTAGTTGCCGGCCGCGGCGTGGGTGCTCTTGAAGTTGCCGCGGCACAGGTGCATGGCCAGCGTCATGCCGGCGGGTTTTTGCGCGACCACCTTGTTGATGAACTTTGCGTAGCGGTGCGGCAGCTCGTTGGGGTCGTCGCCGCGCTGGCGCGCCGCTTCGCGCATTTTTTCGTCGCAGAGGTAGGCCAGGTTGGTGTCGTCCATCTGCACATAGGTGCAGCCGGCCGCGGCCAGGCTGCGCAGCTCGTCGCCATAGGCCTTGGCCACGTCGTCATAAAAATCCGGCTCGAGCTCGGGATAGGCCTCCTTGCTGATGCCGGCACGGCCGCCGCGAAAGTGCAGCATGGTGGGCGAGGGAATCGTGACCTTGGGCGTGTTACCAGCGCTGACCTGACTTTTGAGGTACTGGAAGTCGGCAAGCTGGATGTCCTTCACGTGGCGCACCTTGTCGATCACGCGCATCACGGGCGGTGCCAGTTCCATGCTGCCGTCGGGCCGCTGTATGGTGACCGGGATGTCGGTCTTCACGCCGCCGATCTGCTCGAGGAAATCGATGTGGAAGTAGGTGCGGCGGAATTCGCCGTCGGTAATGCTTTTAAGGCCCACGTCCTCCTGGAACTTCACGATTTCGGTGATGGCCTGGTCTTCAACCTTGCGCAGCTGTTCGGGCGTGATCTGGCCCTTGGCTTTCTGTTCGCGGGCTTCCAGCAGGTATTGCGGACGCAAAAAGCTGCCGACATGGTCGTAACGGGCGGGTAGTTTGGCGGTCATGGGAAAGTCTCCGGGGTTGGCGAATTGGCAAATACAGGCACCATGGTATTCCAGCTAGAAACAGCCTCATTGAATACAACAACTCCGGATTTACCCTCATTTTTTGCCTTTTACTTGGCTTTTTGGCTATTTATGTATACATTGAGTATCCATGGATGCCAAAAAACCCGCTTTTCCGCTCAATGCCTGGTACGCCGCCGCCTATGACGTTGAAGTCGGCCGCAAGCTGCTGGCGCGCACCATCTGCAAGCAAAAACTCGTGATGTTCCGCCGCACCGACGGCCAGGTGGCCGCGCTGGAAGATGCCTGCTGGCACCGGCTGCTGCCGCTGTCCATGGGCTCGCTGGACGGCGATGAAGTCACCTGCGGCTACCACGGCCTGGTCTACAACGCCCAGGGCCGCTGCACCCATATGCCCAGCCAGGAAACGCTGAACCCCTCGGCCTGTGTGCGCGCCTTTCCGGTGGTGGAAAAACACCGCTTCGTCTGGATCTGGCCCGGTGACCCGGCCAAGGCGGACCCGGCGCTGGTGCCCGACATGCACTGGAACGACGACCCGGACTGGGCCGGCGACGGCAAGCTGATCACCGTGAAGTGCGATTACCGCCTGGTGGTGGACAACCTCATGGACCTGACTCACGAGACCTTTGTGCACGGCTCCAGCATTGGCCAGCGTGCCGTGGCCGAGGCGCCCTTTGTGGCCACACATGGCGACCGCAGCGCCACCGTGACACGCTGGATGGAAAACATCGACGCGCCGCCTTTCTGGGCCGGCCAGATCGAACATGCGCGCGGCTACAGGGGCAAGGTGGACCGCTGGCAGATCATCCGGTTCGAAGCGCCCTGCACCGTGAACATCGACGTCGGTGTGGCCGAGGCCGGCTCGGGCGCGCCGCCCAAAGACGGACAGCCGGGCGACCGCAGCAAGGGCGTCAACGGCTTTGTGCTGAACACCGTGACGCCCGAGACCGACGGCAGCTGTCATTACTTCTGGGCTTTCGCGCGCAACTACTGCCTGGGCGAGCAGCGCCTGACGCACCAGCTGCGCGAGGGCGTGGCCGGCATCTTCCGCGAGGACGAGCATGTGCTGGAGGCCCAGCAGGTCGCGATCGAGGAACACCCGGACCACCAGTTTTACAACCTCAACATCGATGCCGGCTCCATGTGGGCCAGGCGCCTGATAGACCGCATGGTCGCGCAGGAAGCGCCGCCCGCGCCCGTGATTCCGATCCGCCTGGCGGCCTGAACCCATGGTGAAAGCACTCCCTATGGCCAACGCCGCCAACCCAGCCGCCGCCCCCAACAACAGCCTGGAAAGCGCGCAGGTGAGGGCGCAGCTGCAGCTGCGCGAGATGATCCTGGCGGGCGAGCTGCCCGGCGGCGCGCGCATCGCCGAGCTGTCCATCGTCGAAAAACTGGGGGTTTCGCGCACGCCGATACGCGCCGCGCTGATGCGCCTGGAGCAGGAAGGCCTGCTCGAATCGCTGCCCAACGGCGGTTTTGCGGTGCGCACCTTTTCCGAGCGCGACGTGTCCGAAGCGATTGAGCTGCGCGGCACGATTGAGGGCCTGTCGGCGCGGCTGGCGGCCGAGCGCGGCGCACCCACGGTGGTGCTGGGCGAAGCGCGCGAATGCCTGAACCGCATCGACGCGGTGCTGAGCCAGCCGGCCTTGAACGACGAGGCCTTCTCCAGCTATGTGGCGCTCAACGAGCGCTTTCACGCGCTGCTCAGCGAGATGGCGGGCAGCGAAGTGATCGCCAAGGAACTGGACCGCGTCTCCAGCCTGCCTTTTGCCTCGGCTTCGGGCTTTGTGGTGGTGCAGGCCAACTCGCCGCGTGCGCGCGACATGCTCATCGTGGCGCAAGACCAGCACCGCCAGGTGCTGGACGCCATCGAGCAGCGCGAAGGCTCGCGCGCCGAAGCCATCATGCGCGAGCATTCGCGCCTGGCCCAGCGCAACCTGCGCGCCGCCGTGGCCAGCCACAACCTGGACCAGATGCCGGGCGTGCGCCTTATCCGGAAGAAATGACCCCCCGAAGCGGCCTGCGGCCGCCCCCCCCCAAGGGGGGCGCCGCCTGTGGCCCGGCAAAGCCGGTTCCACGACGGCCCGTGAATTGAAGAGACTAAAAAGACCACGGAAGACTAAATGAAAGCAAACTCCAGCTGGACCGACGCGGTCATTGATTCTTTTGAAGACCTCACGCCGACTGTGCGCGAGTTCCGCCTACGCCCCGCGGACGGGCAGGGCGTGCCGCGCCACGAACCCGGCAGCCACCTGCAAGTGCAGCTGCTGGTGGGCGGCAGGCCGCAGCAGCGTTCCTACTCCCTGGTCGGCGAGCCCGACGGGCAAACTTGGCGCATCGCGGTGAAGCGGCTGGACGACGGCCGCGGCGGCTCGCGCGCGATGTGGCAGCTGGCCGCCGGCGACCGGCTGCAGCTGAGCGGGCCGCACAACCATTTCCCGCTGGACCTCAACGCGCCGGCCTACCTGCTTGTGGCCGGCGGCATAGGCATCACGCCGCTGCTGGGCATGGCCCAGTCGCTGGCCGGGCGCTGCGCGCAATCGGGCCGGCCGCTGCGTATGCTGTACGGCGTGCGCAGCGCAGCCGAGCTGGCTTACGGCCAGGCACTGCAGGCCTGCCTGGGCCAGCGGCTGCATGCGGCCGTCGACACGCGCATCGATTTCGCCGCCGAGATCGCGGCCTTGCCGCCGGGCGCGCAAATGTACGTCTGCGGCCCCGTGCCCATGCTGGACGCGGCGCGCCACGCCTGGGAGGCCTCGGGCCGGCCGGCGACTGACCTTCGTTACGAGACCTTCGGCAACAGCGGCCGTTTTGCGCCGCAGGCCTTCCGGGTGCTGATTCCGCGCCATGCGCTGGACATCACCGTGCCGGCCGACTGCAGCCTGCTGGACGCGCTGGAGCTGGCCGGCGTGGAGGCGGTGTCCGATTGCAAGCGCGGCGAGTGCGGCCTGTGCACGCTGGACGTGCTGGCGCTGGACGGCGAGATCGACCACCGCGACGTCTTTCTGAGCGAACACGAGAAACAGGGGAACATGCGGCTGTGCGCCTGTGTCTCACGCGTGGTCGGCTCGGTGACGCTGGATTCTTCCTACCGGCCCGATCTTTGATAAAACAACTTGTGTGCGATCACCGGGCCGTACGCGCGATGATCGCGCAACGTCCATCAGCAGGTGTCAAACCAGGGGATGACCCGCGACAGAATAAAAGCCAACGGTGTTCGCACAAAGAACATTTGTGCAGATACCGCACTCAGACTAGACTCGCAGCGTTTTGCGGCCGCATGCCGGGACGCAGCGGCAAGCACTGAAAAATCACCAGGAGACAAGCATGAAAAAACGTACCTTCCTCACCGCCGCCGCGCTGGCGACTGCAGCACTTGCCGGCGCGCCGGCACTGGCCCAGGACAACACCTTCAAGATAGGCCTGATCCTGCCGATGACGGGCCAGCAGGCCACCACAGGCCGGCAGATCGAGGCGGCCGCACGGCTTTACATGGCGCAAAACGGCGACACCGTGGCGGGCAAGAAGATACAGCTGATCGTCAAGGACGACACCTCGCTGCCGGACACCACGCGCCGCCTGGCGCAGGAGCTGGTGGTCAACGACAAGGTCAATGTGCTGGCCGGCTTCGGCATCACGCCCTCGGCCCTGGCCACCGCGCCCATCGCGACGCAGTCCAAGACGCCCATGGTGGTGATGGCAGCGGCGACCTCCAGCATCACCCAGGCCTCGCCCTACATCGTGCGCAGCAGCTTCACCTTGCCGCAGGTCTCGGTCGCGCTGGCCGACTGGGCGCCCAAGAACGGCATCAAGAAGGTCGTCACGCTGGTCTCCGATTACGGCCCCGGCATAGACGCCGAAAAATTCTTCAAGGACCGCCTGACCTTCAACGGCGGGGAAGTGACCGATGCGCTGCGCGTGCCGCTGCGCAACCCCGACTTCGCGCCCTTCCTGCAAAAGGTGCGGGACAACAAACCCGACGCGCTGTTCGTCTTTGTGCCTTCGGGCGCGGGCGCCGCGGTGATGAAGCAGTTCCTTGAGCGCGGCCTGGACAAGGCCGGCATACGGTTGATCGCCACCGGCGACGTGACGGACGACGACCAGCTCAACGACATGGGCGATGGCGCACTGGGCGTGGTGACTTCGCACCACTACTCGGCGGCCCACCCCTCGGCCGTGAACAAAAAGTTTGTGGAGGCTTTTTCCAAGGCCAACAAGGGCTTGCGTCCCAACTTCATGGCGGTCGGCGGCTATGACGGCATGCGCGTGATTTATGAGGCGCTCAAAACCAGCAAGGGCCAGGGCGGCGGCGACGCGCTGCTCGCGGCCATGAAGGGCCAGCTGTTTGAAAGCCCGCGCGGCAAGATCTTCATCGACGCGCAGACGCGCGACATCGTGCAGGACGTCTACCTGCGCAAGGTCGAGAAGAAGGACGGCCAGCTTTACAACGTGGAGTTTGACGTGATCAAGG
>Ga0102595_101223_pt1 | contig 12680 bp, 7 predicted proteins | sample Araplaol_mTSA_r2_2_FD_76864 | JGI IMG/M metagenome (GOLD analysis project Ga0102595, IMG submission 76864) | Arabidopsis root microbial communities from North Carolina, USA - plate scrape MF_Col_mTSA_r2 (SPADES assembly) (version 2) | ecosystem: Host-associated > Plants > Roots > Endosphere...
CTATTACAACGCGCTGGCGCTGGCCGCCGGACAGGGTGATGCCTTTCTCGCCGACTTCCGTTTCATACTTGTGCGGGAACAGCAGGATGTCGTCGTGGATGGCCGCCAGGCTGGCCGCGCGCTCGACCTCCGCCCGCGTGGCGCCGGGCTTGGCCAGTGCAATATTGTCGGCAATCGAAGCTGAGAACAGGAAGGATTCCTGGGGTACCCAGCTGATTGCCGCACGCAGCGCCTGCAGCGTGTACTGGTCCAGCGCATGGCCGCTCCATCTCGCGCTGCCTTGCGTTGGCGTGAGCTGGCGCAGCAGCACGCGCAGCAGCGTCGACTTGCCGGAACCGGTCGGCCCGACAAGGCCCAGGGTCTGTCCCGGCTGCAAGGTAAGCGAAATATCGGACAGCGCCGGCTCATGCTGGCCGGGATAAGCGAAGCCCACGCCACGCAATTCCAGGTTGCCCGGCGCCACATGCGGCAGGGTGCCATGGTCTTCAATGGTCAATGGCGCATCCAGCATCGGCTGCAAGCGCGCATAAGCAGCGCGGCCACGCTCGATCAGCGACAGCACCCAGCCCGCCGCAAACATTGGCCAGATCAACTGGCCGAGATACATGCTGAAGGAAGTCAGCTCACCGATGGTCAGCTCATTGCGCCACACGAGAAAGCCGCCCAGGCCCAGCGACAGGCCGGTAGCCGCCGTAAGCGTCAGGCCGACAGCCGGCTCATATGCCGCCTCCCAGCGCTGCGCGGTCAGGCTGGAATCGGCGGCAGCGCCGGCCAGCTCTTCAAAGCGGCTGCTGCTGCGCTGTTCCAGGCCAAGGGCGCGCAAGGTGCGCACGCCGGACAGCGTTTCCTGCACATGGTCGTTCAAGGCACTGAAACGCTTGAGGGAGTCGGCCGAAGCAGTATGGATATGCGAAGAGATGCGCCAGAAAGCCCAGGCCATCAGCGGGAAAGGAATGAGCGCGAACAAAGCCAGGCGCCAGTCGACGCCAACCAGCATCATGCCCAGCACCAGCAGCAGCGTGAGCGAACCATCGAAACCGGCCAGCATGGCCTCGCCGGCCGCCATCTCGATAGCGTCGATATCGTTGGTCGCAAGCGCCATCAGGTCGCCGGTGCGCTGCTTCTGGAAAAATTGCGGGCCTTGCAGCGACAGGCGGCGGTAGAAGCGCGTACGCAGTTCAACGCCCAATTGATAGGCGGCCGAAAACAGCTTCATGCGCCACGCAACGCGCAAGCCATAGTTCGCCACGCCCAGCAAGAGCAGCAAGCCGATGGCCTGCCACAAAGCCTCGCGGCCAAGCTTGCCCCCCGCCAGCCCATCGACCATGAAGCCGATCTGGCGCGGAATACAGATACCGATGATTGCAACGCCGGTCAGCATAGCGCCGGCGGCTGCGTAAGGACGCCAATGGCTGCGGACGAAGCCACCGATCAGGCGCGATAAACTCATATGCTTAGAAGGAAAATGCTGCCAAGAGCCTGCAAGCATACCTCAGGGCAGAATTTTTCGCCGAGCGCGCCCTCACCGGCAGAGCCCGTGTCCCACCCTGGGGTCACACCCCGAACGGGACACGAGCTCTGCGGGAACATGGCTGGGCTCGTGTCCCATTTCGGGTGTGACCCCAGGGTGGGACACGAGCTGGAGTGGAATTACTTGTGGGCTTTGGCGCCGTTGGCGTTGGCGGCTTTGGGGTCGGGGAAGCTGGCGGCGGCTTTGGCTGGCTTGGCGTCGGCCTTGGCTTCGGCTTTTACTTCCGGCTTGCTTTCTGCAACTTCTGGCTTGGCTTCGACTTTGGCTTCTGCTTTTGGCGCTGGCTTGCTTTCGGCTTTGGCGGCCTTTGGTGCAGGAGCTGGAGCTGGAACCGGGGCAGGTGCCGGGGCGGCTACTGGCGCTGCGATCGGCGCGGTCAGCTTCGGCACTTGCGCGGCTTGCTTGCCGGCTTCTTTCAATTGGTCTTGCGCTGCCTGGAACAATTCCGCCTGGGTCTTGCTGGCAATGCTGAACAGCTCGCGGTTATAGGCGAACAGGCCGTCGAAGTTCGGCACGCGGGCGGTGCTTTTGGCGAAGAATTCTTGTGGATCTTTCGCCTCCAGCAGTTCGCGCGCGGCGGCGGAACCCTTTTCAACGGAGGCTTTGGTGGTGCTCAGATTGAGCGCGATCACCTTTTGTGCGCCTTCGAAGGCCGTGGTGGCGAAGTTATTGAGGATTTTCAGCTGCGCTTCCAGCTGCGACTTGGTGGCTGCGGAAAATTGCTCGGGAATCGAAAACATATTTTCTCCTGGATCGATGGGAAATGGTGCGCTGCAATAAACCCCATTCTAGCGACGAAATATGGTAATGGAAAGACATTTTTGCCGACTATTGAAGCAGAAGTTATGCAGTGCAACATTGCAAGCCCCGCCTGGCCTGCCTACAATCGGCCATCCCTACCTGTGGAGCTATGCGATGGATCTTGTAATCCGCAATGCCAGCTTGCCCGATGGCCGCCACGGCATCGATATCGCCATCGACAACGGCCGGATTGCCGAAGTCGCTCCCGCCTTGCAAGCCAAGGGCGCGCGTGAGATCGATGCGCAAGGCGATCTCGTCACCCCGCCTTTCGTCGACGCGCATTTCCATATGGATGCCACGCTCAGTTACGGCCTGCCGCGCGTGAACGAGTCGGGCACGCTGCTGGAAGGCATTGCCCTGTGGGGCGAACTGAAGCCGCAACTGACGCAGGAAGCGCTCGTGGAGCGTGCGCTGCAGTATTGCGACTGGGCGGTGGCGCGTGGCTTGCTCGCCATCCGCAGCCACGTCGATGTATGCGACGACCGCTTGCTGGCGGTGGAAGCGCTGCTTGATGTCAAGCGCCGCGTCGCGCCTTACCTCGATTTGCAATTGGTGGCGTTCCCGCAGGATGGCGTGCTGCGCAGCCCGACCGCCCTGGCGAACCTGAAGCGCGCGATTTCAATGGGTGTCGATGTGGTCGGCGGCATTCCGCACTTCGAACGCACCATGGCCGATGGTGCGGAATCCGTACGTGTGCTATGCGAGTTCGCGGCGGAGAAGGGCTTGCGCGTCGATATGCATTGCGACGAGTCGGACGATCCGCTGTCGCGCCATATCGAAACGCTTGCCTATCACACGCAGCGCCTTGGCTTGCAGGGCCGCGTGGCCGGCTCGCACCTGACGTCCATGCATTCGATGGACAACTACTATGTCAGCAAGTTGCTGCCGCTGATCCGTGAAGCCGGCGTCGCCGCCATCGCCAACCCTCTGATCAACATCACCTTGCAGGGCCGCCACGATAGCTATCCCAAGCGCCGTGGCATGACACGCGTGCCGGAAATGCTGGTGCATGGCATCGACGTCGCTTTCGGCCACGATTGCGTGATGGACCCGTGGTATAGCCTTGGCTCGGGCGATATGCTGGAAGTCGCCCACATGGGCCTGCACGTCGCGCAGATGACGGGGCAGGAGGCGATGCGCGCCTGCTTCAAGGCCGTGACGGAAACGCCGGCAAAGATCCTTGGACTGGAAGGCTACGGCTTGCAGCCCGGCTGTCACGCTGACCTGGTGCTGCTGGATGCCGGCGACCCGGTGGAAGCCATCCGCCTGCGCGCGGCTCGGCGCCTGGTGCTGCGGCGCGGGCAAGTGGTTGCAGAATCGCCGCGTGCGACGGCGCGCCTGGACTTGCCGGGCAGGCCGCAACAGGTCGATTTCCGCCTGTCCCGGCAGGCTGGACTTGCAAGGAAAAATGCATGAAAATTCAGCATCATTCCTGCCGTTGGGAGCAGCTTTGAACGACATCGTCATCCGCCCGGCTACTGAGGCCGATTTCGACTCCATGTGGACGATTTTCCAGGAGTTGATCGCCAGCGGTGATACCTATTACTTCGCCGCGGAGACCAGCCGCGACGATTGCCACGCCTACTGGTTCGGGCGCGGCATCAAGACCTGGGTGGCGGTGCTGAACACTGGCCGCCTGCTTGGCATGTATCGCCTGCTCCCTAACCAGCTTGACCGCGGTTCGCACGTCGCCAACGCCTCCTTCATGGTCAGCCCTGCGGCGCAAGGCGTGGGCATTGGCAAGATGCTGGGACGCCATTGCCTGGAGCAGGCGCGGCGTGACGGTTTCCTCGCCATGCAGTTCAATTACGTAGTAAGCACCAATGTTTCTGCCGTGCTGCTGTGGAAGCGGCTCGGCTTTTCCGTGATAGGCACGCTGCCGCGCGCCTATCGGCACAAGCAGCTCGGTTTTGTTGACGTGTATGTGATGTACAAGTTCCTGGCCGACCCTAACGATTGGCCGGAGCAATGATCGATACCAAACGACTGACCCTGCGTCCCGCAACTGTTGATGATGCTTCGTTCTACTTGCGGCTGGTGAACGAGCCTTCCTTCCTTGAAAACATTGGCGACAAAGGCGTGCGCGACATCGAAGGCGCGCGTGCAGCCTTGCTCGCCGGGCCAATCGCCATGCAGGCGCAGCTGGGTTATTCCTTGTGGATGGTCATCCGCAAGGAGGATGGCGCTTCCATCGGCATGTGCGGCTTGATCAAGCGCGACACCTTACCGGATACCGATATAGGCTATGCCTACCTGCCAGCCTATTGGGGCCAGGGGTATGCCTGGGAAGCCGCATCGGCGGCCATGGCCTATGGCCGGGATGTGATCGGCCTCCCGCGCTTGCTGGGCATCGTTTCGCCGGGCAATACTGCTTCTTCAGGCTTGCTGCAAAAGCTTGGCATGCGCTTTGTCGAGCGTTTTGCCACTGGGGAAACCGACTTGTACCGTATGGAGTTTCCCCCGCGCCACAACTAGGTTGTAACGAAAACAGGTTTCTTGGCTTTTAGTACTTTAGGGCGCATGATGAAGATTGCAGTCCTGAAGGCATAATCCTGCCTTTTTACCTAGGGGAAACAATCATGAACTTCGGCAATTTAAAGATCGGAGTCCGCCTGGCCTTGCTGGGCGCTTTCTTTATGCTGGCCCTGCTGACGGTCGGTTACCAGGGCTGGAGCGCCATCAGCTTCATCAAATCCAGCAATGCCCAAAGCATGCAGCGCTCGGTCGACCTGACCCAGGCGGTCGATACCGCGCGCGGGGCACAAGTGGAATTCAAGATCCAGGTGCAGGAATGGAAAAACATCCTGGTGCGAGGCCACGATCCGGCACAACTCGAAAAATACTCCGCGGCCTTCGTCAAGAGTGGCCAGGCGACCAATGCCGAGCTGCGGAAGCTGTCGGGCATGCTGGACAAGCTGAACCTGCAAACCACGCTCGATGACGAAGCGATCAAGATGCACGATGAGCTCGGCAAGAACTATATGGCCGCGCTGAAGCAGTTTGATTCGGCCAATCCTGAGAGCTACAAGATTGTCGACAAAGCCGTTGCCGGCATGGACCGTGCGCCGACCAAGAAAATCGACGAAATCGTGGACTTCATCGATTCGCAATCCAAGAAGAATGCGGCAGATGCGGTAGCGACGGCGGAAGCGGCCAACCGCTCCGCCACTATTACGCTGGTGGTGGTGCTGGTCGTCACGACGGTGATCGGTGCGGTCATCGTGTGGTGGATCGTGAAAGGCATCACGCGTCCGCTGGACCAGGCGATCGATATCGCCAAGACGGTGGCGGCGGGCGACCTGAGCGTCGACGTGGATGTGCGGACCAAGGATGAAGTAGGCGAACTGCTGGCGGCGCTGAAGCAGATGAGCGGCAACCTGTCCGACATCGTGAGCCGCGTCCGCACGGGCACGCAAACCATTGCCAGCGCCTCGAATGAAGTTGCGACCGGCAGCATGGACCTGTCGACCCGCACCGAGCAGCAAGCCAGCTCGCTGGAGGAAACCGCGTCGTCGATGACTGAGCTGACCAGCACCGTACGCCAGAACAATGAAAATGCGACCCAGGCGCGCAAGCTGGCCGACGAGGCGTCCAATGTCGCTGTGCGCGGCGGGGCCACCGTGTCGGAAGTAGTGCAGACCATGGGGGCGATCAACGAGTCTTCGCGCAAGATTGTCGACATCATTGGCGTGATCGATGGCATCGCGTTCCAGACCAATATCCTGGCGCTGAATGCGGCAGTGGAAGCTGCGCGAGCCGGCGAGCAAGGCCGCGGCTTTGCGGTGGTGGCGGGCGAGGTGCGCAACCTGGCGCACCGTTCCGCTGCGGCTGCGAAAGAGATCAAGGAACTGATCGGCAATTCCGTCGAGCGCGTGGAAGAGGGCAGCCGGCTGGTGGGCGAGGCTGGCGTGACCATGGATGAAGTGGTCAGCAGCGTGCGCCGCGTCACGTCGATCATTGGCGAGATTGCGATTGCCACCGGCGAGCAGCGCGATGGCATTGAGCAAATCAGCGATGCGATTACCCAGATGGATTCCGTGACGCAGCAGAATGCGGCGCTGGTGGAAGAAGCTGCAGCTGCCGCCGAGGCATTGCAGCAGCAGGCTGCGAGCCTCGAGGAGGCGGTGTCGGTCTTCAAGTTGCGCGAGTCGGCAAGCGCCGGCTCGCCTGTGCGGCTTTCGACCAGCCGCAGCTTGCGGGCTTTGCCGGCTTAAGGCGCTTTTCGTGGCGTGGCGCTGCCTGGTTTGCCGAAGAACCAGGCCAGCGCAACGTGCACGCGGCCGGCCCACGATTGCTCGTTGTGGCGGCCGCCTTCATCGGTGAGGAATAGCAGGTCGCGGCCTTCGCGGTAGCCGTTCTTCACCAGGGCCTGGCGGAATGCTTCACTGTCCTCCTGGCCGTCATAGACCGTTCCCACGTCAATATAGAACCTGACCGGCATTTTCTTTGGCGGATGCTTTACTGCTTCCTGGTTGTTCCACCAGAAGGAACTGGAAACGCCGCCAGCCATCGAGAAGGTTTGCGGATAGCGTTGGGCAATGCCGATGGACGCCAGGCCACCCAGCGATGAACCCATCACGGCCGTGTGCTGGCGGCCTGGCTTGGTGCGGTATTGCTTGTCCACCCAGGGCTTGACGGTTTTGGCTACGAAGTCGGCGTAGGCGTTCAGCTTTCCTCCACCGTGTTTCGGATCGCAGCAGGGCGTGTATTCGGCGATGCGGTCGGTAGTGTTGTCGATGCCAACCACGATCACTTCTTCCATGTCGCCCTGGCGCACCAGGCGGTCTGCCACCTCGTCGATATTCCATTCGGTGCCGTAGCTGGCGGTTTTCGCATCGAACAGGTTCTGGCCGTCGTGCATGTAGAGTACGGGGTAGCGGCGCCGGGTGTCGCTGCCGTAGCTTGGGGGCAGGTAGATGCGGAGGGTGCGTTCGTTGCCCAGTTGGGGCGACTTGAACTTCTCCACCAGTTGCAGGGTGCCGTGTGCTGCCGGCTTGCTGGCTTCAGGCGCTGGCAGGATACGTGCTCCCAGCACGTCTGCCTGGTTGCGTGCGCCGCTGGCGCCGCCGGCGTCGGTGTAGCTGGCATTGGCCTGCAGGTTGCTCATGTTGTAGAAGGGCTGCAGTTCGAGCCGGTAGCTGCCTTGCTTCAGCGTGGCGGGCAGGGGCGTCGACCATGCTGGGCCGTTGGCTGGGGCGTTGTGGGGCATCTGGATGACGCCTTCCGCCGCAAGCGCGCCGTGTTTGTCACGCAGCCGCAAGTACTGGACGGCGTTGGTGATGCCGAGGTTGATCTGGTGGGCGTGGTTGTTGTAGCGGAGCTGGACGTTGTAGCGGCCGTCTTTTGCGACGGTCACGCTGTCCGCTGCGCCAATGGCACCCGGCGCGGCAAGGCAGAACGGTTGCGAGTGATGGCTTCGCAAGCCCGTGGCTGGGTAGACTGCCTCCACGGCGTAGCAGGGCGCCACGCTGGACGCCGTCACCGCAGGCGACCATTTGCCAGCCGCGATGTTGGCGGCGACGAGTTGCCCGTCGCGGTACACGTTAAAGTGTGCGCCCTCCTGCGTTCCGGCACCCGGCGCGATGTGAAGCACGGCGGCGTCTTGCTGGGCGTGCCGGACGACGGGTTCTGGTGGTGCAGTGGAAGCAGCTTCGGGGCCCGCAAAGGTGATCTGCCGCCGCCCAGGCACCAAAGTCCCCATGTCGACTTCGATCACGCTATCTGGCGCGAGCTCACTCCACGCGACCGGCGAGCGCGCATCCTTGCCATTCAGCTTGCCGCCAACCGGCATGTAATAGCCTTCGAGCGCCACAGCCGGCGGAAGTTTGATCTTGATATGCAGGCGTTTGCCATGCAATACCAGGCCGGAGAGCTCGATCACATCGCTGCCGGCAAACCATTCGCGCCGCAGCCGGGAAGTAATGAAGGGATTGACATGCAGCCGGTCGGCGTCAACGCCGATGCCAAACACCTGCTGCACCACCATCGCGAGGAAGCCACCCACCGACCAAAGCTGGCGGCGCGAATTGATAGCCGGTGCGGCAGGATCGCCGCCTTGCCACTCCATATTCTCCATATTGGAAAGGTTGAGCGCTGCGCCCTGCAGCAAGCTGGCATAGGCGGCGTCGGCAACCGCCACGTTCCCATATTGCGCAGCGGCCCGCAGCCCATAAGCGGTGACGAAAGGCCATAAGGCCCGGTTGTGATACACCGGCACGCCCGGCTGCTGCGGCCAGATCACCGGCGCGCCCAGCGGCCCGTGAGGATAGTGGGCCAGTATCGATTGCGCCTGCTCGGCATCGGCGACGCCGGTGATGATGGCCAGCGACTGGCCAAGCCAATCAAACTTGTGCATGGCAGCGCCGTCGAAGTGGCTGGCGGCCAGGCTGCTGTACATGCCAGCGTCCTTGAGCCACAGGCGATCATTGATGGCGAGTCTCAGATCAGATGCCCAGCGCGCGTAACGCAGCGCAGTATCGCTGTCGCCGGCTTGCTGCGCCAGTTCGGCTGCCAGGGTCAGCGCCTTGAAGTGGGCAACGTTGGTGGACAGCGATTTGGACGTAGCCATGCTGGCCAGGTCGTTGGGAATCCAGGCTGCATATGACTGCTCGCGCCAGTCGAGGAAGGATTGTTCGCCGTTGTACAAGCCGCTGGCGGCATCGTAAGCAGCGATACGGTCATTCTCGATAGTGTTGCGTAACGCTTGCAGCGCGGTGGCGGCAAACTTTGCGCGCTCTTCGGTGGGCAAGGATTTCAGTGTCTGCTCGGCGCCGAAAGCCCAGCTAACACGGTCGGTGCTGACTGGCCAGCTTCCGCCGCTGCCGGTATCTTGCACGATTTGCAGTCCGTCTTCGCTGCCTGCCGCGAGCGGAGGTCTGCCGCTGCGGTAGCCGGAAAGCTTGAACAGCAGGGAGTTTCGTGTGCGCTGCGGGTCGAGCATGGCCAGCCCGAGGTTGGCAGCATAGGACAAGTCGCGCGTCCACACGTAATGCCATTTCTCGCCGGTTTCGAAGCATTCGCACGCAATCGGCTGGCCGCCGTTGTAGCTGCCGTCGCGGATCGCCTGCACCGAATCCTGCTTCATCTCCGTCATCGCCAGCGCGAACAGCGCATCGAAGGCAAGGTTGCCGCTGCGGACTTTGGGGTGGCCAGCTTGTTCACTGAAGGTGATCGACTGTGGCGCATTGTCGCGCAGCGGCATGGTGGTGGATTGCGTGTAGCTGCGCAGCGCTGCTTGTTCGTTTGGCGTAGCAAAACTCGCCTTGTAAGCGCCGAAAGGCAGCTCGACGCTGGTATTGGCGAGCGCAGCTCCGCCGACCAAGGCGTTCGCGCCAGCGAAAGTCGCAGCAATCAGCGCGGCCAGTGGTGCGCGGCGGGACATTACTGGACCTCCAGCACCAGCACCGAGCGGGCAGGAAGCGTGAACTTGCCTGCGAGCGGGACAGTGCGGCCTGTGATCACGTCTGTGCCGCTGCGAACACCAGCCAGCATTTCTCGGAAGCGGTCCGCATCGAGCGTGACATCCCTGGCGTTCTTGTTCAGCGCAACCATGACTTTCTGCTTGCCGTCATAACGGAAGTACACATATGTATCCTGCTCCGGCCCGTACTGCATCATCTTCCCATGCTGGACGGCGCTGGAAGTCTTGCGCCAGTTGGCCAGTTTCTTCACGAAGGCTTGCATGTCGCGCTGCTCGGCGCTGAGACCCTCGCCGGTGAAAGCATTCACTTTATCACCCGCCCAGCCGCCCGGCATGTCGTGACGGTAGGATGGATCGTCGCGTCCCTTTACGGTGCTAGGCATCAGGATCTCAGTCCCGTAATAGAACTGCGGAATGCGCGGCACGGTCAGCGTAAAAGCGAGCGCCATGCGCAGCAGGGCAGGATCGCTGTTCACCATGCTGAAGCTGCGCGCCAGGTCGTGGTTGCCCTCGAACAGCACCAGGTTGGATGGATTGGGGTAGAGGTAGTCCTGCGCCAGGGTCTCGTAGACGTCGTACAGGCGATAGGTGCCGTCGGTATCGCCAAGGGCTTTGCGCAGCGCGTCGTTCAGCGGGAAGTCCATCATGCTTGGCGCGTTCAGGGCTTGCCAGCGCGCCACGATGGGGATCCGCGTGCTCCACTCTTCGCCGACCATGTTCAGGTTGGGGTATTCGGCCAGCAGCCGCTTCGACCATTCGGTCAGGAAAGCGGTATCGGAGTAGCCGTAGGTATCCACACGCAGGCCGGAGAGGCCGGCGTACTCGATCCACCAGATATTGTTCTGGATAAGATAACTCGCCACATAGGGGTTGGTCTGGTTCATATCCGGCATGTGCGGCCCGAACCAGCCCTGGGTGAAGTTGCGCGCATCTTCCTTGCTGCCATATGGGTCGATGTTGGCGACACGATGGTGCGCGGTCGGCGTGTACTTGCCGTCGTAGCTAAGCCAATCCTGCATCGGCATATCCTTCATCCACCAGTGATGACTGCCGATGTGGCTCAGCACCACGTCCTGGATCACGCCGATGCCGCGCGAGCGCGCCTGCGCGACGAACGCGCGATAGTCTTCGTTACTGCCGTAGCGCGCGTCGATCTTGTAATGGTCGGTTGCGGCGTAGCCGTGGTAAGAGTAGCTATCCTGGTTGTTCTCCACAAGCGGCGTCGGCCAGATCTGGGTGAAACCCATGTCTCTCACATAGTCCAGGTGTGCCGCCATGCCTGCAAGGTCGCCGCCATGGCGGCCGCTGCCCTCAGCGCGGTTGGCCTTGTCCGGCATGCCGGGCATATTGTCATTGGCTGGGTTGCCGTTGGCGAAGCGGTCCGGCATCACCTGGTAGATTGCGTCGGAGCTATTGAAACCCTGGCGCTGCGCAGAACCGGGCGCGCGTGCCAGCAGCTGGTAACTATAAGTAAGGCCTTGCTTGCCAGGCGCGGTAAAGCGGATATCGAAGCGCCCCGGCGCCACGTCGGGCGCCAGCACCAGGTCGATGAACAGGTAGTTGCGGTTGGCGACCCGGCTCACGCTGGCGACCCGCACGCCCGGATAGTCGATCGAAGGTTCCAGGTCCGCCACTTTCGGCGCATTCACCATCAATTGCAGCTTGGGGCTTTGCATGCCGGCCCACCAGAACGGCGGTTCCATGTGCTGGACGGTTGGCGGGGCGGCGTGAGCGGCTTGCAGCACGGTGATGCCAAACAGGGCGGCGAAAGCGGTCTTCTTCATCATTTCTCCGGTTAAGACGTCTTATGGGGCCGACAATACACGTAATTTTGATGTAGTTCTACTACACATCAATTTGTCTATCTTTGTAGCCGAAATACAACGTGACCATCCGAAATCCCAGAGGGAGGCCGGAGGAAGGGGCAGAAATACACAGTAATGATGATGGTCATTCATTGACACCAAATCTAGTTTTAGTACAGAATCCGCCTCAGAGCGTCCGTAAGAGCGTTCGCTTTCCAAGGATTCCCGTGTAGTCGAAATAAACCGGTCTGTGTAGGTTGCGGGAAAGAATGTTTAATGAGTGAGGGGACTTTGATGACTATCTTCGCCAACAAGCGAGGCAATACCGCTTTCCGACTGAGTCCGGTTGCGGCTGGTTGTGCTGTATTTGTATCCGCCTTCGCGGGCACTGCGTACGCGCAGACTACGACCACCGGCCAGGCAGCTGACGCGCCGATGCAAACTGTGACCGTGTCCGGCATCCGCCGCGGTATTGAGGACGCGATCTCCGTCAAGAAAAACGCGACTTCCATCGTCGAGGCCATCTCCGCGGAAGATATCGGCAAGCTGCCGGATACCTCCATCGCAGAATCCATCGCCCGCCTGCCAGGCCTGGCCGCCCAGCGCGTAGCCGGCCGTGCGCAAAACATTTCCGTTCGTGGCCTGTCGCCAGACTTCGCCACCACCCTGCTGAACGGCCGTGAGCAAGTCTCGACCGGCGACAACCGCAGCGTGGAATTCGACCAGTACCCGTCTGAGCTGATCAGCGGCGTCACCATTTACAAGACCCCTGACGCCGGCATGGTCGGCCAGGGCCTGTCCGGCACCCTGGACCTGCAGACCGTGCGTCCGCTGGCCTTCGGTGGCCGTACCGTTTCCATGAATGCCCGCCTGGAAAAGAACTCGCTGGGCAGCATCGCCGACACCAATTCGCGCGGCGGCCGCTTCAGCGCAAGCTACATCGACCAGTTTGCCAACCGCACCATTGGCGTGGCAATTGGCTTCGCCCACCTGGACTCGCCAGTGCTGGACCGCGAAACCGGCCTGTATGAGCCATGGAAGAACGAAGCCCGTGCAGGCGTGCCTGCCGGTACCAACGTCACCGACGGCATCAAGTCCCTGGCACGCAGCGGCTACAACAAGC
>Ga0102595_101233_pt1 | contig 12616 bp, 6 predicted proteins | sample Araplaol_mTSA_r2_2_FD_76864 | JGI IMG/M metagenome (GOLD analysis project Ga0102595, IMG submission 76864) | Arabidopsis root microbial communities from North Carolina, USA - plate scrape MF_Col_mTSA_r2 (SPADES assembly) (version 2) | ecosystem: Host-associated > Plants > Roots > Endosphere...
GACAAGCCCTTAGAGAACTACAAACCCGGCTGGCCGACAGGTTGCAGATTGCGCGTACGCAAGGCGTTGCCGCGTCCTGGCTGGCCGTGGAAGCGGGCGGGAAAAAGTACCTGTTTCCCCTGAGCCAGTCCGGTGAAATTTTCCCCTGGGTCAACACGCAGCCTGTTCCGTACACGCAAAACTGGTTCGCCGGTGTTGCCAACCTGCGGGGGGGCCTGTTCGGCGTGGTGGACCTCGCCAGCTACGTGAGCGGCCAGGCACCTCCCCCCAAAAATGAACTCGCGCGCACCGACTCCCGCCTTGTGGCGCTCAACAGCGCGCTGGAAGTCAACTGCGCGCTGCTGATCGACAAGCTCTCCGGGCTGCGCAACCAGGACGCGTTCAGCGATTTCTCCGAAAAAGCGCCCGACGCGCCCGATTTCTTTGGCAACCAGTATGTCGACCTTAACGGCGCGACCTGGCAGGAAATCAACCTTCAGTTGCTTGCACAGCAAGCGCATTTTTTGACGATAGGCGCATAGCGCACACTGTTTCTCCCCGGAAGGCTCACCATGTCTGTTATTGAAAATATCCAGAAGCTGTTTAAAACAAAGTCCGTCCAGCCCGAGGACAGCATGGACATGGCTTCCGTCGGCACGCCGGACCCCCTGGCGACCGGCGCCATGGATGAAGCCTCCCTGCAGACCGCCGCGGTGCGGCAGGCGGACGGCAATGATGATGCGTTTGGCTCCAGCCGCATCGCGAGCGCCGAGGAATCGGCATCCGTCGCCAATCCCGAGCTCCTGAGCCTGCCCCTGCTGGGTCGCAAGACCATGGGCCAGCACCAGCGGATTCTGGTGTTTTTCCTGGCGGTGTCGGTGGCGGTGCTGGGTACGGTGACCTTCCTGGCGCTGAACCAGGCGGACAAAGTGGCTCAGCAGGTGGCGGCAACCGGCCAGTCCCTGATGCAGTCGCAGCGTCTGGCGAAATCGGTGTCGCAGGCGCTGGTGGGTAGCGCCCAGGCCTTCCCCGACGTGCGCGAAAGCTCCGACGTGCTGGCTAAAACCGTGCGCGGCCTGAAGGCCGGTGAAGACAGCCTGCGCCTGGCGCCGGTGAGCGAAGACCTGCAGCCCGACGTGGAAAAGGTCACCCCTTTCATGGAACGCGCCGAAAAGAACGCCAAGACCGTGATGGGACAGCAAAACATTCTGACGCAGGTGGGTAACGCTCTGCGTACCATCAACCGCCAGTCTTCGGACCTGCTGGAAATCGCCGAAACCGTGTCCTCGCTCAAGCTCCAGCAGAATGCGGCGCCTGCCGAAATTTCCGCCTCCGGCCAGCTGGTGATGTTGACCCAGCGTATCGGTAAGTCCGCCAACGAATTCCTGACCATGGAGGGTGTGAGCCCCGAAGCCGTGTTCCTGCTGGGTAAGGACTTGAACTCCTTCAAGGAAATCGCCCAGGGCCTGCAGGAAGGCAGCCCCGAGCTGCGCCTGGCCGGCTCCAAGGACCCGCAAACCCGCGAACGCCTCGAGGCCCTGATGGCGCTCTACGAGCAGACGCGTGTGCAGGCCGGCGCCATTCTGGGCAACTTGCAGGGCCTGGTGTCCGCCCGTGAAGCACAGTCCTCCATCATTGCCGACAGCGAGCCGCTGCGTCGGGGCCTGGAAGACCTGCAGAGCAAGCTGTCCTCGCAGACCGGCCTGGGCGCCACCGCCCTGACGACCCTGGTGGTCGCCGCCGTCTTCGCACTGCTGTGCGCTGCGGGGCTGGCCAAACTGCAGGTGGAGGACAGCAAGCAGCGCCAGGCCGTTGCTGAAACCCAGCGGCAGGAAGCAAAAGGGCAGGAACAGGATGCCAAGCGCGTCAATGACGCCAACCAGGCCGCCATTTTGCGTTTGATGAATGAGTTGCAGACAGTGGCTGAAGGCGATTTGACGCAGGAAGCAACCGTGACCGAGGACATCACCGGCGCTATCGCCGACTCGGTGAACTACACGGTGGAAGAGTTGCGGCAGCTGGTGGGTAACGTGCAGAACACGGCAACACGCGTGGCGCAAACGACGGCCCAGGTGGAAAGTACTTCCACCGAACTGCTGGCGGCCTCCACCGAACAGCTGCGCGAGATTCGCGAAACCGGCCAGTCGGTGCTCGACATGGCATCCCGAATCAATGAAGTGTCCACGCAGGCGCAGGAATCTTCCCAGGTGGCGCGCCAATCGCTGACCGCTGCAGAATCCGGCCTGCAGGCGGTGCAGAACGCCATCGGCGGTATGAACTCCATCCGCGACCAGATCCAGGAAACCTCCAAGCGGATCAAACGACTGGGTGAATCGTCCCAGGAGATTGGTGAAATTACCGAGCTGATCTCGGACATTACCGAACAGACCAACGTGCTGGCGCTGAACGCGGCCATCCAGGCGGCGTCAGCCGGTGAAGCCGGACGAGGCTTCTCGGTGGTTGCGGAAGAAGTGCAGCGACTGGCTGAACGCTCCGCGGACGCCACGCGCCAGATTTCGGCCCTGGTGAAAGCCATTCAGACCGACACCCAGGATGCCGTGGCCGCTATGGAACGCTCCACGCAGGGTGTGGTGGAAGGGGCCAAACTGTCCGATAACGCGGGTACCGCGCTGACCGAGATTGACCAGGTGTCACGCCGCCTCGCTGACCTGATTGAGCAGATTTCCAACTCCGCCTCCCGCGAAGCCGCTTCGGCCAACGTGGTGGCCGGCAATATCCAGCACATTTTCGCGGTGACGGAGCAAACCGGAGAAGGTACCCGTTCCACGGCGCAGCAGGTGCGCGATCTTTCCCGCATGGCTGAAGAGCTGCGCCAATCGGTGTCCCGATTCAAGATCGCCTGATGCTGATGCCTGTTTGCCCGTCGTGCGCTGACCGCCGCCTTAGCCTCTGACACCGATTCCAGAACCGGCCCGCTATTTATGCAATCCAACGTCCCGAACTCAACCGCTACCGAGCTCGATCTTGCCGTCAACGATCTAGGCCCTCTCGCATGGGTGCTTGACGAGCTTCGCAAGTCGCTCGATGGCGCTGCCAAGGCGCTCAAGCGTTTCGTGCGGGATGCCGAAGCTGCTCGCGGCTCCGACCTCGCGGCGGTGGATGCCAGCCAGCTGCGGATTGCCCGCCAGCAACTGCACCAGGCGGTGGGCGCGCTCGAGATGGTGGGCCTGGCCGGCCCCGCGCTGGTGCTGCGCGCGATGGAAGCGGCGGTGCAGAAGTTCGTGCAACAGCCCGAGCAATGCAACCAGGAAGCCGCCGGCAAGATCGAACGGGCCAGCTTTGCCCTGACCGAATACCTCGAAGGTGTGCTGGCCGACAAGCCGATCTCGGCCGTGTCCCTGTTCCCCCAATACCGCGACGTGCAGGAATTGCTGCGCGCCGACCGCATCCATCCCGCGGACCTCTGGCCTTTCGAGTGGCGCTGGCTGGAGCCCGAACTGGCGGCCGCCAGCGAGCCGCGCAACTACGACGACAGCGCGCGCGCCGTGCTGGACCAGTCGGTGCTGCAGATCATGAAGGGCAAGGCGCCGCAAGCCGCCAAAAGCCTCAGAGAACTCAGCCTCGGATTCGCCGCTCGGCAGGCCGACCGCCAGCCCCGCATCTTCTGGAAGATTGCCGCGGCTTACTTTGAAGCGGTCGCCAACGACTTGCTCGGCTCGGACCTGTACGTCAAACGCGCAGCTTCCCGCGTCCTGATGCAGTACGCCTCGCTGGCCAAAGGCGACAGCTCCGTTTCCGATCGCCTGGCGCAAGACCTGCTGTTTTTCTGCTCTCAGGCGGTCTCCGCGCGCGCCAGCGACACACCGGTGCTGTCGGCCGTGCGCTCCGCCTACGGCCTGAACCGCTTCAAGCCTGTCGACTACGAACTCGTCCAGTTCGGGCGGTTCGATCCGGCCCTGCTGGCCCAGGCGCGCAAGCGCATCACCTCGGCCAAAGAAACCTGGTCGGCGCTGTCCGCCGGCGACGCCAACAAATTCAAGTCGGTCAGCGACCAGTTCAGCCTGGTGACCGATTCCCTGCTCAAGCTCCATCCGCCCAGCGAGCCGCTGGCGCAGGCCCTGAGCAAGGCAGTCGAGACAGTGGTGCGCTCGGGCCAGGCCCCCGGCATCGAACTGGCCATGGAAGTGGCCACCTCGGTGCTATACCTGGAAGCCGCGTTCGACGACCTGGATCCCAACGACCCGCAACTGGCGGTGCGCACGGCCAACCTCGCGGAGCGCCTGGAAGGCGTGCGGGCCGGCGGGCAACCCCAGCCGCTGGAAGGCTGGATGGAAGAGCTATACCGCCGTGTCAGCGACAAGCAGACCATGGGCAGCGTGGTCGGCGAATTGCGTGTCTCCCTGGGCGAGCTCGAAAAATCGCTGGACGTGTTCTTCCGCAATCCGCAGGACAAGGTGACGCTTCAGGCGGTTCCCGGGCAGCTGTCGCAGATGCGCGGCGTGTTGTCCGTGCTGGGCCTGGACCAGGCCTCGCACGCGGTGCTGCGCATGCGCGACAGCGTCGAGCAGATGTTGGTCACCGAAATCGACGAGCAGCAGGCGCGTGCCGCTGGCACGTTTGAGCACCTGGGCAACAACCTGGGCGCCCTGAGCTTTCTGATCGACATGCTGAACTACCAGCCCGCGCTGGCGAAGAAGCTGTTTGTCTATGACGACCAGAAGGGCGAGCTCAGGCCGCTCATGGGACGTGTGCAGAATGCGGCGAGCGCCGCTTCGGCCGTCAGCGTCAGCAGCGACATGCTGTCCCAGGAAGTCATCGCCGTGGTGCAGGATGCCGGCCAGGGCGAAGCCGACGCCAGCCTCACCATCAAGCTCGACACGCTGGCGACCCACGCGGCGCTGGCCGAACAGCCCGCCCTGGCGCAAACCGCCCGCGAGGCTGCTGTGGCCGTATCGGCCAGCGATGCCGACGCCGCCGCCACCGCGCTCACGACGCTGGCGTTCACCGTGACGCCGGCACCGGCCGCGCCTGAACCGGCGGCCGAATCCGACGACTTTGAAGAAGACGACCTGCGCGACATCTTCCTGGAGGAAGCGCGCGAAGTGATAGGCAATGGCCGAGAAGCCCTGGCCGCGCTGGCCACCGATCCGGCCGACGTTTCGCAGCTCACCGTGCTGCGGCGCGCTTTCCACACCCTCAAGGGCAGCTCGCGCATGGTGGGGCTCAACGAGTTCGGTGAAGCCGCCTGGTCGCTGGAGCAGATGCTCAATACCTGGCTGGCTGACCAGAAGGCCACCACCGACGAGTTCAGGGCCCTGTCCAGCGAGGCCATGAGCGGCTTCGCCGACTGGATCGCCGACATCGCCGCCAACAAGGACGGCGCCTGGTCCGCATCGGTCTTCCGCGCCAGCGCCGATGCCATGCGCACCGAAGGCCGCTACGTGCCGCTGGTGCTGGGCGCCAAGGCGGCTGCGGCCGTTCCCGACGCCGCCCCACCGGCCGCCGTCGCCGAGCCAGCAGCGCCCGCCGCCGAGGCCTTCTCCCTGCCTGATTTGGAACTGGACGCCGGTGCGCCCGAAGCCGCAAGCGTGGCACCCGCCGAGGCGCCGGCAGCCCTCAACGACCTGGACTTTGACCTGGTATTTGGCGACGCTGCCGCGCCGGCCAAGCCCGCCGAGCCGGTGAGCGAACCCGCGGCCGAGATTGCGGGCATCGATTTTGACAGCCTGTCGGCGATTTCCGGCGATGCCGCTGTTCCGGCGGCCGAGACTGCACCGGTGGTCGAGCTGGACAGTGCGGAAGCCATAGAGCTGTCCGACGCCGACTTCGACAAGCATTTCCATGCCGAAGCGGCCGAGCCCGCCAAAGCCGACTTGGCCGACGATCTGAATTTCGACTTCTCGGCCACGCCGCCGCAAGCCGCCGTGAGCGAACCTGCTCCCAGCCTGCCGCAGGTCGAGGCGCTTGATGCCCTGGACCGCGTCGAGGCCACCGACAGCGCGATGTCGGCCGAGGGCGGCGATGAACAGGTCAAGGTCATAGGCGCTTTGCGCATCAGCATCCCGCTCTACAACGTTTACCTCAACGAGGCCGACGAATGGTCGCGCCGGTTGGTCACGGAAGTGGCCGAATGGTCGCTGGAGCGCAACCAGCCGGTCAGCGATTCCACCGTGGCCCTGGCGCACTCCCTGGCCGGCAGTTCCGCCACGGTCGGGTTCGACGCCCTTTCCGAGATGGCCCGCGCGCTGGAACAGGCCTTGCAGCAATCCCGCGCGCATCACCGCAATGGCGCCGCCAAGTACGGCCAGGTGTTTGTGGATGCGGCGGAAGATATTCGCCGGCTGTTGCACCAGTTTGCCGCCGGCTTCCTCAAGGAGCCGGATGCCGGCGTTCTTGATCGCCTCAAGCAGCTTGATTTCTCCGACTCGGTCCTGCCGCCAGGCACCGATTTTTCTGAGTACGATTTTGAGTCCGAGTCCGTCCTGCCCCAGGAGCTGGCCGTGGAGCCCGAGCCCATGCCGGAACCCGAGCCCGAACCGGTGGTGATGCAGGCCGTCGAAGAAGCTCCGCTTATCGAGGTGCCGGCGCCTGCGCCCGCACCGGCGCCAGCGCCCGTGCAGGCCGCACCCGTGCCGCCGCCCCTCGCGTTTGCCGCTCCCCCTGTGGCCGTTGCGCCGCCGGTGCGCTTGGCCACGCCGGCGCCCGCGGCCCAGAACTTCGAGGACGAAGAGGACGAGGAAATCGACGCCGTCGATGCCATCGACCCCGACCTGTTCCCGATTTTTGAGGAAGAAGGCGCCGAACTCATGCCCCAGCTGGGCGGCGCCCTGCGGCAGTGGTCCGCCCGGCCCGACAACCAGGGTGCGCGCATGGAAGTGCTGCGCGCGCTCCACACGCTCAAGGGCAGCGCCCGGCTCGCCGGCGCCCTGCGCCTTGGTGAAATGGCGCACCGGATTGAATCCGAAATCGAGTTCCTCGGCTCCGACGCCGCGGCCTCGGCGGAGTTCGACGCTCTGATCAACCGTTTTGACGCGATGGAAGCCGCGTTCGAAGCGCTGCGCAACGCCGATGCGGCGGCGGCCGCCGCGCCTGTGCAGTTGGCTCCCCTTGTCGCTGCGCAGCCTGAGCCCGTTTCCGCGCCGGTGCAAGCCGCCGCAAAGCCCGACGCTCCCGAGGCCGCCGCGGAAAGCCCCGCTCCTGCCGCGGGCGGTTCCCGCAAGCTCTCCGTGCCGGCGCCGCAGGCCATGGCCATGCAGCCCTTGCGGCAAGCGGCCAACGCCTCGATACGCGTGCGTTCCCAGCTGCTGGACCGCATGGTCAACCAGGCTGGTGAGGTCATGATCACGCGCTCGCGCCTGGAGGCCGAGCTCAGCCAGCTGCGCGGTTCGCTTAACGACATGAGCGGTAACTTGAACCGCTTGCGCCAGCAGCTGCGCGACATCGAACTGCAAGCCGAAACCCAGATGCAGTCGCGCCTGGCGCAGGCCAAAGAGGCTCAGGCCGGGTTCGATCCGCTCGAGTTCGACCGTTTCACGCGCGTGCAGGAATTGACCCGCATGATGGCCGAATCCGTGAACGACGTGGCGACCGTGCAGCGCACCTTGCAGCGCACGGTGGAAGCCACCGAGGACGACTTGATCGCCCAGGCCCGCCAGACCCGCGAACTGCAGCGCGACCTGCTGCGCACGCGCATGGTGGAGTTTGAAGGCATCTCCGAGCGCCTGTACCGCGTGGTGCGCCAGGCCTCCAAGGAAACCGGCAAACAGGTGAAGCTGGACCTGCTGGGCGGCACCATCGAGATGGACCGCGGCATGCTGGACCGCATGACGCCCGCCTTCGAACACCTGCTGCGCAACTGCGTGGCCCACGGCATTGAAAGCACCGAGGTTCGCACCAACGCAGGCAAGGACCCTGTCGGCGTGATCACCGTCCACCTGCGCCAGGAAGGCAATGACGTGTCGGTCGATTTCAGCGATGATGGCGCCGGCCTGAACCTGCACCGCATCCGCGAAAAAGCCGTCAGCCTCGGCATGATCGCGCCGGACCAGGCCATTGAAGACAGCGACGCCGCCAACCTGATTTTTATGCCCGGTTTCTCCACCGCGGCGCAGGTGACCGAACTGGCCGGCCGCGGCATCGGCATGGACGTGGTCCGCTCCGAGGTCAACTCGCTGGGCGGCCGGATTGAAACCTCCACGGTGGCCGGTAAAGGCACCCACTTCAAGCTGGTGCTGCCGCTGACCACGGCCGTGACGCAGGTGGTGATGATTCGCGCCGGCAACCTCTCGGTGGGCGTGCCCGCCAACGTGGTGGAAACCGTGCGCCGCGCCTCCGCCAAGGAGCTGCAGCAGGCCTACAACACCGGCACGCTGGAAATCGCCGGTGAGACCATGCCTTTCTTCTGGTCGGGCGCGCTGCTGCAGGCTTCGCAGCACAGCGGTGAAGTCCAGGGCAAGACCACGCCTGTCGTGGTGTTCCGAAGCGCCGCGCAGCGCATCGCGCTGCACGTCGATGAAGTTCTGGGCAACCAGGAAGTTGTGGTGAAGAACCTCGGGCCGCAGCTGTCGCGCCTGCCCGGCCTGGCCGGCATGTCCGTGCTGGCCTCCGGCGCGGTGGTGCTGATCTACAACCCGGTGGCGCTGGCCTCGGTGTATGGCCAGCAGGCCCGCGCCTGGAGCACCGACCGCGCCGAGCCGCACATGCTCGAAGGATCGGGCGCCACGGCGGCAAGCGCCGCCACGGGCACAGCTACCGGCAGCGTCGTGAAAGCGCCGGCCCTCCCTGCCGCGCCTCAGATCCCGCTGATCCTGGTGGTCGACGACTCCATCACGGTTCGTCGCGTCACGCAGCGCCTGCTGCAGCGTGAAGGTTACCGCGTCACCCTGGCGGCCGACGGCCTGCAAGCGCTTGAACGCCTGCAGGAAGAGCGGCCGGCGGTGGTGCTGTCGGACATCGAAATGCCGCGCATGGACGGCTTCGACCTGGCGCGCAACATCCGCGGCGATGTGCGCCTGAACAACCTGCCCATCATCATGATCACGTCGCGCATCGCTGAAAAGCATCGCGAACACGCCAAGGAACTCGGCGTCGACCACTACCTGGGCAAGCCGTTCTCGGAAGAAGAGCTGATGAGCCTGGTGCGGCACTACTGCGCCGCCGAGACGGCAATCTCCGCCTGACCTTGCAGCCGCTCTCCGCGCGAGAGCGGCGTGAACAGGTTCTTAGGCTTTTTTCACCACCGCATAGCGCTGCAGCGTCAGCGCCCGGGCCTCGTCGTGCTGCACGATGGGCCGCGGGTAGTCCTTGCCCAGCACCACGCCAGCGGCCGCCAGTTCCAGCGGCGTGGCCAGCCAGGGGCTGTGGATGGCCGCAGCGGGCAGCCTGGCCAGCGCCGGCACATAGCGGCGGATGAAGCTGCCGTCGGCATCGAATTTTTCGCTCTGGCTGACCGGGTTGAAGATACGGAAATAGGGCTGCGCGTCGCAGCCCGTGCTGGCCGCCCACTGCCAGCCGCCGTTGTTGGCCGAGAGGTCGAAATCATTGAGCTTCTCGGCGAAATAGCGCTCACCCCGGCGCCAGTCGATGCCCAGGTCTTTCACCAGGAAACTCGCCGTCACCATGCGCAGGCGGTTGTGCATATAACCGGTCTGGTTGATCTGCGCCATCGCGGCGTCGACCAGCGGGTAGCCGGTACGGCCCTCGCACCAGGCCAGGAACAGTGCGTCGGCACCGGCACCGCTTTCCCACTCGATCGCGTCGTATTCGGGCTTGAACGCGCCGTGCACCGCATGCGGGAAGTTGCTGAGGATCTGCGCATAAAAATCCCGCCAGATCAATTCGCTGAGCCAGGTCGCGGCGCCTTCGCCGTCCCTGTGTTCGGGGCTCAGGGCCGCTGCGGCCATCTGCCGAATGGACAGCGTGCCGAAGCGCAGGTGCACGCCCAGGTAGCTCGGCCCCTTGACGGCCGGGAAGTCGCGCGCCGTTTTGTACTGGTCCATGCGAGGCAGGAAATCCTCAAACAGCCTGTCTGCGCCCTCGCTGCCGGTCGGTATCCTGAGCGCCGCCAAGTTGGTCTTCTCAAATCCAAGTTCGGCCAGGGAAGGGACGGCGCGCCCTTCGCCAGGCATGGCGGCCAGTGCCGCTGCGTAAGGATCTATGGGATAGGCCTTGAGGTAAAAATCGTCCACCTTCTTGAGCCAGGCATTTTTGTAGGGCGTGAACACGGTGTAGGGCTTGCCCGCCAGCGTCAACACTTCCTGGCGCTCAAAGATGACATGGTCCTTGAAGCTGTGAAAGGACACGCCCCGGCTTTCCAGCGCAGCCTGCACCGCGGTATCGCGCGCCAGGGCCTGAGGTTCGTCATCATGGTTGGCAAAAACTGCATCGACCGCCCATTCGGCGGCCAGTCGCGGCACGGCCTCGCCAGCATGCCCATGCACCACGATGAGGCCCGCTTGCGCGGTGCCGTGTGCCGTACCCAGCCGCCGCAGCTGGCCGTCCAGGCTCAGCACGGAGCCGTGTATGAACTCCACGCGGCGGTCGGCGCGGGGCAGGGCGTCCAGGATGTCCCGGTCAAATACGAAGACGCAAAACACCTGCTTACAAGCTTTCAGCGCGTGGTGCAGCGCGGCGTTGTCCTGGACCCGCAGGTCGCGCCTGAACCACATCAGGCCGGCGCGGTATTTCTTTTGCATCCAGGGATGGTAGCGAAAGCGCCCCCAGGCTGCCGCCGCGGCCTTCCATGCGCGTAAAATCCGTGAATGGCCACGGATTCCGCATCGATCAACCTCACGCACCACTTCCTCATCGCCATGCCGGGGATGGACGACGAAGCGTTTGCCAAGAGCGTGGTTTACATGTGCGAACACAGCGACCGCGGCGCGCTGGGGCTGGTCATCAACAAGCCCAGCGACATCAACCTCAAAAATCTGTTCGACAAGGTCGAGCTGCCGCTGCGTCGCGACGACCTCACGCAGGCCCCGGTATTCCAGGGCGGCCCGGTCCAGACCGAGCGCGGTTTTGTGCTCCACGAATCCATGATGCCCGGCAATGAATCGGTCTATGCCTCGACCATGACGATTCCCGGCGGCCTTGAAATGACCACCTCCAAGGACGTGCTGGAAGCACTGTCCACGGGCGCCGGACCGCGCCGGGTGTTTGTCTCGCTCGGTTATTCGGCCTGGGGCGAAGGCCAGCTCGAATCCGAGATTTCTGACAACAGCTGGCTCACCGTCGCCGCCGACGTCGGCGTGATCTTCGACACGCCGGTTGAGCAGCGCTACGACAAGGCGCTGATGCTGCTGGGCCTGCAGAGCTGGATGCTCTCTCCCGAGGCCGGCCACGCATGAGCCTGGCGGCCATGCCTTCCCTTCCGGCCACTGGCCTTCACACCTTTCTGGCTTTCGACTTCGGTCTCAAGCGCACCGGCGTGGCCACCGGCAATGTGCTCACGCGCACCGCCTCGCCGCAGGCCACCATCGCGGCCGAGGGCGGCGATGCCCGCCTCAAGGCCGTCGAGGCGCGCATCAAGGAATGGCAGCCCGACGCGCTGGTGGTCGGCATTCCCTTTCATCCCGATGGTGCCAGCCATGAAAATACCGTGCGGGCGCAGAAATTCGCCCGCCAGCTTCGCGGCCGCTTCGGCCTGCAGGTCTTCGAGGTCGATGAACGCTACAGCACCACCGAGGCCCTGGCCGGCGGCGCGCTGGACGCCGACGCGGCCTCGGCCTGCATCATCCTCGAGCAATTTTTAAGGAGTCTTCCATGAGCAGCCTGACATTGGACGCCGAGGCGCTGTACAGCGACCTGCTGCGCGGCATGCGCCAGCAGCTGGCATCCTATCCCCAGCCGCCCATGCTGGTCGGCGTGGCCTCGGGCGGCGCCTGGCTGGCGCAGCGCCTGCAAAAAGACCTGGGCCTGGCCGGCGAGGCCGGCATCCTGTCGTCCTCCATGCACCGCGACGATTTTTCGCAGCGCGGCCTGGCCTCCAGCGGGCAGACCTTGTTGCCCTTCGACGTCAACGGCGCCCACCTGATCGTGGTCGACGACGTGCTCTACACGGGTCGAACCATCAGGGCGGTGCTCAACGAACTGTTCGATTACGGCCGCCCCGCCAGCGTCAAGCTGGTGGTGCTGGTGGACCGCGGCGGGCGCGAGCTGCCGGTGCAGCCCGACCTCGCGGTGGCGCGGGTGGCCCTGCCGGCCTCGCAGTCGCTGGAGCTGGCGCGCGCCGAAGACGGCAAGTTCAGCTTCCAGGTGCAGGACCACCAGGCCTAGTCCCACCAAAAAGCCATCAAAAAATACGAGACCCATAAGAGAACAAGAGGAGTCCACACCGTGCTGTACCGACGAAATCCGCAACTCAATAAAAACGGCGAACTGATCCACCTGCTGTCCATCGAAGGCCTGCCCAAGGCTACGCTGACGCAAATCCTCGACACCGCCGCCAACTTCGTCAGCGTCAACAACCGCGAGGTCAAAAAGGTTCCGCTGCTGCGCGGCAAGAGCGTCTTCAACCTGTTCTTTGAAAACTCCACGCGCACCCGCACCACCTTCGAGATTGCCGCGACGCGGCTGTCGGCCGACGTCATCAACCTGGACATCGCGCGCTCCTCGGCTTCCAAGGGCGAGTCGCTGCTGGACACCATCGCCAACCTGAGCGCCATGGCGGCCGACC
>Ga0102595_101239_pt1 | contig 12559 bp, 13 predicted proteins | sample Araplaol_mTSA_r2_2_FD_76864 | JGI IMG/M metagenome (GOLD analysis project Ga0102595, IMG submission 76864) | Arabidopsis root microbial communities from North Carolina, USA - plate scrape MF_Col_mTSA_r2 (SPADES assembly) (version 2) | ecosystem: Host-associated > Plants > Roots > Endosphere...
CGTTGCGTTCCTTCAGGGCTGCGATGGCTTGGATGTCGTCTTGGTAGTGGGACATGGTCTATTCCTAGCAAAAAAGCGGATTAAAAAAGGCGAAGCACTTGGAATAATGATAGGCCGTTCTTTTGCGATGCACCATGTCTTATATAAGACATATAAGCTATATTTTTTCCTTTGTATTCAAACGGTTATTTTTTATTTGCCATGATATGAAATCGCTTTTCGCAAAATGAACTGTTCGGTATGGTGCGGCGCCAAGCAATTTTCTACGATATGAGATCTGGTTTTCGCATTGTGGAATGCACTCACTTGGGCAGCACGGGCATGACGCCATCCTGGCTTTGGCCTTCCTCGACGTTGCCAAAATGGACGTTGAGGTCTTTGGTTGGGCGGAAGTTTGCCAGGCGAACTTGGTAGGTGAGGGCGTTGAGCTTCTTGAAGGTGCCGGGGAAGCACAGGCTGATCAGTTCATCCGGCTTGCGCTTGATGATGTTGAGGGTGAAATCCTCGATCCCGTTCTTCCAGGTGTTTCCCGTCTTGAGGATGTAGGACACATTATGGGTATTGACGTAGCCATTGTTGCGCGCCGCGACCTTGGCGCGGGCATTCAAGTAGCCCTGGTCAGTGCAATAGGCCGCTGCGAAGCCGTCGTACATGGCTGTCGCGCCGGGGCCGCCTTCGAAAAAGGGACGGTAGTCATGGTGAACGCGCACGATCTTGTTGGCCGGGAATTTCTGGCGCCAGACGTAATTGACTTCCACCGTCCAGGTCGGGTCCCGGCTCTCCTTATCCATCAGGCCCAGCTTGATCAACTGCCTGGTTTGCTGCTCGGTGAAGGCAGCGACTTTGCCGGAGGTCTCTGCGAACGCTGGCGTGTAAGCGATCTCTTTATTGCTGAAACCGAGTTTCTTCAGCTGTGCGGTGACGTCCTCGCCATCGGGAGAGCGGGCCACCAGCCTGCTCTGGAATGTGACAGCTTTGCCGTCGACGCGGATGGAAAACCCGTCGGGTTGGCCATAATAAGTGTCACTGCCCTGCATTGCGACAGGGTAGGGCGGCAGGGGAAATACAATGGTTTCTTCGACTTCGTTGGCTGACTCATTCAGGAACTCGTAGTCGACGCTGATCAGGTCATGGCTGATGTTCAGCACTTCCTTTTTCATGGCAATGGCATCGGTTTTGCCGAACACGATGCCACCGACGCTGACCGAGGCAATGCCGTCATTGGCCAGGGCCATGCCTGGAACCGCGCATGCCGCGAAGGCGAACTGGAAGATTTTTTTCATGGATTATTTACCTAACGGAATTCGCTGGAGTGCGGCATTTTATATTGATCCAAGGCGCGGCAAACCCCGCCGTTCAGGGCGGGGTCAAGAGCGCAGACGGCAAAGCCGTTCTGCACACTTAGTGTGGCGTCTTTTGCTGTTCGATGTACTGGCGAATCACCACTATCGGGGCACCGCCGCAACTGCCAGCAAAATAGGATGGTGACCACAAGGCGCCGCCCCATAGCTTCTGGCGGATACTCGGATAATTCTTTTTGCGGATCATCCTGCTCGAGACGCCTTTCAGGCTGTTGACCAAATGCGAGACGGCGACTTTGGGTGGGTAGTTCACCAGCAGGTGCACATGATCGTGCTCGCCGTCAAATTCCACCAGCTCGGACTCGAAGTCTGCGCAGACGCTGGCGAAGATCGGCCGCAGGTCGTCAAGGATGTTCTTGGTAAAGACATCGCGGCGATATTTAGTCACGAAGACCAAATGGACATGCATCATGAAGACGCAATGCCTACCGTGCCTGAGGTCGCTTGAAATGGCCATAGACCAAAATATACTGAATCCATGGAGCGTCTTCAAGCCTACAAATTCGAGCTGAAGCCAAGCGGTGGTCAACTAACTCTCTTGCGCCGCTTCGCCGGCGCATGCCGCTACGTCTTCAACAAGGCGTTGGCACTGCAAAAGGAGAATTACGCGGCCGGCAACGGCTATATCGGTTACGTGGCCATGGCGAGAAATTTGACGGCATGGCGTCATGCCCCGGAAACGCCATGGCTGCGGGATGCGCCATGTCACCCGTTGCAGCATGCGCTGAAACATCTCGAAGCAGCCTTTCGAAACTTCTTTGCCAAGCGCACGGGCTTCCCCCACTTCAAGTGCAAAGGCTGCGGCGATGCATTCCGCTACCCGGATCCGAAACAGATCAAACTCGATCAGGGCAATAGCCGCATCTTCCTGCCCAAGCTGGGCTGGCTGCGCTACAGGAAAAGCCGTCAAGTCCTGGGGGAAGTACGCAATGTCACGGTCTGCAGCGCAGCCGGTAAATGGTTTGTCGCTATCCAGACCCGGCGTGAGGTCGAAGAGTGTCTTCCTGCCGGTAAAACAGCCATCGGCGTGGACGTCGGCATTGTTCATTTCGCTGCCACGAGCGACGGGAAATTCGTCGAGGCAGCCAACAGCTACCGGAAGCATCTAAAACGCCTGGCGCTGGTCCAGCGCCGCATGAGCCGCAAAGTGAAATTCAGCAGCAACTGGAAAAAGGCGAAAGCCCGAGTGCAGAAGCTCCACGCCCGCATTGCCAACCTTCGTAAAGACGTCTTGCACAAGGCCTCCGCGACGATCAGCAAAACCCACGCAATCGTCTGCATCGAGGATCTGCAGATTGGCAATATGGTGCGTTCGGCCAAAGGGACATTGCAGCAGCCTGGCCGAATGGTGGCGCAAAAAAGCGCCCTGAACCGTCGCATCCTGGACCAGGGATGGGGGGAATTCAGGCGGCAGCTGGAATACAAGCTGGCCTGGCGGGGCGGCATATTGCAGGCTGTGCCGTCGCAACATACAAGCCAGACTTGCCCCAGCTGCGGACATGTGTCGCCAGAGAACCGGCGAACGCAAGCGAAATTTAAATGTGTCGCATGTGCTTATGAAAATCACGCCGATATGGTGGGCGCGATCAATATTTTAGAGCGGGGACTCCGCTTGTTAGCCTGTGGAGAGCGGAGCAGACAGGCCGCCCGATGAAGCAGGAACCCGCCGAATCGACCTGGGTGCTTTTGCGCTCAGGCGACGTAGGAATCCTCCCCCTTTCCGGCCGAGTGGCCGGCGAACGTTAGTGAGAGCGGGAGGAGGAGGTCAAAACTCATGCTTCGGCCCTCGGTGCCGAATTCGATAAGTGCTGGGGAATAGGAGATGGAACGGTAACGCCGCCTTATGGGATTTGGCGCTACATTGATCGGGTCCCGCGCCAAGCGGATTCTTGATGAAGGAGCCCGGCCATGACCATCAAAGGAAGCTGCCACTGTGGTGCCGTCGCATTCGAGATCGATGGCGAAATTCCCGCCCAGCTTACACGCTGCACTTGCTCGTTCTGCGCCAAACGGGGCGCCTTGCTGGCCTATTTTTCACCTGCCCAGTTCCAGCTGGTGCCAGCACCTTCAGGTGACAGCGCGTATCGCTGGAAAACCAGGGCGGTGGCCCACCATTTCTGTCCGCTGTGCGGCTGCGCTACCTTCTCCGATTCCCCCGCCTTCCAGATGGATGGCAGCTGGGACGGCCATACCCGCCGCATCGGCGTCAACGCGCGCCTGTTTGATGACTTTGATGCAGCGACGGCCGAGGTTACCGTGATCGACGGCAAGCACTTGTGGTAAACCGGGCGCGGTAAGTTAAAGAAATTTCATCGCGACAAGTTACTGGTTATATAATTTATAACCTTTATTTTTATATAGGAACTACCCAGAGTGAAGCTACTTACCGCCATCATGCTCAGCGCAGGGATCCTGTCGCCAGCATTCGCCGCCGCACCAGCCGCTCCGGCCAAGGCCGCCGTGTCCAAAGCCGCTGCCGTCAAAGTCACCTCGGTCGAAGGAATCACCGAATACCGCCTGGCCAACGGCCTGCGAGTGCTGCTGTTCCCGGATGCGAGCAAGCCGACGCTGACCACCAACATCGTCTACATGGTGGGTTCGCGCCACGAAAACTATGGCGAGACCGGCATGGCTCACTTGCTGGAACACCTGCTGTTCAAGCCGACCGCCAACTTCGGCATCAAGAAGGGCACCAAGACGCCGGTGGAAGTGCTGAACCAGACCGGCGGCCGCTTCAACGGCACCACCTGGTACGACCGTACCAACTACTTCTCGACCTTCCCGGCCAACGATGACAACCTGAAGCTGATGCTGGAACTGGAAGCGGACCGCATGGTCAACTCGCCGATCAGCCAGGACGACCTGTGGAACAACAAGACCCAGAAAGGGGAAATGACGGTCGTGCGCAACGAGTTCGAACGGGGCGAGAGCGATCCGTTCCGCGTCACGCTTGAGCGCACCATGTCGGTTGCCTTTGACTGGCACAACTACGGCAAGTCGACCATCGGCGCCCGCTCCGACATCGAAGGCGTCAGCATCGAGCGCCTGCGCGCGTTCTACCAGCGCTACTACCAGCCGGACAATGCGATCCTGATGGTTGCGGGCCGCTTCGACGAGGCCAAGGTACTGGCCCAGATCAACGAGCTTTTCGGCAAGATTCCAAAGCCGACCCGTGTGCTGGCGCCGACCTACACCGCAGAACCGACCCAGGATGGCGAGCGTTCGGTCACCATCCGCCGCACCGGCGGCACCCAGATCGTGGCCACCGGCTACCACGTCGCCCCGGCCAGCCATGCCGATGCGGCAGCGCTGCAAGTCCTGGGCAAGATCCTGGCCGACGCGCCGAGCGGCCGCCTGCACAAAGCCCTGGTGGATACCAAGCTGGCGTCGTCCGTGATGGACCTCGATTTCAACCAGATGGAGCCGGGCTACCGCCTGTTTGCCGCCGTAGTGCCGAAAGACGGCCAGACTGCAGCGGTGGAAGAGGCGATGCTGAAGGCACTGGAAGATATCAAATCCAATCCAGTCACGGAAGCTGAAGTCGAGCGCGCCAAAGTCACCATCGCCAAAGACGTCGACCAGACCGTCAACGATACCGCACGCTTCACCATCGCCCTGACTTCGGCGCAAGCCGCCGGCGACTGGCGCCTGTTCCACCAGCGCCGCGACCAGGTTGAAAAAGTCGACGTGGCAGCGGTGCAGGCCGTTGCGCTGAAATACCTGAAGCCGGCGAACCGCACCCTGGCCCGCTTCATCCCGACGGATGCCGCTGACCGTACCGAAGTGCCGAAAACCCCGGACGTGGCAGCGCTGGTCAAGGACTACAAGGGCCGCGCAGCCATCGCGCAAGGCGAAGTGTTCGACCCGAGCCCGGACAATATCGAAAAACGCACCCAGCGTTCGGTACTGGCCAATGGCATGAAGCTGGCGCTGCTGCCCAAGAGCACCAAGGGCAATACCGTCAGCGCATCGATTCAACTGCGCATGGGCACTGCCGAGAACCTGATGGGCAAGGCCGTCACCGGCGAGCTGGCCGCATCGCTGTTGTTGACTGGCACGGAACGCATGTCGCGCCAGGAAGTCAAGGATGCCCTGGACAAGCTGAAAGCAAATGTGAACGTCCATGGCGGCGCCGAAGGCGTGACAATGAACGTGACTACTACGCGCGACAACCTGGCGGCGGTACTGGACCTGCTGGGCGAATCGCTGATGAAGCCTGCGTTCACTGCAAAAGAGTTTTCGGAGCAGCAGCGCGACATGATCTCGGGCACCGAGCAGCAAATGACCGAGCCGCAGCCACTTGCCAGCAACGCGATGCAGCGCCTGACCAATACCTTCCCTGCCGGCCACGTGCGTTACACCATGACTTTGCCGGAGCAACTGGCTGAACAAAAAGCTGCGACGCTGGAACAGGTCAAAGCCTTCCACAAGGCGTACTATGGCGCCGGCAACGCTACCCTGGCCGTGGTGGGCGACTTCGACGCCGCTGCCGTGCAGGCACAAGCGGCCAAGCTGTTCGGCAACTGGAAGGCGGAGCAGCCTTACGTTCGCATCGCCAACGCCCTGAAGCCGGTGGCAGGCCAGAACATCGCGCTGGAGACCCCGGACAAAGCCAACTCGGTCCTGTTCGCGATCCAGCCGGTGCCGATGAAGGACGACGCGGCGGTCTATCCTGCGCTGTTGATGGGTAACTATATGCTCGGCGGCGGTGCACTGCGCAGCCGGCTGGCCGATCGCATCCGCCAGAAGGAAGGCTTGTCGTACGGCGTAGGTTCGCAACTGTCCGTGCCATCGCGCGATCCGGCCGGCATGTGGCTGGCCTTTGCGATCAGCGCGCCGCAAAACACCGCCAAGGTGGAAGCGGCGCTGCGCGAAGAACTGGGCAAGGCGCTGAAGGATGGCTTCACCGACGCCGAACTGGCCGATGCCAAGAAGGCCTGGCTGCAATCGCAGCAAGTGGGCCGTACCGGCGATGCCGGCCTGGCCGGCCGCCTGGCGGGCTACCTGAGCTTCGACCGTACCATGGTCTTCGACAAGGACCTGGAAGCCAAAGTCGGCGCGCTGACCGTGGCGCAGGTCAACGAAGCGCTGCGTGCCAACCTGAAGCCGGAAGCCGTATCGGTGATCAAGGCCGGCGACTTTGCCAAGGCTGCTGCCGGCGCCGCCGGCGCAGCGCCTGCCTCCAAGCCGTAAGTGATGAAGTCCCCGCCGCTTGCACGGCGGGGACTTGCCGCATGCTGGGGCCTCAGCCGCCCAGCACCGCCTCCAGCTTGTCAAACGATCCGCTCCAGCCCTGCGTCATGCTGGCGCGGTGTTCAAGGAAGGCAGCCAGTTCTGCTGCGGTTGCCTTGCCTTCCACTTCCCACGTCACCGTGACCCGCGTACGCCCTGGCGCCTCTGCCGTGAGCTGCACGGTGGTGCGCATGGTTTCCGGCCACACCGGCGCCATCGGATGGCGCGCGACGTACTCGTTCTCGTCGCAGAATTGCTGCGTGTAGACCAGCAGGTCTGGGCGGCGGATTTCGTCGTAATGGGCCCGCCCGTACATGGTGATCGCGGCATTGCTCATGCAGTACAACGACTCGCCGCCGGTGCGGATGTCGGCGCGCAGGAAGCGCATGTCCATGCCGGTTGGCGGCAGCCAGCGGGCCAGGTGCTCCGGCCTGGTCCACATCTCGAATACGACTTCCAGCGGCGCCTCGAAGCTGCGGTTGATAACGAACTTGTCCTGGTCCGCCAGGCGCTTGCCCAGGTACTCGGCCAGGCGGTCCCAGGTCGAATCGCCGTTGGCGTGGCGGATGAACTGGCGGGTCTGGGCCGCTGCTTCCGCATTTTCCAGGGCCATGGTCATGTCCATGCGGGTCTTGCCATCCACTTCTTCAAACAGCACCGTGACGCGGAACAGCGGCGGCGTGTCGTCGGTGGCGCCGTGGTCGTAGACCAGCTTTTGCAGCGGCTCCACCACGTGATAAGTGGTCTTGTTCGGCCAGTCGGTGCCGTCCGGGCCATGCATGGTGTAGCGCCAGGTGCCGCCGATACGCAAGTCCTTGCTGTGCGTGGTCAGCGTGAAGCCGCGCGGGCCCCACCATTGCGCGACCTGGGCCGGATCGGTCCAGGCATCCCAGACCGCCTGCACGGGCGCGTCATAGGTGCGGATAATGCGAATCTCGTTCGGGGCGCTGAATTCAGGCATTTTCATCTCCTTCATGTGGGGTCTTTGCGGTGACGGTTTTCAGGTAGGCATCGAGGCGGTCGAAGCTCTCTTCCCAGAACACGCGGTATTGCTCCATCCAGTCGGCGGCGTCTTTCAGTCCATCGCCATTGATCCTGCAGGAGCGCCACTGCGCCTTGCGCGTCTTGGTGATCAGGCCGGCTTTTTCGAGCACCTGCAGGTGTTTGGTAATGGCGGGCAAGCTCATCTCGCCAAGGAAGGGCGCCGCCAGGTCGGAAACGTTGGCCTCTCCCTGCGACAGGCGCGCCAGCATGGCACGCCGTGTCGGGTCTGCCAGGGCGGAAAATGTTTGGCTGAGCGGGTCATGCATTAAATTTCACCAATTACTTAATTAACCGATTGGTTTAATATAGGTCGGCAAGAAGTGGCCGTCAAGTGCGTTCTGCTCCGGGAAACAAAAACGCCGATCACAAGGATCGGCGTTTTCGGCGTTTGTCCTGTTTAAGACTTGCGTGGCGTGCGGCGTGTCGCAGCGATGCCGGCCAGGCCAAGGCCCAGCAGCAGCACGCTGGCTGGCTCCGGGATATCGTTCGGCGTGGTGGTATTGGTGAAGGAGAAGCTCAGGTCATTGAAATCGAAAGGACCGTTGTACAGGTCTTCGAAGCTTACCAGCGTCGTGTCGGGAAGCCAGTTGCCTTGGACCCGCGCGTGGACGGCGCCGTCCGGATTGCGGCCAGCCTGGCCAGTAAAGTAATCCGTGTTGGTGTTGTTGACGTGCAGGCGGAACACAAGTTCACTACCCATGGCAAAGCTGCCCAGGTCCAGAGTGGCTCCGACCAGGGAGCTATGGTTGTTAAACAGGAAGATGTCGTTCCCCGCAATGCCGTCATTGGTGACGAGATAAAGGTCGTTGCTGTACGCCGCGGAAGTGCCTTCGTAACGGGCGACGATGTTGGCGGTGCTGCCGGCCAGCACAGGATTGCCCTCGGTGCCGGCGACGGCGATCGGGAAGGCGAAGGCGGACAGTGGGGCGATCAGTGCAATGGCAGCCAGGAGCTGGCGAACAGGTTTCATATTGAGTCCCAGGAGTTAAAAAAAGACTCAACAGGCGTAGCACAAATCATGCCATAACAACAATATTGCCAGGATCACCTGTAGTTACAAGCAATCATGGCTTGTTTTATTGGTGAAATTAATTGGCAGACTGTCAATGTGTAAAATTTCCCGACAAAAACAGATGCAGGTTCAACTCAGGCTTTCGCCCACCGCGCGCAGATCGGAACCAAACTGTGAGCGATGGACGAATGGCAATTCACATCAGAAGTAGTAATTGCCCGAGATGCCGACGTGGTTGGCTTTCACCTCGACTTCATTGAAACGGCTCTTGACTTCGAATTTCTCATTTACGTAACGCATTTTCATGCTGATGTGCGGCGTGAACATGTACTCCGCTTCCACCACACCACTCAGGGTGTTGTCGAACTTCACGTCATCGATCTCGGCCGCGCCGCTGCCGCTCAGCTTGGCGCCGGTGACATAGCGCAGGCCGGTGCCGATCTTCCATTGCTGGCCAATGTGGTAGAAAGCCAGGGCTTCGATCGGGTAGCGATTGAAATGCAGGCTACCGTTTTGCGCGGTCTGGTTATCCACATGGAAGTTTACGCTGGCTTGTGCGGAAAACTGCTCATTGATGCGAAAGTCCACGCCGCCGGTGAAATACACGCCGGAGCCGGCCCTGATGCTGGCGGAGTCGCCGTTGGTGTACTCGGCAGTGGCCAGTTTGTCGCCGCCGGCGCTGACGCCGATGCCGACGAAGGGGCGCACGGCTTGGGTAGGGGCAGCAGCAACCTGTGCTTGCGAGGAGGCGGCGATTGCCAGTGCGGCGAGGGTGAATACAGCTTTTTTCATGCTAAATATCTCGTGTTTTGAAAATGTGGGGTACATCCGACGTACCAATTTGCTTATTCTATTTGCCGGATGGAAAGTAAGCCCGAGATAGTATCATGTTGATACTTATCAAAAATGCGCTAATTCTCACAATGTCAAAGACGGGCGCGCAAAACGAAAACGCCGACCAAAGGATCAGCGTTTTCACTGTTAATTCTTGGTGCCCGGGGCGGAATAGAACCACCGCCACAAGAATTTTCAGAACGAGCTTCCCTACGCTGTCGTATGCGTCGAGTCGTTGGCAAAGGATTGCACCGGACAAGGCCCGAGACGAAGTCGATTTGCCCGACAAATCATTGACGGAATTGCTCGCCAGTGGGGCTGGCGGATATCTTGCGTGCAAGCTTTCTCGACTGAGCAACTGCGGTCAACGGATGAGGAATCACACCGAGCGGATGTAGAGGTGACTGTTCCGTTGGACTGATCAGGTAATTCATCGATGGAGAGGCAACGGGCGTTTGTTGCTGAATACACGGAGCATGAACAAAATCGCGTGTCGGCCTTAGCTGCTCTGGATGATGTTAGGAAAGCCAAGCTCTCTGTAGGGGGAACTATTTTGCGGCTCTGTCAGTCCTAATGAATTGCGGTGCGACTTTGCTTCTAGCACCGCTCCCCGGTTTCGAAGTAAGTAAAACCATGGATTACTGGATTACCCCCAAAGTTTGAATCAGCACGAGACGAGTATTGTCTCTTGCTTCTATGAGTGCCATGAGCTTCTCGGTCTCGGAAGTGCTCAAGTTGCCCGCCTTACCTCCAGCATCGAGTTCACAATGAAAATCGTACCAAGAGTCATATGCTGCTAAGAAGTTGGCTAGGGCAGCACCGAGAGAGGGATTAGCTTTAGGTATGAGGTCCAAGAGCTTCCTTACTGGTTCCAGCTCGGCATCTTGTACGCGTAACTTAATCGCAGCTGATAGCACGACGAACTCTTTTACTTGTTCAAAGTCGCTCCGCGAAAAAACCATAGTCATAAATCTTACCTTTCTTTTGTATGGGATTGAGTAAATAGTAATCCTACTCCGAATTCTGCGGTTGTTTCATTGACTACCTCGGATATGTAATTATAGGGCACATACGAGGTTGTAAATGTATATGGTGGTAGACGCCAGGACCTTACGTGCGGATTCCAGACGCTGAAATCGAAACGCCGAGCGGCATGGATCGGCGATTCATGAAGGAAGTTCTTGGTGTGCTGACAGACGTCGCCCAGAGATATGTTTTGATGACCAGGCGATATACTGTCAGTGCAAATATTCGGATCTTATGAGTGAATCGTGGGCGGTCTTAACCTATCGATTACTACTCCGTTGCTGGAATGCTAGGAACTGCAATTTCGTACAAGGTACAATCCGCCCGTGCCTTCATGAGCGCATCCTTGCGTTCGTCGAAGGACTTCGTGCCATCGGCAGCGACTGCAATTTGCGCGCTGACATTGGAAATGATTTTATTTCGTGTCTCAGCAATAGTTGCGCCGCTTAACCCAGACGTTTTCAGAGCTTGGCCCGCGAAGTTAGTCGCGCCAGCCCAACCACTTAACGCGGAAGTCCACGTAGCATTTGCCGTTGCATTTGCGGCAGTTAATGCCGGTCCAATTACGCTGCCAGCGACAAGTCCCGACATTGATAGCCAAAATGCTTTTTTCGCCTGAGAGGCAGAGGCTGCTTCGAAGCCAGACAGCCTAGGCTGGCAAAATTGCAACACATCGGCAAGTGCTTTTTCAAGTTTCTCCCTGTCTACTTCTGCCAACTGCATAGCGCTCAGTCCTGGTGTCATGGTTTTGCTTAAGGAAAACGTTTTTGATGCCGATGAGTCGACAGCGTGCTTTTGAGCCGACGTAGCACATCCGGAAGTCATTAAAACCAGTGCAGAAAGAACAAATACCGTTTTCATTTTCTCACCTCCAGCTTGATATTGTTGTCAATCGCTATAGTTCAGGACAATGTTATTTTCTGTATTGGTGCTAAAACTTAAACTAGTGATAGAGGAAACTTCGTTTTGATAAGTGATGAATCTCAAAGACTAGTGATTCATCTTTGGTCAGAAATATTCCTAGAGCACTCCGATAATGATCCTTTTATTCCGATAAATTCTCACCTAAAGTAACAAAGGGATGGCTTTTTCGAAAATACAACCATTTGTGAATTCATCACCGATGTCGGTTTGAAAAATTTAGGTGTCGCTTGCGTAGTAAGGAATGTTTACTACAGAGGCAAAAGCGGGGACGGTCGTAGGTGAGCCGAAAATAGACCGGACACGAGGGCTTCTTGGGCTGAAAAGCAAAAATGCCGATCTGCATGGATCGGCGTTTCGTCAAGAATGTTCTTAGTGGCCGGGGCGGAATCGACCCACCGACACAAGGATTTTCAACCAGTGTTTCCGTGCCAGACGAGATTTGATTGTAAGGTGAAGCCGCATTGCACTGTGTAGCACCAGACTGGAGGATAGCACCATGGCAATATTTGACAGTGACCGCACGCGGGCAAGTCACCTTGAGAAAGGCGTGTGAGGGTGACAGTTGATACGAACGTCTTGTTCGCGCCGTCGTGCAGGATGACTTGGTGCAAGAGCAGCAGGCTGCCACTCGCTTGCGGACGCTTCATTGATCGCGGTAACGCTGCCCTCGTTCTTCGAATTGGCATGGGTGTTGCGAAAGGTCTATGGCTTCTGGAGTGAAGATATTGCGCAGGAAGTTCTCGCACTGATCGCCACGGCAAACGTAGAAATGAACCGCCCCGCAGTTCTGGCCGGGTTGGCGGTACTGGACGCTGGAGGCGATTTCGCGGATGGCGTTAACGCTTAGAGGGCAATTGGTTCTGTGGCGAGACTTTCGTGTCTCTTGATAAAAGGGCGGTCGCGTTGCTGGTGGGGCAAGGCCAATCCGCGCGTTCGCTGTAGGTGGGCGGTCGCGCTACCCAAGTGCCCTGGCTCTGAAAACGAAAACGCCGACCACGAGGGTCGGCGTTTTCACTTTTTATTCTTGGTGGCCCGGGGCGGAATCGAACCACCGACACAAGGATTTTCAGTCCTCTGCTCTACCAACTGAGCTACCAGGCCAAGAGGCAGCATTATAGCAGGGAAT
>Ga0102595_101240_pt1 | contig 12542 bp, 9 predicted proteins | sample Araplaol_mTSA_r2_2_FD_76864 | JGI IMG/M metagenome (GOLD analysis project Ga0102595, IMG submission 76864) | Arabidopsis root microbial communities from North Carolina, USA - plate scrape MF_Col_mTSA_r2 (SPADES assembly) (version 2) | ecosystem: Host-associated > Plants > Roots > Endosphere...
TGCTGGGCCTGGAGGCGGCCAACGGCCTGATGCTGCGCGGCATGGAAGTCACCGTGGTGCACGTGATGCCCTGGCTGATGGAGCGCCAGCTCGACGACGTCGCGGGCAAGCTGCTGCAAAAATCGCTGGAAGACCGCGGCCTGAAGTTCCTGATCGGCGCGCAGACCCAGGAGCTCACCGGCAACGAAGAAGGCCGCGTGAAGTCCATCAAGTTCAAGGACGGCAGCGAAGTGGCCACCGACCTCGTGGTCATGGCGGTGGGCATACGCCCCAACACCCAGCTGGCCGAATCCATGCGCCTGCACTGCAACAGGGGCATCGTCGTCAACGACACCATGCAGACCGTCACCGACGCGCGCATCTACTCGGTGGGCGAATGCGCGGCGCACCGCGGCATCGCCTACGGCCTGGTCGCGCCGCTGTTCGAGCAAGCCAAGGTGGCGGCCAACCACCTGGCGCAGTTCGGCATAGGCCGCTACTCAGGTTCGCTGACCTCCACCAAGCTCAAGGTCACGGGCATTGACCTGTTCAGCGCCGGCGAATTCATGGGCGGCGAGGGCACCGAGGAAATCGTGATGAGCGACCCCTTCGGCGGCGTCTACAAAAAGCTGGTGATCAAGGACGACAAGCTGGTCGGCGCCTGCCTCTACGGCGACACGGTGGACGGCAGCTACTACTTCAAGCTGCTGCGCGACGGCCGCAGCGTCAGCGACATCCGCGACAAGCTGATCTTCGGCGAATCCAACCTCGGCGACGCGGGCCACGAAGGCCAGAACAAGGCCGCGCTGATGGCCGACGACGCGGAAGTCTGCGGCTGCAACGGCGTCAACAAGGGCACCATCTGCAAGGCCATCAAGGAAAAAGGCCTGTTCACGCTTGACGAAGTGCGCAAGCACACCAAGGCCAGCGCCTCCTGCGGCTCCTGCACCGGCCTGGTCGAGCAGATCCTGATGTTCACGGCCGGCGGCGACTACTCGGCCACGCCCAAGCTCAAGGCCATGTGCGCTTGCACCGACCACGGCCACCAGGCGGTGCGCGACGCCATCCGCGCCAACAAGCTGCTGTCCATTTCCGACGTCTTCAAATTCATGGAGTGGAAGACACCCAACGGCTGCGCCAGCTGCCGCCCGGCCGTCAACTATTACCTGATCAGCACCTGGCCCAAACAGGCCAAGGACGACCCGCAAAGCCGCTTCATCAACGAGCGCAGCCACGCCAACATCCAGAAAGACGGCACCTACAGCGTCATTCCACGCATGTGGGGCGGCGAGACCACGGCCAGCGAACTGCGCCGCATCGCCGACGCGGTGGACAAATACAAGATACCGACCGTCAAGGTCACCGGCGGCCAGCGCATCGATTTGCTGGGCGTGAAAAAAGAGGACCTGCAAAACGTCTGGAAGGACATCGGCATGCCCTCCGGCCACGCCTATGCCAAGGCCTTGCGCACGGTGAAAACCTGTGTGGGCAGCGAATGGTGCCGCATGGGCACGCAGGACAGCACGCAGATGGGCAAGGACCTGGAGCGCGCGATGTGGCGCATGTACGCGCCGCACAAGGTGAAATTCGCCGTCAGCGGCTGCCCGCGCAACTGCGCTGAATCCGGCATCAAGGACGTCGGCATCATAGGCGTCGATTCGGGCTGGGAGATGTACATCGCCGGCAACGGCGGCATCAAGACGGAAGTGGCCCACTTCTTCACCAAGCTCAAGACCGCGGCGGAGGTGCTTGAATACACCGGCGCCTTCTGCGAGCTCTACCGCCAGGAAGGCTGGTACCTGGAGCGCACGGTGCACTACGTCAACCGTGTCGGCCTCGACTATGTGAAGAAAAAAATCCTGGAAGACCACGAAGGCCGCAAGGCGCTGTGGGAACAGCTCCAGTTCGCGCTCGACGGCGAACCGGACCCCTGGTTCGACTTCAAGGAAGCCGCGGTCGACACCCGGCAATTTGAAAAACTCACGCCCGCCTGAATTGAGAGATCACTATGTCTGAATGGAAAAAAATCTGCCTGGTCACCGACATCCCGGTGCTGGGTTCGCGCCGCGTGGCGCGTGAGCGCGGCATCGACGTCGCGGTGTTCCGCAACGATGAAGACGGCGTCTTCGCGCTGCTGGACCGCTGCCCGCACAAGGGCGGCCCGCTAAGCCAGGGCATCGTGTTCGGCACCAGCGTGGCCTGCCCGCTGCACAACTGGACCATAGACCTGGAAGGCGGCTGCGCCAAGGCGCCGGACGAAGGCTGCACGCAGAAATTCAGCGTGCGCGTCGAAGGCGGGGCCGTGCACCTTGATGCCACCGAACTGGCGACACTGGCACTGGACTTGCAACCCGTGGTGGCCGGCCCCGCGGCCAAAGAACTGACCAACGCCTGAACGCCCAATGACCCTTGTTGATGCAGGATTGAAGGAAACCCGCTCGACCTGCCCTTATTGCGGTGTCGGCTGCGGCGTAGTGATCGAATCGCAAGGCGAGCAGATCACCGGCGTGCGCGGCGACCCCGACCACCCCGCCAACTTCGGCCGGCTCTGCACCAAGGGTTCCACGCTGGCGCTCACCGCCTCTGCCGCCGTCACGCGGCAAACGCGGCTGCTGCAGCCCATGCGGCGCGAGCACCGCCACGAAGCGGCCAAGCCGGTGTCCTGGGACAGCGCGCTGGGTTTTGCCAGCGAAAACTTTGCGCAGATCATCCGCGACCACGGCCCCGACGCGGTGGGCTTTTACATTTCAGGCCAGTTGCTGACCGAGGACTATTACGTCTTCAACAAGCTGGCCAAGGGCCTGATAGGCACCAACAACGTCGACACCAATTCGCGCCTGTGCATGAGCAGCGCGGTGGCCGGCTACAAGCAGACGCTGGGCGCCGACGCGCCGCCGGCCTGCTACGACGACGTCAACCATGCGCAGTGCATCTTCATCGTCGGCAGCAACACAGCCTACGCGCATCCCATCCTGTTCCGGCGCATCGAGGACGCCAAGGCCGCCAACCCGGCGCTCAAGATCATTTTTTGCGACCCGCGCCGCACCGATACGGCCGAGATCGCCGACCTCTACCTGCCCCTGCAGCCGGGCACCGACGTGTCGCTGTTCAACGGCATGCTGCACATCATGCTGTGGGAAGGCTGGACGGACGCGGCCTACATCGCCGCGCACACCACGGGCTTTGACGCGCTCAAGGCCACGGTGCGCGACTACACGCCCGACCTGGTGGCCGAGACCTGCGGCATCAAAAAGGAAGACCTGCTGGCCGCGGCCAGGATGTTTGCGACCTCGGCCGCCACACTGAGCCTGTACTGCCAGGGCCTGAACCAGTCCAGCAGCGGCACGGCCAAGAACGCCGCCCTCATCAACCTGCACCTGGCCACCGGCCAGATCGGCAAGCCCGGCGCCGGGCCGTTTTCGCTGACCGGCCAGCCCAATGCCATGGGCGGGCGCGAAGTGGGCGGCCTGGCCAACCTGCTGAGCGCGCACCGCGACCTGGCCAACCCCGCGCACCGCGCGGAAATCGCCGCCCTGTGGGGCCTGCCCTCGGTGCCGGAAAAGCCCGGCAAGACCGCGGTCGAGATGTTCCAGGCCGCCGCCGACGGCGAGATCAAGGCCTTGTGGATTGCCTGCACCAACCCGGCCCAGTCCATGCCCGACCAGGCCACCGTGCGCCGCGCGCTGGAGCGCGCCGAACTGGTGATCGTGCAGGAAGCCTTTGCCACCACCTCGAGCTGCGACTATGCCGACCTGCTGTTGCCGGCCACCACCTGGGGCGAAAAAACCGGCACGGTGACCAACAGCGAGCGCCGCATCAGCCGCGTGCGCCCGGCCGTGGCCGCGCCCGGCGAAACGCGCCATGACTGGGCCATCGTGGTGGACTTCGCGCAGCGGCTGGAAAAGCTGCTGAAGGCGGGCAGCCAGGCCTCTGCCCCCGAGGCAGCCATACCTGAGGGCCCACCCGCCCTCCCCCGTGCCACGCTCTTCCCCTACCCCCTGGGCGACGCCGCCCTGGGCGTGGAAGTCATCTGGAACGAACACCGCGAATCCACACGCGGCCGCGACCTGGACATCACCGGCCTGAGCTACGAATTGCTCGAGGAAGCGCCGCGGCAGTGGCCCTTCAAGCCCGGCGAGAGCGCGGGCAAGGCCCGGCTTTATGAAGACGGCGTGTTCCCCACCGCCGACGGCAAGGCGCGCTTTGCCAACACCGTCTACAAGCCGGTGGCCGAGCCGCGCGAGTCGCGCTTCCCGTTTTCGCTGACCACCGGCCGGCTGCGCGACCAGTGGCACGGCATGAGCCGCACCGGCACCCTGGGCCGGCTGTTCGGCCATGTGGCCGAGCCGTCCGTGCAGATGAATGCCCAGGACATGGCGCGCCGCCTGCTGAAAGACGGCGACCTGGTCCACGTGACCTCCAAGCGCGGCTCCATCATCGTGCCGCTGCAGGCTTCACCCGAGGTAGCGGTGAGCCAGGCTTTTATCGCCATGCACTGGGGCGAGGAATACCTGAGCGGGCAATCCACCAACGGCGCCACACTGGCCGGCGTCAATGCGATCACCACCTCGGCCTACTGCCCCACGTCCAAGCAGCCCGAACTCAAACATGCCGCGGTCAAGATCCTCAAGGCCGACATGCCCTGGACGCTGCTGGCCATGGCCTGGCTGCCAGGCGGCGAAGTGCTGGCCGCGCGCGAGCAGCTCAAGCCGCTGATGGCGGCTTTCCCGTTCACCAGCTGCGTGCCTTTTTCCAACAACACCGCGCTGGCCGACCAGGGCCGTGAGCGCTCCGGCCTGCTGTTCCGCGCGGCCGGCCACGAAGCCCCGCCCGATGAATTACTGGCCAGGCTGGAGGCCATCCTCGGCCTGGACGGTGCCGAGGTGCTGCGCTACGCCGACCGCAAAAAAGGCCAGCGGCGTACCGTGCGGCTGCTGCGCAAGGATGACGCGGCCGAGCTCGCCGGCTTTGTGCTGGCCGGCGACACCAGCGCCCAGGCCTGGATCAAGACCTTGCTGCAGGACGAGCTGCCGGCGCAGGCCTACGGCCGGCTGCTGCTGCTGCCCGGCGCCAAGCCGCCGGTGGCGGTGCAGTCGCGCGGCAAGCTGGTCTGCACCTGCCTCAACGTCAGCGACACGGCCATCGACGAACACCTGGCACTGGTGGCCGGTGGCGGGGGCGGCGGCGGCCACCTGCACACCGACGAGGAGCGGCTGGCATCGCTGCAGGCGACGCTCAAATGCGGCACCAATTGCGGCTCCTGCGTGCCCGAACTCAAGCGCCGCGTGCGCTCGGCGCGCAGCGAGGAACAAGCCGCCGCGCCACGCACCGTGATCCCTATCCGGCAGCTCGCTTAAGCTCATAACAAGAAGTTATCTGCATTCGCAGACAATCACGCTTATGGGCATTAGCCAATACATCAAGGAAATCGGCCGCGGCAAGGACGGCGCCCGCGCCCTCACGCGCGAGCAGGCCGCCGACCTGCTGGGCCAGGTGCTGGACGGCAGCGTGACCGACCTGGAAATCGGCGGCTTTTGCCTGGCCATGCGCATCAAGGGCGAAACGCCCGAAGAAATGGCGGGCTTCCTCGAGGCGCTGCAGCAGCGCCTGGCGCATTTCCCCGCCGGCGAAACCCCCACCGTGGTGCTGCCCAGCTACAACGGCGCGCGCAAGCTGCCGGTGCTCACGCCCCTGCTGGCCCTGTTGCTGGCGCGCGAGGGCGTGCCCGTCCTGGTGCACGGCACGCCCACCGAAACCAGCCGGGTGTTTGCCTCGGAAGTGCTACAGGCCCTGGGCATCCATGCGCTGGCGGCGGTGCGCAAGATCGGGAGCGGCGAAGCCGTTTTCGCGCCCACCGAGCTGCTGCTGCCGTCGCTGAAACGCCTGCTCGACGTGCGCCGCGCCGTGGGCCTGCGCAACCCGGCGCACAGCCTGGTCAAGATCATGAGCCCCTGCCTGGGCAAAAGCCTGGTGGTGAGCAGCTACACACACCCGGAATACGCCATCTCGATGGCGCAGACCTTCGAGTTGACAGGCGCCAATGCGATGCTGCTGCGCGGCACCGAAGGCGAAGGCGTGGCCGATGCGCGCCGCATGCCGCAAATGGAGGCTTTCATAGGCGGAAAGCGCTCGCTGCTGCAGGAAACCCAGGCCGGCACGCTGGCCACCCTGCCCGAGCTGCCCAGGACGGTGGACGCCGCCGCCACCGCGGCCTATATTCAATCGGTGCTGGCCGGCGACAAACCCGTGCCGCCATCGATTGCGCGGCAGGTGGAACATATCTTGCACTTGTTGCCCCAAATCAAATGACCACCATGAACCACGGAAAAGTCACCCTCGTAGGCGCCGGCCCCGGCGACCCGGAACTGCTGACCCTCAAGGCCCTGAAGGCGATACAGCGCGCGACCGTGCTGCTGGTGGACGACCTCGTGAGCGACGAGATCGTGGCCTTCGCGCGGCCCGAGGCGCGCATCGTCTACGTCGGCAAGCGCGGCGGCTGCAAATCCACGCCCCAGGCCTTTATTGAAAAACTCATGTTGATGGCCGCCCGCGAGGGCGAGGACGTGGTCCGGCTCAAGGGCGGCGACCCCTTCATCTTCGGCCGCGGCGGCGAAGAGGTCGAGCACCTGCGGGCTGCCGGCATTGAGGTGGAAATCGTCAACGGCATCACGGCTGGCCTGGCCGCCGTCACCTCGCTGGGCGTGCCGCTCACGCACCGCCAGCATGCGCACGGCGTGGTCTTCGTCACCGGCCATGCCAAGCCCGGCGACAGCGGCACCGACTGGAAGGCCCTGGCCGCCAGCGCGCACAGCGCGCGCCTCACGCTGGTGATTTACATGGGCGTCAGCGGCGCCGAACGCATCCAGGATGAGCTGCTGGCCGGCCTGCCGGCCGCCACGCCGGTCGCCGTGGTCCAGAACGCCTCGCTGGCGACGCAGCGCCACATCACCACCACGCTGGGCGAGCTGGCAAGCGCGATACGCGAGGCCGGCCTCGCCAGCCCCTCGGTCATCGTCGTGGGCGACGTGGTCGGCGGTGTGGCCCTGGCGGCCGCACACCCCGAAGCCGTGCGCGCGGCCTGAGCCGCGCCGGCGTCACGGCGCTGTCACGCAAGCGCCCTAAGCTCCCGGTCTTTCGACTGGAGCAAAGATGTCCCACCGTTTCCTGGCCGGCGCGCTGCTGGCGCTCGGCATGGCCTGCGCGCAGGCGCAAAGTTTTTCATTCGGCCTCTGGGGCGACATGCCCTACCAAAAAGCCGGCGACGACCCGAAAATCCCCGCGCTGCTCAAAAGCATCAACCAGTCGGACATCGCCTTCTCGATCTACGACGGCGACATCAAGGACGGCAGCTCCAAATGCACCGAGGACATCTATGCCTCGGCGCTGGCCATGTTCGGCGAGCTGAAAAAGCCCGTGGTCTACGTGCCCGGCGACAACGAATGGACGGACTGCCACCGCCTCAACAACGGCGGTTACGACGCGCTGGAACGCCTGGACTACCTGCGCAAAACCATGTTCCCAACCACCCGCAGCCTGGGTAAGCGCAGCATGGCGCTGGCCCACCAGGCGCCGCTGGGCGAAAAATTCGTCGAGAACACGCGATTTGCCCACCAGGGCATCGTGTTCGCGACGCTGAATGTGCCGGGCAGCAACAACAACAAAATCCTGGACGAAAAAGACTGCACCCAGAAAAGCGCTCGCACCGCGGCCCAGTGCGAGGCCTCCAACGCCGAATATCTGGAGCGCGACGCGGCCAATGTGCGCTGGATGCAGGAGGCCTTCTCCCAGGCGAAGGCCGGCAAGGCGCGCGGCCTTGTTTTGGTGATCCAGGCCGACCCCGGCTTTGACTTGCCGGAAACCGAGGGCATCGACGAAAGCCAGGCGCCCGGGGTCAGCGGCTACCGCAACTTCATCAGCAAGCTCATCACCGAAACGGAACAGTTCGCCGGGCAGGTGCTGCTGGTGCACGGCGACACGCATTTCTTCAAGGTCGACAAGCCGCTCTACAGCCCCACCAGGCTGCTGGCCAACCTCACGCGCCTGCAGACCTTCGGCAGCCCGCTGATCCACTGGGTGCGCGTCAGCGTGGAGGCCAAGAACCCCAATGTGTTCACAGTCCAGCCCGTCATCGTGAAACAGTGACGAGGCGGCGGGCCGGCCGGCGAGGGCCGGCCCCGAATCCGGCGTGCGCGGCTACACTCCCGAAGTCAAAAACAACGGCAGAGGGAAAGACGCGATGCTCGACAAACTCAACGAACTGACGGAAAGCCACGGCGAGCTGCGCCCCGGCAGCGGCATCATGAGCGGCGTGATCGCGCTGAGCCTGGGCGTGCTGTGCTTTCTGGGCGTGCTGGCTTTTCATTTCCCCGAGTACCTGACCACGCCCGAACTGCGCAAGAGCTACAACGTCGACGTGATCCGTATCGTGATGTTCACCTCGCTGGTGATTGCCGGCGGCATCTCGCTGGTCAACATCATCTTCAACCGCTCGCGCTGGCTGGCCGGCGCGGCCTTTTTGCTGGTCGCGGCCACGGCGCTGCTGGGCGGCCACAAGGTGCCGGTCAACGACTTCGCCGACAACACGCCCTACATCGGCCTGGACTGGTTCATCCTGGACCTGCTGGGCTCCTCGCTGATCTTCATCTTCATTGAAAAGCTGTTCGCGCTGCGCAAGGACCAGCCGGTGTTCCGCGCCGAGTGGCAGACCGACTTCCACCACTTCATCGTCAACCACATGATCGTGGGCTTTGTGCTGCTGGCCACCAACCTGCTGGTGCACAAGTTCTTCGGCTGGGCCGCCAACGACGGCATACGCGGCTGGGTGCAGGGCCTGCCTTTCTGGGCCGGCGTGCTGCTGATCGTGCTGGTGGCCGACCTGGTGCAGTACTGGACGCACCGGGCCTACCACGAGGTGCCCGTGCTGTGGCGCCTGCATGCGGTGCACCACAGCGCCAAAAGCATGGACTGGCTGGCCGGCTCGCGCCAGCACATCCTGGAGCTGCTGCTGACACGCACACTGATCCTGGCACCCATCTATGTGCTGGGGTTTTCCAAGGAAGTGATAGACGCCTACATCGTGATCGTCGGCTTCCAGGCGGTGTTCAACCATGCCAATGTGAGCGTGCGCCTGGGCCCGCTGCGCTACCTGATCGTCACGCCCAACTTCCACCACTGGCACCACAGCCAGGACCAGGAGGCGCTGGACCGCAACTACTCGGCGCACTACGCCTTCATCGACTACCTGTTCGGCACCGCCGTCAAAAGCACCAAGCTCTGGCCCGAGCGCTACGGCGTGTTGGGCGACTACGTGCCCAACGGCTTCCTGAAACAGCTCAAGTTTCCGTTCACCTGGAAACCCTGAGCGCAACGCATGGACCAGGGGCTGATTTGACGCACCAATTTGACGCCGTGGTGGTGGGCGCAGGCGCCGCCGGGCTGTTCTGCGCGGCCCAGGCGGGCCAGCGCGGCCTCAAGGTGCTGTTGCTGGACCACAGCGAAAAAGTCGCCGAAAAAATCCGCATCTCGGGCGGCGGCCGCTGCAATTTCACGAACCGCGACGCCACGCCCGCGCAGTTCCTCAGCGAGAACCCGCACTTTTGCCGCTCGGCCCTGTCGCGCTACACGCCGCAGGACTTCATCGCCCTGCTGCAGCGCCACAACATCCCTTTCCACGAAAAGCACAAGGGCCAGCTGTTTTGCGACCGCTCGGCCGAAGACGTGATCAACATGCTGCTGGCCGAATGCGAGGCCGGTGGGGTCACGCGCTGGCAGCCCTGCAGTATCCAGAGCCTCAAAGGCCCCCAGGAGGCGGGCGGCAACTACGAACTTCAGAGCGACCGCGGCCTGATCACCGCGCCGCAGGTGGTGATTGCCACCGGCGGCCTGTCGATTCCCAAGATAGGCGCCACCGACTTCGGCTACCGCATCGCGAAACAGTTCGGCCTGCGCCTGGTGGAGCCGCGCGCTGCACTGGTGCCGCTGACCTTTGACGGCCAAGGCTGGGCACCCTATGCCCAGCTGGCCGGCCTGGCGCTACCGGTGCTGATAGAAACCAGCCCGGCCGACGCCACGCCCAAACAGCGCAGAAAAGCCGTGGTGTTCTCGGAAGACCTGCTGTTCACCCACCGCGGCCTCAGCGGCCCGGCCGTGCTGCAGATCTCCAGCTTCTGGCGCGAAGGCCAACCGATACGCATCAATCTCGCCCCAGGCGTGGACCTGCCTAACCTGCTACTGCGCGCCAAGGCCACGTCCAGAAAACTCATCGCCAACGAACTCGCGGCCCTGGTGCCCAGTCGCCTGGCCGACGCCTGGATCAGCACCGACCCTGCGCTGCAAAAACCCATCAGCGAAGCGACCGACAAGGCGCTGCTGGGCCTGGCCCAGCGCCTGGCGGACTGGGAACTCACACCCAACGGCTCCGAAGGCTACAAAAAAGCCGAAGTCACCGTGGGCGGCGTAGACACCCGCGACCTGTCCTCCCAGACCCTGGAATCCAAGCAGCCGGGCCTCTATTTCATAGGCGAAGTCGTCGACGTCACCGGCTGGCTGGGCGGCTACAACTTCCAGTGGGCCTGGGCCTCCGCGCACGCCTGCGCGCAAGCGCTGACACCGGCACGCTAGGCCTGCTGGGCCAGCTTCCACTCGCGCGGCGACAGGCCGCTTTGCGCCTTGAAGGCGCGCGACAGCGCCGCCTCGCTGCCATACCCGACCTCAGCGGCAATCAGCTTGAGCGGCCGCCCACGGCGCAGCGCCTGCTGCGCCAGACCCACCCGCCAGCGCTGCAAATACGCGCCGGGCGTGCAGCCGACCGTATCGCGGAACTGGTTGGCGAACACACTGCGCGACATGCCCGCTTGATCGGCGAGCGCTTCCAGGCTCCACGCTTGCCCGGGATTCTGGTGCATCGCGACAAGCGCGTGGCGCAAACGCAGGTGCGAGAGCCCCGCCAGCATGCCGGAGCGGGTTTCGCCGCTTTCCATGAGGTGCCGCAGCACCTGGATCAACACCACATCAAAAAGCCGGCCCAGCAGCGCCTGCCGGCCGCAGCGCTGCTCAAAAGCCTCCTCGAACAGCAGTTGCAGGACACCGGCGGCGCCCTCGATCTGCGCCAGCGGCAGGTACACAAAGGACGGCAGCGCCGCAACGATCGGGTTGGCCGCGCCGCCCTCAAAACGCAGGTGAGCGCATACAAAGTCGGCGCCACGCCGGGTATCTGTGATGAAGCGGTGCGCCATCGGCCTTGGGTAAAGCAGCAGGCAGGGGCCGCTGACACGCATCACCTCGGCGCCGCCATGGCTGATGCCGACGTCGCCGCTGCGCACGAGGTGAAGCTGGCCGGTGCCCTCATCGTCGCCCAGCTCGTTGACGCCGCAAAGTGCGCCCGAATGGAACACATTCGCACTCACCGAGAAATGCCGCAACAAGGCCTCTAGCCGGTCGCCCATAAATACTCCAGATCAATTTTTTAGGATTATTAAGCACTTATAGTATTTTGTGAAGCGTAAAGTTCGTTCTGTCGATTCCGACTTGTTGCAACCCTCAAAGGAACAGCCATGAACGCTCTCACCCGTATCGCCGCCGCCACCGCACTGGCCGCCGCCGTCACCGCCGTCACCGCCAGCCCCGCGATGGCCGCAGGCGCCGCCGCGCCGCAATCAGCGCTGTCCGCCGCACGCAGCGCCAGCTACGTCACCACCCAGGACGGCGTGCAAATCTATTACAAGGACTGGGGCCCCAAGAATGGCCCCGTGGTGAGCTTTAGCCACGGCTGGCCGCTCAACTCGGACAGCTGGGAATCGCAAATGATTTTCCTGGCCTCAAAAGGTTACCGCGTCATCGCCCATGACCGGCGCGGCCACGGGCGTTCCAGCCAGCCGTGGGACGGCAACGACATGGATCACTACGCCGCCGACCTCGCGGCGGTGATCGACACGCTGGGCGTGAAAGACGTGACGCTGGTGGGTTTTTCGACCGGTGGCGGCGAGGTGGCGCGTTATATCGGCCGTTATGGCACCGCGAAGGTCAAAAAAGCGGTGCTGGTCAGCGCCGTGCCGCCCCTCATGCTGAAGACGGCGGCCAACCCGGGCGGCCTGCCGATCGAGGTGTTCGACGGCATTCGCCAGGGCGAACTGGCCAATCGTTCGCAGCTTTACCTGGACATCGCCTCGGGCCCGTTTTTCGGCTTCAACCGCCCCGGCGCCAAGGTCTCGCAAGGTTTGATCCAGTCGTTCTGGGTGCAGGGCATGCAGGCGGGCCACAAGAACACCTATGACTCGATCGCGGCTTTCTCGGCCACCGACTTCACCGAGGACCTCAAGCGCTTTAACGTGCCGACCCTGGTGATCCACGGCGACGATGACCAGATCGTGCCAATCGACGCCTCCGGCCGCGCAGCCGCGAAACTGGTGAAAAACGCCAGGCTGATCGTCTACCCCGGTGCGCCGCACGGCCTGGCCGATACCCACAAGGAGAGGCTCAACCAGGATTTGCTGGCTTTCATCCGAGAATAGGCCCACCCCCGTCCAGGCTCACTGCGTGTAGCCTGTTCCCCCCTTTCAGGGGGC
>Ga0102595_100489_pt1 | contig 12426 bp, 3 predicted proteins | sample Araplaol_mTSA_r2_2_FD_76864 | JGI IMG/M metagenome (GOLD analysis project Ga0102595, IMG submission 76864) | Arabidopsis root microbial communities from North Carolina, USA - plate scrape MF_Col_mTSA_r2 (SPADES assembly) (version 2) | ecosystem: Host-associated > Plants > Roots > Endosphere...
AGGGTGACGCGCCACTTCTTGGACTGGACGTACTTGACGACGAGGTCGCTGTCGCCGGGCTTGGCGTTGGGGGCGGTTGAAGGTTCGATCTGGATGTCGGCTTCGGCGGTAGGCGCGCGCTTGAGGTTCTCCAGGCCCTGCTCGATGTCGCGCAGGTTCAGAAGGTCGCCGGCACGCGCGGGAATGGCCGTAGCCAGCAAGGCGGAGCTGCCGAACAGGATGGAAGACGAGTCAGGCGTCAACCGGATGGCTGCGATGCGGCCAGGCAGCAGCGAGAGAGTCAGCGTGCCGGTGGATAGATCCTGCGGAGCAGCGAGGACCCGGGTGGTGACGAAGCCTCGGGCGATGACGGCTTGCTGGGCGCGGGCGAGGACAACGTTGACGCCGGTTGTGCCGAGGCAGCGGCCGATGGGGGAATCGTTGCCTTCGGGACCGGGCAGATCGGCCACAGCCCATTGGAAAGACTCGGACTGTTCGCCAACCAGCAACACGCGGTCGATGCGAAAGCACGGCGACTCGGATTCAGGAACGTGCTGGGCCGGCGCCGGCGGCGCAGCCTGTGGACGCTGGTCGACAGTGCGTTCGTTCTGCTCGCGCAGGGCGCGTTCACGCTCTTGCTGGCGCTGTTGCTCGACGAAAGGTTGAGGCGTGCTGGGAACTTGGGCGGACGCGATTGCCGGCAGCGTGGCGGCTACTGCCACCATTGCATAGCTCTTCATTGCGATGACGTTCAGCGCGTAGGCGCTGGGCAGCCGGGAATGTTCTGCGCCTCAACCGGCTGAGGTGCGTCGGGATCGGTCGCGTCCATGACCGCGAGACGGCAGGTCATGTCCTTTGCCCAAACGAACTCGACGGTATAGGCGCGGTTCTCCACCGGCGTGAAGCGCGCGGTCACCGGACCGCAACTGCCGGAGCGGAAGGCCATGCCCGCACCGCTCGTGCTCCAGATACCGATGCCGCGGATCTGTATCGGTTGTCCTGGCTTTGCTTCGTGAGCCAGATAAGGCTCGGCCCGCGTGCCGACACGCGTGGCGCGCGCAATCCAGGGGTAGACGACGCCGTTGCCCGTGTAGGTTGCCGCGCCCAGGTGCTGAAAACCCTGGCAAGACGCCTCGGCGGTGCTGACGGCGAACTGGGCGTTGGACGCCGTACCGGCAGCGCCAAAAGTGCGCATGACCAGTTTGGCAGTGCCGGGCTCGATGTCCTTCAATTCGTTGTAGCCGGTGTTGGCGCGGACATCCGCGAGTGCGGCTTCGGGGTTGATTTGCGAGTAGGTGCACCCGCCGACCGCAATCACGGCCAAGCATAGCGGCAACGTGGCGAGCCGAGCACGCCTTTTTGATTTTTTCATTCTGCTCCCTGTAAAAACGAAATCCCCATTTTTGGTTCACGCGAGGGTTGAAACGGTTCTCTCAAAAAATCCCCTACCAGATTCCTCTGATATAGCTCGCACCTCAGCCCAAGAAATTGGAAAAACCTAAAACCCATTCCCTAGTTTATTCATTCAACCCTCTCTAGCAGGTTGCCAAAATTCTGATTTCTACGCAAGAATACGCCCCAAACAGGGCTGTCCTGCTTTTTACGTGTTTCAAAAAATCACCTGAATTTGCTTCCATGAGGTTAATGATCTCCGTTGCAGGCAACCAAACCAGCGTTTCATTGGAAAACGATTTCAGGAATTCACCTTCGATAATTGCAAGTCGATGGAAAAATCGTTCCGCTCATCATCCCCCAATTCAGACAGCATTTTTTCCAAATCATTATTTCTTAGAATATCTGAAATTTCATGACGAAGCTTCGCTTCAAAGTTACCATCTCCTCGCCCCCCCAACATGACCAACAAAAAAACGCGAAACATGAGCGCCTCAATGGCTGGGCAGTTTTCTACAAACTCCCACTGGGATTCATGAAATGCGTGCTGATACTCGTCAGCGTATTTCCAATTAGCCCCATAGTGCCCTTTGAGAGCACGTCGACAAATAGTGTGGCAATAATCCCAAGTCCACCACTGCATCAACCTGTATGGAATACGTTCGGAATCGGGCCAAATATCATTTTCAAAATCATATTTCACAATAAACCCCCAAATCGCACCAGGCGGCTCAAAAACAACTCAAGTAATATCACTTGAACAAGCTTTCAAAATAAGGTGTTGTCGTACCTCCTTTTCTTGGAGTCAACAAAAGTCCAGAGTTGTTGAAAACCTTGACTTCAATGTTCGGATATTTTTCCAAAAACTGCTTAACAACACTTAAACAACTATCACACGCGGGCCTTTCAGTTACAATTGTCACGGAGCCTTTTATTCTAGTATTTTCACCCAGTCTATCGGCAATAAAATCGAGTATTTTATATTCAGAATCTTGCGCTCGATTAACACCGCCTATGGTAGTTGCTTGAAAATTTCCACTCCCCTCTCCGATTAATCCATTCCTAGGAAAATCAATTCTTGACGAGGATACCAATCTTGAAGGAAGGCCATCAATTTCAATTGCTGCCGCTGCAACATTTCCTTCGCGCCTGGCGGCTCCCGTCAATCCAATTCGTGCTTCTTTAATAGCTTGAGTTAATACAGTTCTCTCTAGAAGCTCCGCGGTGGGCGCACCCATGGGAAATCTCGGATTTCCCAGCAAAATCGCAATTACCGCCTTATCCTTCTGTGCAGTTGACTGGGCAAGCCCTCTAAACACTTCATCCTTGCTGATTCCTGCTTTCAGCAAATCGATTTGCCGATCTATTAAATCCAAGCTACCCGGATCATCTTGATATAAATTTCTCGCCTGCAGCAATCCACTAATTGCCCCATCGATGGCTTCGAATTTTGATCCGCAATTTCTTCCACAGGGGACATCGATGTAGTCGTATGCCTTACTGATGAGCTTACTGGCAGCCTCGGCCGGCGTTTTCATCCCCCAGCGTGCTTGCTGTTCTGGCGTATATGATCCATCAGAATTTCCCCCTAAAAATGGATTATTCCTCTCTGCAGCAGTGGCATTAAAAATGTTGGCAGGCGAATTTTCCGAGATAAATTGCTTCGCAAATGGATCACTTTGTCCAGTGTTTTGGGCATGAGTGTCAGTGATCGCATAACCGGCTGAAAGAAGCCGTTGATACGCGTCCTCAGTCGAAATATTTGTGCCCGTCTTGTCAGCAAGCCAGTCGCGATAGGCGGCAGCATTTTTCTTTGCCCAAGCCCGTTCGCTGGGATGCAGCTGCCGATTATTGATATCGACGCTATAGGCGCTCGCAGCTCCCGAGGGGCCACCCGCAATGCCGCCAATAGCGGCGGCAGTGATTGCCCCCATCGCTTGGGCCACAGGTGTCGGCAAGCCCATCGAGTCAATGGCCTCACCGATCCGGGGCATCAACTGCGCACTGATGCCCGCCCCCAGCGCCCCTCCAACGCTACCACCCAAGGCACCTGCCGCGGTATGCAACGCAACCCGGTACTCTCCGCCTTCTGCCCACTTGGCGGCCTCGGCAGCATCGGAATTTTTCAGTTCGTTGTATTTCTTATCCGCGTAGGTTCCAATTTCTCTCGCTGCACTCTGAGAGAACTGCTGCGTGAGCTGCGCTTGCGCCTGTACGTTCTTGACGATGTTCTGGGTGTTCCAGTCCTTGACCAAAGTGCCTGCGCTGCTGTTGTCGCCAGTGCGCACGCTTTGGTCCCCCGCGACGCCAGAGATACCGGATTTCGTGACACTGGTCTGGCTGCTGCTGTAGCTCCCGGCACCCGCGCTCCCAGTAGGTGTGGTGTTACTGGCCGCAGCGACCTGACTCTCGCTCATGTTGCGGTCCATGCGCATGGCCGCTTGTTGATCGATCGCGCCACCGGCCATGAACCCTACGCTGCCGCTCACGCTGTAGCTGCTGCCGCTGGACTGGCTCACATTCTGCAAGTCGCTCATCGTGAGCGAGCCGCCCGTGCTGAAGCTGTTCTTCTTGTTGTCGATGGCCGCCTGCGTGCTCTCGATGACCGCGCCCTTCAGGTCCGTATTGCCCTTGACCTTCACATCGAAGCCCTCGTCACCAGCCTTGATGCCCGATTGCACCTTGGGACTCACGAAGACGCCATCGGCCTTGGCCCCAGCCGCGCTGCCTCCCACGGTGGAGATACCCCCACAGATCGGCGGAATGCACAGGCTCACATTCAAGCCGGAACTGCTCTGACGAGACTGGCCCACGCTCACGTCCTGCAACGTCTCGATGTTCAGGTTGCCGCCTACATCGGCCACGACGCGATTGGCCTCGATGACGCCGCCGCGCATGTTCAGATCGCCCCCGCTGATGACGTTCACGGTCTTGCCGCCGCTGACCTTGGCGGCGTTGTAGCTGACGTCGTTCTGGTTGTTCCTGCCCTTGCCGCTGTTCACGCCCAACTGAATGCTGAATCCGTTTTGCGCACCAGCCCCGAAGGTCACGCCGACGTTGGCGCCACGGCTGGAGTTCTGACCCGCTGTCATGGTCTCGTTCTTGCTGGCCTCCAATGTCACATCGTTGTCGGCCGCCAGATTGGCCGTGTTGCCCGCAGCGATGGTGGAGCCTGTGACACGGATGTTGGAAACCTTGCCCGCACCGGTCGATACGATGTTGACGTTGTTCGCCCCCACGATGCCTGAACCCACGGCCTCGCTGCTGTTCGTGAAACTCGCGCTTTGGCTGCTGTTGCGGCTAACGTTCACGCTCACGCCATAACTCAATTGCCCGCCACTGGCCAACGCGCTGACGTTGTCATAGGCCTGCTTGCCGCTCATAGCCAGGTTGATGACACCCAGAGTCTGCATGCGCCCATCGCCGCCGACATCACCCATGGCCTTGATCGTGCTGGAGCCGCCCTTGAAGGTGTCGGTGCCCACCCCCATGAAGTTCGCGCTACCACCCACGATGGTGCTGGAACTCTTGTCCAGCGTAACGGACTGCGTGGTGTTGTACGCCTCGTTGATGACGACGTTCTTGGCGAGAATGTTGACGTCGCCACCCGCCAGCGGCCCGGCCTGTCCTGCCGCCAATACGCTGCTGGCAGTCTGACGGTACTCATTGCCCGCCACCAGCGTCACATTCCCTTGCAGGCTGGCCACCTGGCTGGCCTGTTGTGTCGTGCTGGTGGTCGCATTCGCCTGCGAGCCCTTGACGTTGCCGATGGCCGGGTTGTACCACTGGCCGATCATCCCGGACTTGCTGCTGGCGTCGTAACTGCTCTCGACACGGGTGTTCTGCGCGCTCTCGATGGTCAGATTGCGCCCAGCCATCAGGGTGATGTTGTTGTCCGCAACGACCGTGGCGCCTTGCAGGGTGGTGTCTCGTCCGCTCGCGGCCTGCAGGCTGCCGGCCGAAATGCTGGTGCCGACGGCCCGGTTCTCAATGCTGGCGCTGGCGCTGTTGCTGGACTTCTTGTTGCCCGCAATGGCAACGGCTGTGACGTCGCCAGCGAAGGTCGCGCCGGCGAGCGCCTGCCCCAGGACAGTGCCGCTGCTGCGGCTCTGCGCCGCATGCAGCTCCTGGGTGGTCCGGTTGGCGGTCGTGAGGTTGATGTCACGCCCCGCCGACAGGCTCATCGCCTCGTCGGAGCGAAGCTGCGCAGCCTGGAGGTTGACGTCGTTACCCGCTACCAGCGCCACGCTCTTGCCGCTCAGACTGCTGGAAAGAACATCTGTCGTGGTGGTGCTGTCGAAGGTGCTGGAGCTGCTTTTCTTGAGCAGGCTCTTGGAAGACCTCTGGGTCGCTGCCGAAACGTTGGTCGTGGCCTGGCCTGCAGTGACATTGATGTCGTTCTTGGCAGTGGCCACCAAGGCGCCATCCACGCTGGCGACCGCCCCCGCGCGGATGTTCAGATTATTGCCGGCCGCAAGCCGCACGTTGTCCTGCCCCTGGATGACCGAGCCTACTTCTCGGCGTTCGGACGAGATGCCTGCACCGTTCTTGCTTGCGAACGAGATGGTGTATCCCTCGGTCACGGTGCCTAGGTTGATGTTGCGACCGGCGCCTACCGACGCGCTGCCGGCACTGACCAGAGCAGCCGCAACGAGGTTCGCATCACGGCCGGCAGAGGCAATCAGTGTGCCGCCCGGGTTGGTCACGTAGACACCGGCCACGCGGTCGATGAGGGTATTGCTGCTGCCGTTGCCAATGCCACTGCCGGTGCTTGCGCTTTGCGTCGTCGACTGAATGTTGATGTCGCGACCGGCTGTCAGGACCGCAGTATCGCGGGCAGTAATGCTGCCGCCGATGTTGTTCAGGTCATTGTGGGCGTTGATGCCGATGGCGCCCCCGGCAATGCGACCGCCCAGGTTGTTGACGTTTTCGGCATCGATCTTGACCAAAGTGCGTCCCGCGATGGTGCCGGTATTGACGACATCACCCGAACTCTTGATCTTGACGGCATCCGCACTCAGCAGCGCACCCGAGCCGTCGATGTCACCAGGACGAACGCGCACGTACACCTGCGGCACCAGCACGCGCTGCGAGCTGCCGTCGGGCAAAGTCACCTTCTGCTCGACCAGCCAGACGATGTCGCTCGTCAGTTGGGCCATCTGCGCCGACGTGAGGGCAATGCCGGGACGCAGGCCATACTGCTTGGCGACGGTCGCGCCAGCGCTCATCAACGCGGTGTACTGGTCGTCGTCGTTGTTGAACCCCTCCAAGTAGCGATAGCCCGTGAGCTTGGCCACCTGCTCGCGGATGAGCTTCTGCTCGTAGAAGCCATCCCCCAGGCGCTTGAGGGTATTGCTTGGGTCGAGCCCGAGGCTGTTCAGCAGATAGTCACTGCTGAGCCAGTTGCGGTAGTTGGCGAAGCGTGGATCCGTCTCGATCAGGTAGCTGCCACCCGTGCGAACGTTGAAGAGGCTTGCATTGGGAATGCGCGTGTTTGGAGTGCTGGTGCGCACGACCACGGGAACGGTCTGGCTCGCGTCCGTACTTCCGGGCCCGTTGGCACCTCCAGTTGCACCGGCCGTGTTGCCCGAGGTATTGACGACCGCCCCGACATTGGCCGGCACTTGCACGATGACATCAGGACGGTTGCCGCCGTTTACGCCTCCTGCACTGCCTGCACTTCCCGTCGTGCCACCGACCGGCGCCGCGCCCGCGTCGTAGCCATTGGTGGCGTTGATGTGCTCCTGGTACTTGAACGCGCCGAGATTGATCGACTTGGGCGCTATGACGAGCGGGATGTTCGGTGGTCCCTGCGCCTGTCCTTTGTTGTCGACCACATTGGCAAAGCCGATGACCGAGACTTGGCCGGTCATCTGCTCGGGCACGTAGTCCGACGGCGTGATGGTCCCACCGGCGAGCACCTGACTGTCCTGGTTGTGCAGACGGCCGTTGATGTTCATGTCGCCGCCTGCGACGAGACGGGCAGGGTCGACGTTGATGGCCGTGTCTTCGGTGGTGGTGATCTGGTTGGTCCAATAGGCGAAGCCGCCCATCCCCACGAGTTCGCCTGTCTTTGCGAGAAAGACAAGGCCGTTGACGTAGTCGAGCGTGACTTCTTCCGGCAGGTACATGGTGGTCCTGCCAACGCCGCTGCCCATGGGGGTTATCGGCGCAATGCCGAACGCAGTGGTGGGCGTCACCGTGGGGGCACCCTTCTGGATGTGCACATCCCGGTTGTTGACCTGCGCCATGGAGATTGACAGACCGCCCAGCGACTCGATGTCGGCGCTTAGGTTGTCTAGTGCGCCGCCTTGACCGGTGGCCTTGCGATTGGCATCAAGTGCCCCACCGATGCTCATGGCATTCGCCTCCGTACCGCCACTGAAGATCAGCGCGTGCTCGCGGTTGGTGATGGTGGTGGCACCGATGTTCAGGGTATTGCGGGCTGCAATGGTCCCGGCCTTGGCCTGGGTCGCACCGGCGGCCGTCTCGGAATCGTTCTCCAGCGTGACGGCGGCGATTGAGACATCGTTGCCATAGATGCGGCCAGTACCGATGTTCTTCAGGGTGTCCGCATTGATCTGCGTCTGGCCCTTGCTGTCGATCAGACCGCGGTTGGTCAAGGTGCCACTGGCGTTAACGGTGGTGTTCCTCCCCGACATTTCTGCATTGGCGGTGTTCTCGACGTTGTTGCCGCCCACCGTGAGCGTCTGGCCCGCCAGCAGCTTGCCGTTGTTCGTGAAGTTGCCGGTGGTGGTGTAGCTCAGATTGCCGTTTGCAGCGACCTCGCCGTTGTTGACGATGTCCTGGGTGAGCGCGATGCTCAGGTCCTTGCCCGAGACAGCCTTGCCATCGCCGTTGAACCTGGCGGCATCGAGCTTGAGGCTTTTGTCGGCCACCAGGGTGCCGCTGGTGTTGACGACATTGAGTGTCTTGGCGCCGGGATTGGCACGGTTCGGATCACGGATGCTGAGTTCGTTGCCGGCTGAGATCAGGCCCTTGACGTTGGTCAGGGTGCCGCTGGCGGTGATGGTCGCATCGACATCAGCGCGGATGGCTCCCGAGGTGTTGTTCAAGTCACCGGTGCCGATGGAAACGGACTTTCCTTCGATGCCTTGATCAGTACCGGACGTATCGCTGTTGGCGATGCTGCTGGCATTGATCGTGGTCGTGGCAGCCGAGCGGATCAGGCCGCTCGCATTGGTCAGGGCTGCTGCACTGATGCTCAGGTCGCTCACGGCCACGGTCTGGCCGCTGCTGTTGTCATAGCCTTGGCCGTGGGTGTCGACGCTCAGCGTCTTCCGTGCACCGATATAACCGGCCGTGTTGTCGACTTCCCCGGTCTTCAGCACGAGTGTGTCCGCGCTGGCGATGCCGCCTTGCTTGGTGGTGTAGTCCGCCGCGTGGGTATTGGTGAGCTTTTTGCCATCGGTGTCGATGGTCATGGCGCCATCGGACTGGATCAGTCCGCTGTCGTTATTCAGGGCCCCCGACTTGATGTCGACGGTGGTGGTGGCTGAGAGCGAGCCCTTCTTGCTGTTGTCCAAGGGGTTGCCTTGCGTATCGACGGACAGGCTATTGCCGAAGACCTTGCCTCCCTGGTTGCTCAGGCCGCCATTGCTCAGCGTGGTCTTGCCGCCCGCTTGCAGGGCACCGGCATCGTTGGTGGTCTTGCCCGTGGTCTTGACACTCAGATCGCCCTTGACGGCCCCGATGGTCCCGCTGCTGTTGTCCAACGTGTCAGCTGTCACCGAGGTGCTGCCGTTGGCGGCCAGCGTGCCCCCCATGTTCGTTGCGGCCTTGTCGATTGTGGCCTTCAGATCGCCAACGGCCGTCACGCTGCCGGTATCGTTGTTCAGGCTGTCGGCGGCGAGGTTGACGTTGCTGCCCGCGCCGATTGTGCCCTTCTTGCTGTTGTCCAGGGCTGCGTTGACTTTGAGGTCGAGATTGGCGCTACCGGCTGCTTGGATCGAGCCGCCCTGGTTTGTGAGGCTGCCGGCCGCAATGTTCATGTCGCCATTGCTGGCAAGGATTCCGGCGCTGTTGTCGATGGCGCCGATCACGGTGATGCGGGTGGCCTCAGTACCGGTCTGGATGATCTTGCCGCCGCGATTGCTCAGGGAGCCCGCATTGATGACGATGGACTTGGCGCTGGTCTGAGCCTTGTCGCCATCCTGATTGAAGGCGTCCGACAGTGCGATCACCAGCGCGTTGTTCGTGGTGACCTGGCCGTTGGCACCGTTGTAGCTGCCGCCCGATATCTTCAAGGTGCCTGTGCCGGCATGCTCGATCTTGCCATTTGCGTTGCTGATGCTCGCGCCGCTCAGGCTCAGGTCCTGTCCGTTGCTGGCGATGCGAGCGCCATCATTGTTCAGCGAGCCGGCCACGGCGATGGTGGTAGCGCCCGTGCCGGTCTGCACGATCTCGCCGCCGTCCGTGTTGGCGAGATTCGAGACCTTGATCTGCAACTGACCGGCATTGAGTTGCCCGGCATCGTTGACGAGGGTTTGCGCGGCATTGCTGTTGGCGGTGATCGCCAGCGTACCGGGGGTGGCTAGCGTCGCCTTGCTGCCGGTGGCGACATTGCCCTGTGTGGCCGTGATCGCGATGTTTGCGGCGCTGGTCTGGCTCGTCGAGAGGTCAACGCTCTTACCTTGCAGCGTTGCGTTGCCGGCCGCGAGATTGGTGCCGTTGGCGATCAGCGCGCCCGAGGAGGTCACGCTCAGATCGCCCGCGCTCCCGAGCTTGCCGTCGCTCTGGATGCCTGCGCCCAGCACCCCCGAACTGCCGCTCTGCACACTGCCGGCCGAGATCGTGGTGTTGCGCCCCGCCGTGATGCTGCCGTCGTTGGTCAGCGCACCGCCGACTGCAATGGTGGCATCGTTGCCACCACGCAGACTGCCGCCACTGGCGAGCGAGCCGACCTGGACGCCCAGATCGGTGGCCGCGTTGATGCTGCCGCCGCTCCCATTGGTCAGCACATTGGTCACGCCGAGTTGCACACTGGCCTGTGCGGACTGGACGCTGCCTTGGGTATTTTGGAGCGAGTCGGTCTTCAGGGTCAGCGCCTGGTTGGAAGCCAGGGTGCCGCTGTTGTTGATGGTGGCTCCAGCCACGTTTGCGGTCAGAGCACCCGTGGCCGAGATAGCACCGCGTGTGTTGTCGGCATTGCCGCCAACCGTCAGGTTGACATCAGAAGCGCTCGTGAGCGTGCCGTCAGCGTTGAGCAGATCGCCGGCAGTGGTAATGCTCACACTGCCCGCATTGAGCTTGCCGCCCGTGTTGTCGAACATACCGACGTTCGCTCCGAAGCTCTGGCTGACATTGAGCGTACCGCCCGCATTGCTGAAACTCGGCCCCGCGACAGCCATCGTCGCGACATTGAGCGAACCACCCGCATTGTTGACCTGCAGCGTATTGAGCGTGATAGGACCGCCCGCGTAGATCTTGCCGCCATCGTTGGAGATGGTGCCACCGGCAGCGATGAGGCCTGGTGCGGGAGGCGTGTAGGTCGCCGGTGTGGAGCCACCGCCGGCGCTGGCGCCGCCTGCGTCCGTTGTCGATGGTGTGGCCGAGCCTCCACCAGTGCTCGGCATCGAGGTCCCTGGAGTTGCTGTTCCCCCACCGCTTGCACCGCCACTCACAGGCTCGGCACCAATCACCCCGCCATTGGTATTGCTCAGGACCGGCGAGGCAATCGTCAGGCCCGCCGAACTGCTCTGGCGGATCGTGCCGCCCCGGTTGGAGATATCGCCAGGCGTAGTCAGCGCAACGCGCTGGCCTTCCAGCGTGCCGATGTTCTCCAGGCGTCCCGCTGCCGTGACGACAAGCCCTCCGGCACCGGCTCCGATGTTGCCCGCGTTGCGCACGCCCAGGCCGGCTTCGCTTCCGATCAGGACGATCTTGTTTGCGTACATGCCGCCCAAGGCAGCGACGTCGAGCGCAAAGGTCGGCGCAGTGCCAGTACCTGTCGTGGGCGTGATCTGGCTATGGTCGGCGCTTATCTGATTCGCACCGGTCACCACCTTGAGTTCGCTGGCCCAGATGCTCGCGTTGGCCTGCACAGCACGCGCAAGGATGGCCGCGTAGTCGGTCTTGCTGGCATCGAGGCCCGCGCCGTCGATGGTGATGGTTCCGCCGCGAACCAGGAAACTGTCGAGACCGCCGACGGCGTTGAACTGCGGCGTGCCGGTGGTGAGCGTGGCGCGGCTGGCGTTGATGAAGCCACCACCGTCGACGCTGATGCCCGCCGGGTTCGCAATGATCACCTCCGCGCGCTGGCCGCCCACTTCGATGTAGCCGCGAAGCTGGCTGGGCGTTCCGCCGTTGACCTCGTTGAGGATGATGCGCGCCGGGCCCGTGGCCAGATTGGGATTGCCCTGAACGAACCCACCCAGTTGGGTCTGCACGTTCACCCGGCTGTTGTTCAGGATGGCGCCGTTCGAACCGACGCTGAACTGGTTGTAGACGTTGCGCGAGACGCCCGCGGCGGAAGGCGTCTGGATGTTGACCAGCGGCACGCCATTGGGTGCCATCAGTACGGTTGGGCGAAGGTTGCCGGGCACGTTGGGGGCACCGACGATCTGGCCGTGTGCTGCCCCTGCGATCAGTGCACCCGCGAGGGCTGCAGCACCTGCGGCGGTCGTCGCCCTGCTGGCGCCCTTTCCAGTGCTGGCGGCCGTTTCCTGGACGACCATGCGCATCCCTCTGGCCGCGTTGAAGACCACGCGGTGCAAGTGCCGATTCATTGTTCTGACGCTCCCTGATAGTTGTCACGTCGCATTCAAATCTGTGACGAAATGAAAGCTACAGGGGCGCGATTATGAAAGAGCGACGCTTACGTTCAAGGAATTAATACATGCTTTTCAACGACTTAGGTGGACCTTACCGGAAGTATTAATTCCTATGCATTAAATATTGTTGATATCTCACAACGTCAACAATTGTCAAAAATTGATGCGAAACGGGCAAAGCATCGCCTGTGCCAGAAGGGCGATGCTTACTCATCTCGCTAGAAGATCAATGCGCCGGAACCAGAAAATCCTGGCTGATCCG
>Ga0102595_101262_pt1 | contig 12412 bp, 12 predicted proteins | sample Araplaol_mTSA_r2_2_FD_76864 | JGI IMG/M metagenome (GOLD analysis project Ga0102595, IMG submission 76864) | Arabidopsis root microbial communities from North Carolina, USA - plate scrape MF_Col_mTSA_r2 (SPADES assembly) (version 2) | ecosystem: Host-associated > Plants > Roots > Endosphere...
CCGCGCAGGTCATGAACGAACTCAAGACCGACGACCCGCAGAAGGTGCGCGCCGCCGGCGCCATCGACCTGGGCACCATCCAGCGCTACCTGAACTTCCACTACAGCGTGACCATCGACCTGTTCGGTGCCGACCAGTCGAGCAACGCCGCCATCTTCTACAGCTCGGGCCTGAAGGGCCGCTACGAAGAAGGCAAGCGCACCGACGACCACGTGCTCAAGGGCCAGACCTACAAGGTGCTCGAGGTGAAGGACGGCCAGCTCGTCGAGAAGGAAGTGCCGATGCTCAACGCGCTCAACGAAGTGCTGCGCGACGACTTCATCAAGGACTCGGTGGCCGGCGTGGGCCGCTGGAACAAGGTGCTGGAAAAAGCCGGCATCCCGACTCGCCTGGTGGTGCCGCACAAGGCCTTCAACCGCCAGATCGGCGCGCTCGCCGGCATCAAGATGTCGCCGGAAGGCCGCGTGGTGAACGACGTGGAATGGGCCGCCAAGCGCGACGAGTGGTTGCCCAGTGCCGAAGACTTCGCTTTCGTGGCATCGTTGATGGGCCGCGTGGTGGAGCCGGGCAAGTTCGCCGGCTGGATCTCGCCGCCGGTGATGGGCATCAACCGCCAGCCGGTCGATTTCGAGTACGTGCGGTTCGGTTGATTTGCAATGGGGTATGACTCCCTCTCCCCTTGGGGAGAGGGCGGGGGTGAGGGTGGCAGCGTCCCCACGACAAGCTGCTGCCCCCTCACCCTGACCCTCTCCCCAAGGGGAGAGGGAAAGGAGAAAGAACATGGACATGGCCGTCGAAGCCGGAGTCATCAAGCAGCACCTGATCGACCCCGAGATCTGCATCCGCTGCAACACCTGCGAGGCCACCTGCCCGGTCAACGCGATCACGCACGACGACAACAACTACGTCGTGCGCGCCGACGTCTGCAATGGCTGCATGGCCTGCATCTCGCCGTGCCCCACGGGCTCGATCGACAACTGGCGCACCATGCCGCTGGTGCGCGCGTACTCCATCGAGGAGCAGTTCACCTGGGAATCGCTGCCCGCCGAACTCTCGCCCGAGGAGCTCGAAGCGGCCGGCGTGTCGGCGGGCGCGGAAGCCGCGCCTCCCGCCCAGACGCAGGCACAAGCGCAAACCCAGGCCGCGGTCGAAACGCTCGAGCCGGCCTTCAACTCCGCGCAGTACGGCGCCACCGTGCCGCCCTGGTCGGCCGCGCACGCCTACACCAACCTCTTTCCGCCGAAGACGCCGACCACCGCCACCGTGGTGGGCAACTACAACTGCACCGAGGCTGGCTTCGACAGCGAGACGCACCACATCGTGCTCGACTTCGGCGCGCTGCCGTTCCCGGTGCTCGAGGGCCAGTCGATCGGCATCGTGCCGCCCGGCACCGACGCCATGGGCAAGCGCCACCATGCGCGCCAATACTCGGTGGCCAGCCCGCGCAACGGCGAGCGGCCCGGCTACAACAACGTCTCGCTCACCGTGAAACGCGTCACCGAAGACCACGACGGCACGCCCGTGCGCGGCGTGTGCTCCAACTACGTGTGCGACCTGAAGGTGGGCGACACGGTGCAGGTGGTGGGGCCCTTCGGCGCCTCGTTCCTGATGCCGAACCATCCGAAGTCGCATATCGTGATGATCTGCACCGGCACCGGCAGCGCCCCGATGCGCGCCATGACCGAGTGGCGCCGCCGCCTGCGCAAGAGCGGCAAGTTCGAAGGCGGCAAGCTGATGCTGTTCTTCGGCGCGCGCACGCAGCAGGAGCTGCCGTACTTCGGCCCGCTGCAGTCGCTGCCCAAGGACTTCATCGACATCAACCTCGCGTTCTCGCGCACGCCGGGGCAACCCAAGCGCTACGTGCAGGACCTGATGCGCGAGCGCGCCGCCGACCTGGCCGCGCTGCTGAAGGACGGGGCCAGCCACTTCTACGTGTGCGGCCTGAAAAGCATGGAAGAGGGCGTGGTGCTCGCGCTGCGCGACGTGGCGAAGGAAGCCGGACTCGACTGGGACACGGTGGGCGCGGCGCTCAAGCGCGAAGGCCGCCTGCACCTCGAGACCTACTGAGCCCCGGCGGATGAAGTTCGCCGACTTCCATGCGGGCCAGGTCATCAAGGCCGGGCCCTATGTGCTCACAGAGGCCGAGCTTCTGCAGTTCGCGCGGGCCTACGACCCGCAGTGGTTCCACACCGATGCGCAAGCGGCGGCCGACAGCCCCTTCGGCGGGCTCATCGCAAGCGGCTGGCATACCTGCTCCATCGCGATGCGGCTGGTGGTGGAGGCGGCGCTGGCCGGTTCCGAATCTTTCGCATCGCCGGGGCTGGAGCATGTGCGCTGGCCCAACCCGGTCCGCCCGGGCGACGCGCTGCGGCTGGTGGCCGACGTGATCGAGGTGCGCCGCTCAGAAAAACGACCGACGCTGGGCATCCTGCGCTGGCGCTGGCGGCTCTTCAACCAGCGCGAGTTGATGGTGCTCGATGCGGAGGTCACGAGCCTGTTCAAGCTCAAGCCGGCCGACCAGGCGACGGAATCAGGCGACAGAACGTGAAAAGGCCCGCGGCGCTCCGGCGCCGCGGGCCTTTGTCATCGGGCTGCTGCCGTCGTTACTTCTTGATGTCGACAGCGCCCGAACCCTGGGCCTTGCCGTGAGCCTTCGCGCCTACGGCAGGTGCCTTCACCACGCCGCCGGCCGAGCCGACAGCCCCTGTCGCGCCTTCGAGCGTACCGCCCACCGTGTTGGTCACGCCGCCCACGGCGTTCGTCGCTCCGCCGACCGCGTTCGTGGCGCCGCCCAGAACGCCGCCGACAGCATTGCCGGCCGCGCCCGTGGCGCCGCTCGCCGCGCCGCCGGCATTGGTGTTCGCGCCGGCACCGGCGTTGGCGCCGGTTGCCGCACCCGCACCGCCGCGTGTGCCTGCGGTGGAGCCCGAGGCATTCACGTCGGCATTGACCCCTACGCCCACCCCGACGCCTTGCGCCTGGGCGACGCCGCCGATGGCCAGCATGCCTGCGAGCAGGGTGCCGAGGACGATGCGCTTGTGTTGATGCTGTTGCTTCATGGGTGACTGTTCCTTTCGTTGCATGGTCACGGTTTCATGGACCGATCGGGTTCGATCGATCCGGGTGCAACCATGGCTGTGCCGCGATCTGTCGCCATGTGCGCCGCTTTCGCCCGCTCGCGTGGGAATCGGCCGTCGGCGAAATCGGGGGCTCGTGCGTTAGGCCCCCGGATCGACGTTCGCCCCATCAAGGCAACAGATGCTTACGGAAGAAAGCCGTTGTCTTCGTGTTCACATCCGGCAACACGTTCTGGCGGTCGAAGCCCGGTGGGTCGTCGAGCATGTCGCCGATCAGCCCGCTCAGTCCCGGCGGGGGTGGCGAGAGCAGCGCGCCGTGGCCGCCGGTGGGCATGTCGGCGATCAGCTCGCAGCGCGGCAGGCAGGCCGCGAGCACGCGGTCGCTGTGAAAGCGCGGGATCAGCCAGCGGTCCTGCCCGGCGATGATGAGGCCCAGCGGCACGCGCGGATCGGCCAGCGAGGCCATGTCGAAATCGGCCGAGGAAGGCACGCCCGCCACGATGGCCGCGATTCGTGGATCGGTGTGCTCGCGCGGCGCGACGTCGTCGCCGAAGCGGTGGCGGATGACGAAGAGCGCCGCCCATTTCCTGATGCCGTCCAGCGGGCCACCGGTCAGCCGCGTGATGAGGCCGACGCAGGACTGGAAGTCGTCCACCAGGTTCGCCTCGCAATGCCGCGCGAAGGCGGCCGGCGACCAGCGCCCGCCGGCCAGGCTCAGGGCCGTGTGGCCGCCCGCCGACATGCCGTACATCCCGACCTTGTCGAGCCGCAGCATCGGCGCGAAGCGCGGGTCGCGTGCCACCGCGTCGATGGCGCGCGAAACCTCGGCTGGGCGCATCGTCCAGCTGTCGGGGCCGGGGTCACTGTCGTCCTTGTAGTTGTCGGCCTTGTGCTCGGGCATGGCGACGACGAAGCCGGCCTCGACCAGGCTGCGCGCGATGTCCGCATGCACCCACGGCGCACCGCCCGAGCCGTGAGAGACGATCACCAGCCGGCCATTGCCGGGCACTGGCGCGCCTTGCACGGCCAAGTCGAGCGTGAAGCGGGCGCGCTGGGTCGGTCGGGCTGCGTCGGCCGAGGGATAGAACACCGTGACCGGGCCGTCGCCGGGCGCGGCGGGAAGCTCCGCCATGCCCATCGAGGCCCGCGTCCAACCGCAGAAAAACGCGAGAAACAGGAAGAAAAGAGAAGAAGAACGTCGCATCGTTGGTTCCTTGCCTTTGGAAGCCCAAACGATGCCGGGGTGCTGCTGCCCGGTCTTGCCGAAAGCCGCGAGCGCCAGTTTTCGGCCAGAGATTTCAGGATTCGGCCAGCTTCTTCCTGCGAAATTCGGTGGGCGTGAGGCCCGTGGCGGCCTTGAAGGCGCGGTTGAACGGGCCGATGGACTGGAAGCCCGCTGTCAGAGCGATCGTCAGCACCGGCAGCTCGCGTTTCGAGGAATCGGCCAGCGCCGCCACTGCCTCGGCCAGCCGGAAGCCGTTGACGTAGGCGTTGAAATTCCGATGGCCCAGCCGCTGGTTGATGAGACGGCGCAAGCGGTACTCGGGCACCGAGAGCCGGGCGGCAAGGGCGGCGATGCTCAGGTCTTCGCTGCGGTAGGCGTGCTCGACCGCCATGGCGTGGTGGAGGGAATCGGCGAGGCGGTCTTCGGCGGGGTCGGAGGCTGGCCCGGGTTCCGGTTCAGGGTGCGGGGGATCGGCCGGTGCTTCGACGGGAGGTTGCGGTGCCGGCAGTGGGGGCAGCGGAATCGCGGCCGGCGCCTGCGCCGCCGGAAAGAGCTCAGACCCCGCCAGCCGGACCATCCGCCACGCCACCACCGCCACGATCAGCAGCAGCATCGCCACGTCGGCCGTGGCGGAAGGGCCCGAGAGCTGTCCGCGCGGCGAGGCCAGCCGCACGGCCAGCATCCCGAGGCTGTAGCCGACGCCCGCCACCACGATGAACACGCGCAGCCGGCGCCGGCCTTCCACCAGGTCCGCGCGCCATTGCGAAGCCGCCGCCATCGCGGCCAGCACCGCGAACAACAGCGGCACGGCGCGCTGGATGCCCATGATGACCGGCGCGAGCACAGAGGCGCTGCCCGAGACGATCGCGCAGTTGAGCGCCGCCAGCGCCGCCACGGCCAGCCATGAGGCGACGTGCACCGGCCGCAGGGCGAAGTCGTCGTCGAACAGTGCCCGGACGAACACCCAGAACAGCACCGCGTTGCCGACGGAGACCGCGACGAAGGGCGCCTGCCATGTGCGCGGCACGGAGGCTTCGAACATCGGCGTGGAGCCGACGACCTGGATGCACAGCCCCAGCGCGAGCAACACGCCTGCGCGCGCCGCCGGCAGGCGAGGGCGGTCGCGGCGGAGGATCAGCGCGAGCACGAGCAGCAGGGCCAGCAGCACGCCGCGCAGGGCGGCGTCGAGCAGGGTGATCGGGGCGGGTGTCATGGCAGGGGGCAGTGCAGCCGGGCCGATTCTCGCCGCCCGGGGCGATGCAAGACCCTTTCGCCCGTCATGGCAAACACACGCAACTCATAATGTTGCATGAAACGCGACAGCAAGCTCTCCGCCGTCCTCCACGTGCTGCTGCACATGGCCGAGATGAAGACGCCCGTCACCTCCGAGTCGCTCGCGGTTGCGATGCAGACCAACCCGGTGGTCGTGCGCCGACTCATGGCCGGCCTGCGGCAGGCGGGGTTCGTGAGTTCGGCCAAGGGGCATGGCGGCGGGTGGGTGCTGTCGTGCACCTTGTCGGCGGTGACGCTGGGCGACGTCCACAACGCGGTGGGCGCGCCCGCGCTGCTGGCCATGGGCAATCGCACCGAGAGCCCGGGGTGCATCGTCGAGCAGGCGGTGAACGCGGCGCTCGACGGCGTCTGCGACGAGGCCGAGGCGCTGCTGCTCAGGCGCTTCAACAGCATCACGCTGGCCGATCTTTCCAGGGACTTCCATCGCCGCATGACAGGCGGCGGCTTCACATTGAAGGACATCGAACATGCATCATGACGCTCTGATCGTGGGCGGCAGCTTTGCCGGCCTTTCCGCTGCGATGCAGCTTGCACGGGCGCGGCGCAAGGTCTGCGTCGTCGACACCGGCGCGCCGCGCAACCGCTTCGCGGCCGCGTCGCACGGCTTCTTCGGGCAGGACGGCGTGCCGCCCCTGAAGATGATTGCGGATGCGCGCGAGAAGCTGCTTGCGTATCCCAGCGTCGAGTTCGTCGAGGCGGCCGTGGTGGATGCGGGTGCCGAGGAGGCAGGTGGATTCACCGTGTCGCTGAGCAACGGCGAACACCGCTCGGCCGGCAAGCTGCTGCTGGCCTATGGCGTGCAGGACGGCCTGCCGGAGATTTCCGGCATCGGCGAACGCTGGGGCTCGAGCGTGCTGCACTGTCCCTATTGCCACGGCTACGAGTTCAGCGAGCGCCAGCTGGGCGTGCTCTATCACCACGGCGCGCAGCCGCCGGACCATGCGCTGCTGATCGCCGAATGGGGCCCGACCACGCTCTTCCTGAATGGCGGCGAAGGGCCCGATGCCGAGGCGCGCGCGAAGCTGCAGGCGCGTGGCGTGATCATCGAACCCGGGCGCATCGCCGGCCTTGAAGGCGAGGGGCAAGAATTGACCGGTGTGCGCATCGGTGACGGCAGGCTGGTGCCCATCGAGGCGCTCTACGTGGCGCCGCGCACGCGGCCCGCGAGTCCGCTGGCCGAGCGGCTGGGCTGCGCCTTCGACGACGGCCCCCTCGGCAAGGTGCTGCGCGTCGACGCGATGAAGATGACGACCGTGCCCGGCGTCTACGGCGCGGGCGATCTGGCGATGATGTTCTCCAACGCCACGATGGCATCGGCGGACGGGCTGATGGCGGGCGTGTCGATGCACCGCTCGATGGTGTTCGACGCCTAAGATCACCCCAGCAAGGGAGAAAGGGGAAAAAAGAACTTTTTTCCGGGACCCGGGCAAATCCGTCAAAGATCGCTATATAATCTGAGGCTCACGCGGGAATAGCTCAGTTGGTAGAGCGCAACCTTGCCAAGGTTGAGGTCGAGAGTTCGAGACTCTTTTCCCGCTCCAGATCGCAGAAAAGGCCACCTCATCAGGTGGCCTTTTTCATTTGCGCTTCGGCTCAGCGGTCCGAGTGCTTCAGCAGGTAGCTGTTCGAGATCGCCTTGAACGACAACTCGCCGTCCAGCCGCTTGAACACCAGTCCCTCGCGCGAAGTGCCCGGATTCAGCGAGGGCCCTTCGGCATACGCCAGCACCTCGGCGATCGATCCGCCGAAGCGGTCGAGCGCGGTCACTTCGAGCAGTGGCACGGTGCGTACGGTGGCGCCCAGCGCGCGCAGCGAATCGACGATGGCGCCGCGCTCTTCCATTCCGCAGTAGCTGCCGCGATCGATGTCGAACACATCGAAGACGTGGAACTGCTGGCCGCGCAGCTTTTCCGGGTTGCCCTGGATGCCCTCGCCGATGATTTCGCCCTGGAGCGCCACGTTGCGGCTCAGCGCCGCAAGAGCTTCCAGCAGGCGGTCTTCCCGCGCCACGCGCCAAAGGCTGTTGCCCGGGGTTTCACGCAGCTGCCAGTTGCGCCCGCAGACGCCGACTGCTCCCGCGTTGTGGAACACGGTCATGCTCGATCCGTCGAGCTTGACCGTGACCTCGAACGCATGTCCGTCGTTCGCCGCCAGCACCTCCGGGAGGTTCTGGATGCGCTCCTGGTCGGTCTTGGCGATGAAGGCCGGGAACGCGCCCTCCACCTCGCCCGACAGGCAGGCCGGGATCACCGGCTCCCACTTGTCGATGCAGAGCAACTCGGCCCAGTCGTGCTGGCGCAGCGCCGGGTCGGCCAGCGCGAGCGCGTCGATTTCCGAGAACTGCGACAGTGGCAGGATCAGCCCTTGCGAGATCTGGCCGCGCAGCTTCAGCGTGCGAAGCCGCACGCCGCGCTGTTCGTTCCAGGTGATCGCGGCCTTCTCCAGAAAGGCGAAGCGCGAGTCGTCGAGCGGCAGGAACGAGTCGATCTCGAAGAAGACGCAGCGGTCGCCGACGGCGAACTCGCCCTTCTTGATGACGACGGTCCAGCCTTCGACGATGGCGCATTCGATTGCGTCAGCCCCGGGGATGGGGCGGACGGCATCGACGACGCGGACGGTGACGAGTTTGCGCATGGTTGTTTTCTCCCTGTGGTTTGCTGCTTGATGGTGACGAAAAAGAAAGAGGCCCGGAACCATTCGGTGTCCGGGCCTCTTGTTGAAAAGAGTTGAAGGGGAGTGTGCGCTGCTATGCGCTGCCTCCGCCCGGAAAGGCGCGACGATCCGTATGCTGCGTGCCGCCCTGCTCGGGACGGATGCTGCTTGTGACGGCAATGATGGCTGGTGTGTTCACAAAGATGTTTCCGGGTGCTTGTAGTGGCTGTGCCAGTTTCTCCATGCGAACCTGCATGGTTGGATTCGCAAGGGAGTCGGACTGTAAATAGTGTTTACGGCGGCGTCAACCCCTCGCCGCCAACACCATCCCCCGGCTCTCCCCGAACCCGATGCGCGCATGCCCCGGCTTCTCGCACCAGCCGCGCAGCAGCACCGCGTCGCCGTCTTCCAGGAAGCCGCGCTGTTCGCCGTTGGCCAGCTTCACCGGGCTTTGCCCAGCGCGCGTCAACTCGATGATCGCGCCGGCTTCGCCCTCACCGGGACCGGAGATCGTGCCGCTGCCGAACAGGTCGCCGGGGTTCAGGCTGCAGCCGCCCATGGTGTGGTGCGCCACCATCTGGGCGACGGTCCAGTACTGATGCCTGAAGCTGGTGGAGGACAGGCGCGAGGGCCCGGTCTTCTCCCTGCGTGCCTTTTCGCTTTCGAGCAACACCTCCAGCCGGATGTCGAGCGCGCCGCTCTCGCGGTTCGTCGCGTGCTCCAGGTAGGCCAGCGGCTGGGGCTCGTTCGACGGGCGGGTCCATGCCTGGCGGTAGGGCGCGAGCGCTTCCATGGTCACGATCCACGGCGAAATGGTGGTGGCGAAGTTCTTTGCGAGGAAGGGCCCGAGCGGCGCCATTTCCCAGAACTGGATGTCGCGCGCCGACCAGTCATTGAGCAGGCAGATGCCGAAGATGTGTTCGTCCGCGTGTTCGAGCGCAATCGCGTCGCCCTGTGCGTTGCCCTTGCCGATCCACACGCCGAGTTCCAGTTCGTAGTCGAGCCGCGCGCATGCCTGATAGGTGGGCGCTTTCGCGCCGGGCGCCATCGCCTGCCCCATCGGCCGATGGAAGCGCTGGCCGCTCACGCCGATGGTCGACACGCGCCCGTGGTACGCGATCGGAATCCATCGGAAGTTGGGCGTCACATCGCCGTCCGGGTTCATCAGTCGGCTGATGTTCAGCGCGTGGTCGATCGAGGTGTAGAAGTCGGTGTAGTCGCCGATGCGCGCGGGCACGGTGTATTCGGCCTCGGCCTGCGGCACGAGGCATTCGCGCACGGCCTGCACTGCGGCGATGGGCGCGTCGTTCTTCAGCAGATCGAAGAGCGCGTGGCGCAGCGCCTTCCATGCGGGGTTGCCGAGCGCGAAGAAGTCGTTGAGCGCCGGCAGTGCGGCCGCCTTCGCAGCGTCGAGCGCGAGGCCGTCGAGCTGCTGCTTGGTGACGAGCGCGGCCAGGTCCAGCACCTGGTCGCCGATCGCGACGCCGCCGCGAAATGCCTCCGCGCTGCCGGCACGGCGGAACACCGCATGCGGCAGGTTCTGGATCGGAAAGTCGCTGTCCGTCGCATTGGCCGATTCGACCCAGCTGCGCGCGTGAACGTCGTGCGTGTGGTTGAGTGCAATGCTCATGAGCCGTGCCTCATGCCGACGCCATCAGCGCGTCGTCGAAGATGGCGACCGCGCGCGTCCATCCGGCCGAAGCGCCGCGGATCTTGTGCGGAAAGCAGCTGATGTAGAAGCCCGTGGGCGGCAGCGCCTCCAGGTTGTGCAGCTTCTCGATGTGGCAGTAGCCGATGTCGCGGCCGGCCTTGTGGCCTTCCCAGATCAGCGAGGCGTCCCGCGTCTCGCCGTACTTCTTCGCGGTGTGCACGAAGGGTGCGTCCCAGCTCCATGCGTCGGTGCCCGTGAGGCGAACGCCGCGCTCCAGCAGGTACATCGTCGCCTCGTAGCCCATGCCGGCGCCGGCCGACACGTAATCGGAGTGGCCGTAGCGCGAGCCCGCGCGGGTGTTGACCACCACGATCTCCAGCGGGCTCAGCGTGTGGCCGATGCGCTTGAGCTCGGCCTCGACGTCGGCGGCCGTCACCACATAGCCGTCGGCGAAGTGGCGGAAGTCGAGCTTCACGCCGGGCTGGAAGCACCACTCGAGCGGCACGTCGTGGATCGCGATGGCGGGCTTCTTCTCGCCCAGCGCCTTGTCCATGGTCGAGTGGAAGTGATAGGGCGCGTCGAGGTGCGTGCCGTTGTGCGTCGACAGCTGCACCAGCTCCACGGCCCAGCCTTCGCCGTCGGGCAGGTCTTCCTTTTTCAGGCCGGGAAAGAAGGGCTCGATCTGCTCGTAGGTCTGCTCGTGCGTGAAGTACTGGATCTTCGGCGCGAAGGCCGGTGGGTCGGAGAGCACATCGTTCTCGAGAAAGATCGAGAGATCGACGAATTTGCGTGGCATGGGAACTCCTTGTGGGGTGTACGTGTTGGAAGAAGACGAAGGAATCAGGGGCGCTGCCAGCGCAGCAGGCGTTGTTCCGCGACGGCCAGCAGCGCATTGCTCACGAAGCCGATGAGGCCGAGCAGCACGATGCCGGCGAACAGGTCGCTTGCACGGAAGGCGCGCGCGGCCAGCAGGATGGCCTGGCCCAGGCCGCTTTGCGAGGCGATCATCTCGCCCACCACCGCGACGATCAGCGCGATGGTCAGCGCCAGCCGCATGCCGGCCAGGATGTCGGGCATCGCGTTGGGCAGGCCCATCTTCCAGATGTACGCCGCGCGCGACATCTGCAGGCAGCGCGCCACTTCCGCGAGGCGCGGCTCCACGGCCGCGAAGCCGTGTACCGTGGCCAGCAGCACCGGCCACATCGCGCCGAAAGCCACCACGAAGAGCACCATGCCGGGGTTCAGCCCGAAGATGGAGATGGCCAGCGGCAGCAGCGCGGAGGCGGGCAGGGGGCGGATGAACTCGAGCGTCGGCTGCACCCATGCGCGCACCTGGGGCGACACGCCGATAGCCGCGCCCAGCAGCACGCCGAAGAGCGAGGCGAGCAGCCAGCCTTCGATCATCCGGCCCACCGTGGCGTGCGTGAAGCCGAGCAGCTCGCCGCCGCTATCGCCGCTTCCCGAGAGATTCAGTCCTTCGAGCAGGCTCGCGAAGGTGGCCTGCGGCGTCGGCAGGAACACGCGGCTCACCCAGCCGGCATTGCTCGCGACCCACCATAGCGCGACCAGCGCCAGCAGCACGCCCAGTGAGCCGAACCTGTACAGGCCGATGCGGTTGTCGTTCATGACGGCACCCCCATGCGCCGCGACACCGCGCGCTGCAGCATCAGCATGCCTGCGTTTACCGCGAAGCCCACGACGCCGATCCAGCCCAGCCAGGCGAGCATCAGCGCGGGGTCGAAGCTCTGCTGCGCGATCATCATCGCGTAGCCCATGCCGTTGGGGTTGGCCGCGATCTCCACCGTCACGGCCACCACCAGCGCCACCGCCACGCCGAGGCGCAATGCGACGAACAGGCGCGGCACGATGGCCGGCAGCACGATCTTGAACGCGCGCTCGCGCGCCGAAAGCCCCAGCACGCGGCTGACCTCGAGCAGCCGCGGCTCGACCTGCTGCACCGCCGCCTGCACCAGCACCAGCAGCGGCCAGAAGGTGGCGAAGGCGACGATGGCCAGTTCCATGCGCACGCCGAAGCCGAAGCCCAGCATCGCGAGCGGAATCAGCGCGACGGATGGCACGGGCCGCAGCACTTCGATGGAGACGGAGCCCAACTGCGCTGCGCGGCGCGAGAGCCCGAGCACCACCCCCAATGCGATGCCGAGCACGGCGCCCAGCAGCAGCCCGAGCGCGGCAGTGCCCAGCGTGAAGCCGGTGGCGGTCCAGAGCGAGCCGTCCATGGCCGCACCCACGAAAGCCTTTGCCGCTGCGCTGGGCGGCGCGAGCGCGTCGCTGCCCAGAGCGGCCGCGCGCCGCGCATACCACTCGAAGGCGCCGATCAGCACGATGGGAAATACCCACGGCCGTAGCCAACGGAAGAGGCGGCCGTCAGTCATGGCCCTGCTCGATGAAGGCGAAGAGTTCGCGGCGCAGGTGCAGGTATTCCGGATGCTCCTTGGTCGAGAGCTGGTCGCGCGGGCGCGGGATCTTCACGTCGATCATCCGCGCGAGGCTGGG
>Ga0102595_101263_pt1 | contig 12409 bp, 14 predicted proteins | sample Araplaol_mTSA_r2_2_FD_76864 | JGI IMG/M metagenome (GOLD analysis project Ga0102595, IMG submission 76864) | Arabidopsis root microbial communities from North Carolina, USA - plate scrape MF_Col_mTSA_r2 (SPADES assembly) (version 2) | ecosystem: Host-associated > Plants > Roots > Endosphere...
CCTACGTGGGCAAGGACGGCAAGCCTGCCGACCCGTCGCCGGACAACGTGCCATACAAATCGAAGGACTTCCTGGTCGTTTCGGCCGAAGGCCTGAAGAATGGCGACCCGATCCTGCTGGCCGGCTACCCTGGCCGCACCAGCCGCTACAAGCTGCCGGTCGAGATCCGCTACGCGCGCGACCAGAGTTATCCTGCCATGGTGGCCGACTACCAGGCGGACCTCGACGCGATTGCCGCTGCCACCAAGGGCAAGGAAAACGACGTGGTGCGCTACGCCAGCGTGGTCAAGTCGATCAACAACCGCATGAAGAAAACCCAGGGCCTGCTGGACGGCTTCGCCCGCAAGGACATTGCTGCCATCAAGGACAAGCAGGACGCTGAATTCCGCACCTGGTACGGCAAGCAGACCAGCTCCTCGCCGGCCATGCTGGCCGAACTGGATGCCGCCATCACCGCCGACATGGAACTGAGCGAGGACGAATTCGCCTACGGCGTGGCGACCTACAGCGACCTGCTGAAATCCGCGCGCACCTTGTACCGCCTGGCGCTGGAGAAGCAGAAGCCTGACGCCGACCGCGAATCGGGCTTCCAGGAACGCGACCTGGCCAACATCAAGGCGCGCCTGAGCCGCCTGGAGCAGTCGCTGGTGGCATCGGTCGACCAGGCCCGCTACGTCGCAGGCCTGCAGCGCTACGCCAAGCTGCCGCCTAAGGCTCATCCGCAATGGCTGGACAACCTGGTCCCGGCCATCGCCGACGTGCCGGCCATGTACCAGAAGTCGGGCCTGGCCGACACCGCGACCCGCCTGGCATGGATGGACAAGGCGCCGGCTGATTTCGAGCAGTCCGCCGACCCGTTCATCAAGCTGGCCGTGCGCATGCATGGCGCTGCGATGGTGCTGGAAGAGCGCCGCAAGGAAGTCGACGGCAACCTGGAAAAGATCATCCCGCAGTACATGGGCGCCGTGATCGCGTGGAAGAAGTCGCAAGGCAAGCCGGTCTACGCGGACGCCAACTCCACCTTGCGCGTCACCTACGGCACCGTGTCGGCCTATCCGGGCCGTGATGGCATCACCAAGGGTCCGTTCACGACCGTGGAAGGCATCCTCGAGAAGCACACCGGCAAGGAACCGTTCGACGCGCCGAAAGCACTGATCGAAGCGGTGAAGGCCAAGCGCTACGGCCAGTTCAAGGACCCGGTGCTGGGCACCGTGCCGGTCGACTTCCTGTCCTCGGCTGACACCACCGGCGGCAACTCCGGCTCCGCGATCATGAACAAGCGCGGCGAACTGGTTGGCCTGAACTTCGATTCGACCTACGAGTCCATTACCAAGGACTGGTACTTCGACCGCGACATCACGCGCGCCATCCACCTGGACGTGCGCTACATGCTGTGGGTGATGAAGGAGGTTGACCACGCGGACAACCTGCTGAAGGAAATGACGATCAAGTATCCGCAGAAGTAAGCGGCAAAAAGGGGCTCCTGGTGAGCCCCTTTTCAATTTGGGGCGAAACTCTTAAACGCTCTTAAGCACTCTTATTTCCTCTTGTTCGTCCTTTTTTGCTCTTAAAACGAAGGGTTTTCTTACGCAGGTTCATTGCCTGTTTCCATTCACCTTCATTCGGAAAACGAATCCAAATCGTTGCCCATGCGTTGCGAAACGAACCGCCGACTCTATTAACAAACTGAGCTGGCGAAACGCTTTTGCCATCGAAGAGCAATTCGCGTCCTTCGACATGTGCAAGATAGCTTACTCGCTTGTAGACATTTCGCAGTGTTGTCCCATCGGGAAGAAACACATTCTTCCATTGATAGCCATCAAGAGTTGGTGCGGAGCGTCGGGACTGCGCCGCCAGGAATCCATCCATCCACGCTTTGATCGCTTCGTCGACGATCTCAAACATTTCCTGTTTCAAGCCGTGTGTGTACATAAAATTTCCGAGGCCTTGGTATGTTTCAAGTGAGGCAGGCAAGCTGAAGAGTACTTTGGTCATGACATCCTCCGTCTTTCAAAAAAGCATGCAGAGTTTGACCAATCTAAGAGAAAAATAGTTCAAACAAGAGGTTCTAAGAGTGGATAAGAGCGAATAAGAGTTTCCCTCCAAATCGGGAGCCCACTACTACTGCCACCTGAGAATGATTCATAAGTTGCAACTTATGGGTTTTGCCGGGGCTGCGGGTCGTGGCATAATCCCGGGTCACCCAAACGCAATCCCATGAACGAAACCATTTCCCTGTTCGGCCTTGCCACCACCACGCCACTGGAGCTGGTGTCGTTCGTGCTGTCCGTGCTGACCGTGTGGCTGAACATCCGCCAGAACCACTGGGCCTGGTTGTTTGCCATCCTGTCTTCCGCCATGTACGGCGCTGTGTTCTTCGGCGCCAAGCTGTATGGCGACATGGCGCTGCAGGGCGTGTTCATCACGGTTTCGATCTGGGGCTGGTACCAATGGCTGCACGGGAACCACGGCAATCAGCTGGGCGTGTCGACCCTGGACACGCGCGGCCGCGTTGTGTGCGGCGTAGCGTGGCTGGTGGGCTTCGGCATCCTGGCCTGGTTCCTGCGCCGCTTTACCGACACCGACGTACCGAATGCGGACGCCTTCCTGACCGCCGGCAGCCTGGTGGGCCAGGCCCTCCTGTCGCGCAAGAAGATCGAGAACTGGCACGTCTGGATCATCGTCGACGTGCTGTACGTTGCGTTGTACGTGCATAAAGGCCTGATGCTGACGGCCGTCCTGTACGGCATGTTCGTCGCCATGGCTGTTGCCGGCCTCCTGGCCTGGCAGGACAGCAGCGACGAGCCGGAAGAAGCAGTCGTCTGGAAATGAAGCAGCCATACCGCGTCGCCATCATCGGCGCCGCATCCTCCGGCAAGACCACCCTGGCGCAGGCACTGGCTGAGCGTTACGGCGCCATCTGGGTGCCGGAATACCTGCGCGAATTCTGCGACACGCGCCAGAGCGTGCCCGTATCGACCGACCAGTTCCACATCGCCACCACCCAGGTCGCGCGCGAAGACGCACTGGCCGCGCAGGGCAGCCGCTTCCTGTTCTGCGACACCACGCCGCTGATGACGGCGGTCTACAGCATCCATTATTTCGGCGGCATCGACGAGCAGCTCGAAAGCCTCGCATCGTCGCGTCAATACGACATTACTCTGGTCTGCAAACCGGAATTCGCCTGGATACCCGACGGCCTTCACCATGAAGAACAAGATGTCAGCGGTATTATTGATGCGATTCTGCTCGAAGAACTTGCCCGTCGCGGCGTACCGTACACGCGCATCTCGGGCGAACTTGACGAGCGCCTCAAGCAAGTAGCTCAAATCCTGGGAGATTGACGCATGAAAAAACTGCTCGCGTTGGCCGCCATGCTCCCCCTGGCGGCGTTTGGCGAGACCGGTTACTACATGGTCACCGTCTATGACGTGGAAGGCCAGGCTTCAATCGACTACAAATACTGGAACGCCCACTACAAGAACTCGCGCAACACCGCGAGCCCGGAGATCGGCGTCGGCTACGGCGTGACCTCGCGCTGGTACACCGAGCTCACCACGCAATGGTTCCAGCGCGACGGCCGGCAGACGCGCAATACCGGCATCGAATGGCAGAACGACTTCCTGCTGACACAGGGACAGTACGACGTCGACGTCGCGCTGCACACGCTGGTCGAGCGCGCACGGCGGCGCGATAACGGCTACTACATGGAATTCGGACCTGTACTGCAAACGCAGATCTGGCGCACCCAAATGAACTTCAACGTGTTCTTTCAGCGCGAGATGGACAATGGGGAGCACAACGAAACCGAACTGGCCTACCAGTGGCAGGTAAAGCAGCGCTGGAAACGCTGGTTCTCGCCAGGCTTGCAGGGCTTTGGCGAAGTGGGGAAATGGAACGACTGGCTGCCGTCGAAAAAGCAGTCGCACCGCGCCGGCCCGGCCTTCTTCGGCGAGGCCGGCCACTTCAAATATGAAGCGGCCTACCTGTTCGGCAAAAACTCGGGACGCGCAGCGAATTCGTTTTCGATGCGCGCGCAATATTTGTTCTGACAGTGCTTATGTCGCGGATAGATATTTTTTTTCAGGCCATCATGTTATATTGCTAATTTACAATAACGGCCAGTTCACGAGCCTGTCCCACGCGAAAGGATGCAATGTCGGCATATAGCCATTTAATGACTCACGACGGGCCGGAGCCTGTGCGTGAAAGGCAATTGCCTGAAAGTAGAAAGCCGTTGGGGGCCAACTATCAGGTACCAATACTTTGGCTGACATTATTCAGTGCGGCAGACTTTCAGCACATTAGCTTGCCCCCTTCCGAATCCGAAGATGGCGAATCGCCCGAATTGATTCCAACGCTGTTTGCGAAAACGTCTGATGCATTGCGCAATTATGCGCGTCACAAGGACGCAATTCGGAAGGCGCTCGCCGATCAAACAGAGCAGATCGATGAATGGGAGGAGTTCATCGCGGCCCATTTAACTGCCGAGTTTGTTCAGATCGATTTTGAAGATTTCTACGGAGTCCTTGACGACTTCGATGCTGAACTAAGTAGCTGGATGGATGGCCTTGGGCGGCTGGAGGGAAGCGGTTGGGAGTCCTTGTGCGAGCAGGCTTGTTTGCACGATCGCCAAACCGCTCGCCTGGGCATGCGCGGATTCCCCCTGGGTCTCGACAACGGATGGGAAGAATGAAGTGATCATTCTTGAGGGAGCACGGGCCCGTGGGCCCGGCTCCTAAAAGCTGGATTAGAAATCCACCTGCGCCGACAGTTGGAAGGTGCGTGGCGAACCTGGGAACAGGTAGCCGCCCAGTTCCGGCGTCACATCGCGCCAGTAGAATTTGTCGAAGGCGTTCTTCACCTGCGCACGCAGGATCACCGACGAACCGCCCATGCGGGTTGCATAGGAACCTCCCAGGTTCACAACATGGTACGACGGCACCATGGTCTTGTTCTCCTGGTCGAACGCCTTCTTGCCAGCGAACTGCCAGTTCGCGTTCAGCTTCAGGCCCGGCACTTCAGCCACGGCGTAATCGGCCCACACAGTCGACTTGAAGTTCGGCACATTGGTCACACGCTTGCCGTCCAGGCCCACCAGGCCGGTGCCTTCCTGTTCGGTATGGATCGCCGCCATCGAAGCGCCCAGCAGCAGTTCGCGCGTCACTTTGCCTTGTGCGGAGAATTCCAGGCCGCGGTGGCGTTCCTGGCCGCTGCGCACGAAGGTGTTGGTGTTTGCATCGGTGAACTCCAGGCCTTGCTCGATCTGGTACAGCGCGGTCGACAGCGTAATGCCATTGACTTCAGCTTTCGCGCCCAGTTCCACTTGCTTCGACTTGCCCGGCGCCAGCGCGCGGGCTTCATTGGTGGTACCGATCGGCGCTACGCTGCCGTACTGCAAGCCCTGGGCATAGTTCGCATAGTAGGACAGCTTGGCGGTCGGACTGAACACCAGCGACACGTTTGGCAGCCAGAAGTTCTTGCGCACCGGGGCCACGTCCACTTCATTGCGGCGCAGGGAGGCATAGCGCACGCCGGTATGCAGCGCCAGTTGGTCGGTCAGGCCGATGATGTCTTGCACGAAGGCCGAGCGCTCATGATCGTTGCGGCGTTCGGAAACCGGGCCGACCTGTTTGTCGGTCATCGGTACCACGACTGGGTGATAGATATTGCTCACGCCAGCGTATTCGTAAACGTAATCGCCCCAGCTCTCGCGGTTGCTGAAGAAGGACAGGCCGGCAGCCAGTTCGTGGCGGATCGAACCGGTCGCAAAGCGGCCATTCAACAGCACCTTGGCGGACAGTGGCTTCTTCTCTTCGCCCAGGCTGCGATAGTCGTACACGTCGTAATCGCCGTTGGTGCAGTAGCCTGGCCACAGGGACTCGCTCGAGCAGCCGTAAGGGAAGGCGGTGTAATCATCGCGCTTGAAGCGATGCTGGTTGGCGCTCAGGGTCGCCTTCCACTCAGGCGAAAGCTGGTATTGGAAGTTGACGCCGATATTGCTGCTTTCGGTTTCCACCGGCTTGGCCCAAGGCTGGTCGTTCAGGAAGGTGTCAGCGTCGACCACAGGCAGGCTGGTGCCGCCGATCAGTTGGAAGCCCGGCGCAGACTTCTGCGACTTCTTCTGGTAGTCGGCATCGATCTGCAGCAGCGCCTGTGGGCTGATGCGGAAATCGAAGGCGCCGGACACGAAGCTGCGGTGACCATCCGCGCCCTTGATGATGGAGCGCATGCGTTCGCCAGCAGCATTGAAACGGTAGCCGAAGCGGCGGTCTTCGAAGCGGCCGCCCAGGTCCACGGTGCCCAGCACGGAGCCGCGCTCGCTCACTTCAAACAGCACGGAGCGCAGGTTGTTTTCGGTCGGGCGCTTGGTCACGTAATTCACGACACCACCCGGTGCGGCAACGCCAGCCTGCAAGCCGGCCAGGCCGCGCAGCACTTCGATGCTTTCTTTGTTCTCCAGCGGGATCTGGGTGTCGCCGGAAATCGGATGGCCATCCTTGCGGTAGGAATTGGCGTTATTCAGCTTGAAGCCGCGGATCGAGAACTGCTCGGCATAGCCGACGGCATTGTAGGCGTCGCCGATGCTGGCGTCGAACTTGGCCGCGTCGGTGGTGCTGCGGATGTTCAGGTCCTGCATTTGCTCGCGGGTCAGCACGCTGACGGAAGCAGGCGTCTGCAGCAATGGCTGGTCGCTGAAACCGGCCACGGACGCGCGCTCGGCGGCCACACGGTTGGCGGTGATGACCACTTCGGTCATTTTCTGGTCCTGCGCATAGGCGGCAGGTGCGAAGGCGGAAGCGATGGCCAGTGCGGCCAGGCTAATTTTGCTATTGATGCGGGTGCTGTTCATGATGTGCTCAAGCTGTACGTTATGCGCCAGCGGGAGAGCACGAGGGGTGAGAGCAGGGCCCGGTACTGCGGGCCTTCAACCATCTACGCTTTCCTTCGCTGGCATTATCCAGATCAGGTTCGGAGGGTATTTCTCACCCCGCGCACCTGCGCGAGGACCCCTAGCGAGGCGGTATTGTACTACAGGCTCAGTTGCAGTGCCTTGCGCACGTCGGCAGGCGTGATGTCGCGGCGTTCGCCCAGGCCAGTCAGGCCGGCGGCTTCCATGGCCGCCACGGTGGCATCGATCGCTTCCGGACCCAGGCCGTAGCCGGACAAGCGAGTCGGCACGCCCATCTGCTCGAAGAAGGCACGGGTGTTGCCGATGGCCGCATCGATGCGCTCATCTTCGGTGCCTTTGCCGGCATGCAGGCCCCACACGCGCTCGGCATACTGCAGCAGCTTGCCGCGCTTGGCTTCGCGGCGGATCTGTAAAACACCCGGCAGGACGATCGCCAGCGTCTGCGCGTGGTCCAGGCCAAACAGCGCGGTCAGTTCGTGGCCGATGCCGTGGGTCGCCCAGTCTTGCGGCACGCCGACGCCGATCAGGCCATTCAGCGCCATGGTGGCAGTCCACATGATGTTGGCGCGCACTTCCACGTCGTCCGGACGGGCCAGCACTTGCGGGCCCAGTTCCAGCAGGGTTTGCAGCAAGCCTTCGGCAAAGCGGTCCTGTACCGGCGCATTGGCCGGGTAGGTCAGGTATTGCTCGGTGGTGTGGACGAAGGCATCGACCACGCCGTTGCCGACCTGGCGCAGTGGCAGGGTCAGCGTTTTCGCCGGGTCCAGCACCGAGAAGCGTGGATAAACGTGTGGGCTCATGAAAGCGCGCTTTTCCTGCGTCTCTGCGCGGCTGATCACGCTGGCGCTGTTCATTTCCGAACCGGTGGCCGGCAGCGTCAGCACGGCGCCAAACGGCAGGGCGGCCTTGATGACTTTGCCGCCGATTTTCAGGATGTCCCAGGCATCGCCGTCATACATCGCTGCTGCGGCAACAAATTTTGTGCCGTCGACAACAGAACCGCCGCCCACGGCGAGCAGGAAGTCGATGTTCTCGCGATGGATCAGTTCCACCGCCTTCATCAGCGTTTCGTAGCGCGGATTCGGCTCGATGCCGGCGAATTCCAGCACGGTATGACCGGCCAGCGCCGCGCGCACTTCGTCGTACGTGCCGTTGGATTTGATGCTGCCGCCGCCGTAGAGCATCAGCACTCGTGCATCGGAAGGAATATGTTTTGCCAAGGAGGCAATTTGACCTGCGCCGAAGATGACGCGGGTTGGATTGTGGAATTCAAAGTTTTGCATAGTGCCGGGCATTATCGCGCAAATCTCGCCCATCCGTGCGACACCCCGCCGGACGCCTTGCTACACTTGAGAAATCCGCGCCGCAGGCTGACAATGCGTGTACCCGCATGCCTAAGGAGAGTGAGATGACACAGGAACACGTGGTCGAGCCGCGCGATTATTTGAACGCCCAGGTGCTGGACATGCACCGGGCGCTAACGTCGCTGAGCGAGAAGATCGAGATGCTGGATTTGCAAAACCAGCGTATCGAAACGTGCACCGATCCCGAGCTGAAGCTGGTCATGGCCAGCCATCGTGATTCCACGCGCAAGCAGATCGCGATGCTGCTGGAATGGGTGCGCCGGCGCGACCCGAAAATGGATAAAGAAATGAAGGAAGCGCTGTTCAAGGCGGGACCGATCGCCGCGCAGTACCACTACGAATAAAGTCCTGGTATCGCGCTGCAAACAGAAAGGAAGTCGATGAAGTTGCAGCCGTACCGGGAGGGCAGCTGGTTTGCCATCCCGCTTAGAAATGGCGGGTATGCCACCGGACTGGTGGCCCGCCTGTCACCGCAAGGAAAGGTCATGCTGGCCTACCTGTTCGGACCGATCCACTGGACGCTGCCGACCCTGGCGGACGTGCAGCCGTTGACGGCGAACGATGCGTTGAAGGTGATTCGCACCGGCGACATTGCGGTGGCCAACGGACGCTGGCCGGTGATCGGCAACACGGTCGGATTCCAGCGCAGCGACTGGCCGGTGCCGATGTTCATCCGCCGCGCCGATGCCTTGAAGCGCGCCTGGCAGGCAACTTACGGCGACGACCCGGCCAAGCCGGAGCGCGAAGTGTCCGTGCCATATGACACGGAGGGGTTGGAGAGCGATTCGCTGTTTGGCTACGGCTCGGCGGAACTGCTCATGACCAAATTGCTGGAGTAGGGGGATCCCTATGTACACGGGCGGCTGTTTTTGCGGCGCAGTGCAGTATGAAGCAGACGCGCCGGTCTTGAATTGCACCTGGTGCCATTGTTCGATGTGCCGCCGCTTGTCCGGCGCGCCCAGCGTGGCCTGGTTCAGCGTGGCCCGTACCCAGTTTCGCTACGTGCGGGGCAAGCCCGCCATCTATCATTCCAGCCCCGGCGTGACGCGCGAATTCTGCGGCGTGTGCGGCACCCACCTCACTTTTGCCGACGACAGCACGCCAGGGGAAATGGACATCACCACGTCCAGCCTGGACGATCCGGAAGCACTGCCGCCGCAAGACCACACTTTTGCCGACAACCGGCTGCACTGGGAACCGATCTGCGACGACCTGCCGCGCTACCGCCGCACCCGCCGCGACGGCGCTCTTGAAAGCGCTTAATGGTACCGGTCCAGCTCATAAGTTCGGCATTGCTCGGTGCCACTGGCTGAATCCGCGGCGTCATCAGCAGGGACCCACCTTTGCGCTTAAAGCGGCCTGCGTGCCGGCGATAGTGCAGAAGGAGTCCCCTTCCTTTCCGCGTAAGCGGTGGCCGCAGGCCAAGGTAGAGGAGGAAGGCAAGGTTTAGTCAAAGGTAAGCTGTTTGGTCAAAGCGTATCGGCACCCACCTGGTGGGAAATCGGGGATCTGGCTGACAATCTTATAACCACGCTTCTCATAAAATGGCAGGGCTTGAAAGCTTAGGGTTTCCAGGAAAACGCGAGGACATTCCCTACGGATAGCTTCCTTTTCTGCCGCCCTCATAAGTTCACTCCCGTATCCAAGTCCGCGCAGTTCATCGGAGATCCAAACGGCCTGCACTTGCAACCATCCAAGGTAAGTCGCGCCTACCAATCCGCCGACAACGCTGCCATCGTCCGCCCGTACGGCGATGAAGAGGTAATTCGGCGTGTCGCCACCTGACCGCGTCGCGTTGAATGCAGTAAGTCCTTGAATGACCAACGCCATCTCGGTGGGCAGTGGCTGGGACTCAACCACCACTTCATACTTCTCAGTCATTAAAAATCCTTTTAAGGTGCAGGAGTTAAAAAATGGTTAGCCATGTTCGAACACATCGACGAAGTGAAGCTCGGGCTTTAGCGTCGTGTAATTCTTGACGTCTTCCATTAACAGATGACCCACGGCCGACAAGGCAGCTTGCGCGCTTGATATTGAAGGAAAATATGCGTTTGAAGCCGCAATGATCTGCCCTTTTACTGGGGCGGCACTCAACAGGTAACGATCACTCTCCAATCGTATGAGCCCGTATGGCGTGAGAAGCTCATGAGTCAGGTGCATATGCTTTGAGTTGTAGTATTCATGGTCGAAGCTAGCGTCATCCGACCACCGATAGAAGCCAATCACCCGTAACATCTTTTCCTCCGATAGCTAACGTGTTGGGCAATGGAGCAGGCGCCCGCGAGTATCACAGCCAAATGCTTAAATTTGATCATGCTGCGTTCTTTCGAAAATGTTGCCAGGCGTTCGCGCGTAGCCGATCTCAGCTGCCCCTGCGTAAGTAAAGTCTAACTCCGCATCTGGGTTGAGCATAAGAATAATCTCGTCCGTTAGCGGTTCATGCTCAAACACAGCGCTGACTGCTTGAAGATTCACTGCAGTCTCAAAATAACCCTCAGCCCACGCTGCATAAGCTGATGGTCCGGCCACCAGGAGGGAGAGCATTTCGTCGGACCCATCGCCAATCAGCGGGCCTTGCACTTTGCTCCAACTCGGACCGTCTGCCTTTCGCCAAAAGCAGAAAGTGGCGTTCTGCATCGAGAATGCAGGTTCATCCAGGAACGCAGAAAACTCGCCAGGAACCTGGGCTCGGATGGTTGCGCCTAAGGACCTGTCATTTGCGAGTTCGTGAGCGAACCCTTTTAGCGCCGCTCCAACGGAATCGAACAGCAAGAACCAGTCATCCCCGCAACCGTCACGCATGGATGCCATTTCCATCCCTGGTGCCCAGTTGGTATTGAAACTGAAATAGCGATACTGCCATTCGGGGCAAAGAATGGCATCCAACATTGCCAAAGATTGAGTAATGGCGCGGAGTGCTGGAATTGTAGGTAGCTCGTAAGGTTGCATCACGGTTTTTGGAAAGGGGGCTGTCGTCCCATTGTCAGCCTTTTGATCGCCATCGAGCAATCTCTGATTGCACTTCGGAGGCTTCAACGAGTGTTGTCTGAAGCTCTTCGTCGGATGCGAATGCGGATTTCTTCAAGATGTGGCTGAACTTCTGCGCCAGGTTCGCCGCCCGTTCTTGCAGTTCGCGTGGCGCATTTGCTGCCAGCGCAGTTTCATTGAGCTCCTCGATTGATCCACAAACGCGATGGAATGAATAAATGAATCGACCTATTCGTTCATAGTCGATTCTGTCGTTCGCCGCGGATTGCTCATGCATTGCTTGTTCCTTTTAGCCATACGCGATAAAGTCAGTCATTTGCTCCCTCTAGTTGCACGCTGCCGCGCGCGTTAGCAATAGCTGTCGTTCCTGCTCATTTTGTGTCAACTTTGCGGCGCGTTCGAATTCGAAGCGTGCTTCGGGCAGGCGCTTGAGCTTGAAGAGGAAGTCGCCCCGCACGCTTGGCAGCAGGTGATACTGCTTGAGCGCAGGTTCATCCAGCAATTGATCCACCAGTTCCAGCCCGACGGCCGGCCCATAAGCCATGGCCAGCGCCACCGCGCGGTTCAATTCCACCACCGGCGACGGTGCGCGTGTCGCCAGCGCCAGGTACAGGTCCGCTATCTGCTGCCAATCGGTGTCCTCGGCTCGGCGTGCGCGGGCGTGGCAGGAGGCGATGGCCGCCTGCAGTACATATGGCCCCGGCACGCGGTTCAAGGCCTGCGCACGCTGCAGCGCTGCCAGTCCGCGCCGGATCAGCATCTGGTCCCAGCGCGTCCGATCCTGCTCCAGCAGCAGTACCGGCTTGCCCTGGGCATCCGTGCGTGCGCGGGAACGTGAGGACTGAATTTCCATCAACGCCACCAGGCCATGCACTTCCGGCTCGGCCGGCACCAGCTCGGCCAGGATGCGCCCGAGACGCAGCGCCTCGTTGCACAAGGCAGGGCGCATCCAGTCGGCGCCGGCGCTGGCGGAGTAGCCCTCGTTGTAGACCAGGTAGATCACCTGCAGCACGGCAGCCAGGCGTTCTTCCAGTTCCGCGCCGCGCGGCACTTCGAATGGCACCTTGGCGTCGCCCAAAGTGCGTTTGGCGCGCACGATGCGTTGCGCTACCGTCGATTCGGATGCCAGGAAGGCGCGCGCAAT
>Ga0102595_101269_pt1 | contig 12349 bp, 6 predicted proteins | sample Araplaol_mTSA_r2_2_FD_76864 | JGI IMG/M metagenome (GOLD analysis project Ga0102595, IMG submission 76864) | Arabidopsis root microbial communities from North Carolina, USA - plate scrape MF_Col_mTSA_r2 (SPADES assembly) (version 2) | ecosystem: Host-associated > Plants > Roots > Endosphere...
AGCGCAAGCTTTCGACTCCTACCGCGAAACCACGCTGGAAAAGCGCGCGCAATTCCTGGAGCAGGTGGCGCAGAATATCCTCGACATCGGCCCGCAACTGATCGAGCGCGCCATGCAGGAATCCGGCCTGCCGCAGGCCCGCCTGGAAGGTGAGCGCGGCCGCACAGTCAACCAGTTGCGCCTGTTTGCGAAGGTGGTGCGCGATGGACTGTTCCTGGGCGCGACGCTGGACTCCGCTTTGCCAGAACGCGTACCGCCACGCTCCGACCTGCGCATGCGCAAGATCGGCGTCGGCCCGGTCGCCGTATTCGGCGCCTCCAACTTCCCGCTGGCGTTCTCGGTTGCCGGCGGCGATACCGCATCGGCACTGGCTGCCGGCTGCCCGGTGGTCGTCAAGGCGCACCCTGCGCACCTTGGGACGTCTGAACTGGTGGGCAAGGCAATCCAGAAAGCCGTGGCCGACTGCGGCCTGCATGAAGGCGTGTTCTCGCTGGTGATTGGCGACGTGCAGATCGGCGGCGACCTGGTGGCCCATCCTGCCATCAAGGCGGTTGGCTTCACCGGATCGCGCGGCGGCGGTCTGGCGCTGGTACGTATTGCCCAGGCCCGCAAGGAGCCGATTCCGGTATACGCCGAAATGGCATCGATCAATCCGGTCTTCCTGCTGCCGGGTGCGCTGAAGTCTGGCGCCGCCCGCATCGCACAAGGCTTTGCCGATTCGCTGACCATGGGCTCCGGCCAGTTCTGCACCAATCCCGGCCTGCTGATCGCGCTGGAAGGCCCTGAGCTGAATGAGTTTGCGGCAGCCGCAGCGGCAGCGGTGCAAGCCAAGCCATCGACCACCATGCTGACCCCAGGCATCCACAAATCGTACGAAGCCGGCGTTGGCAAGCTGTCCGCGCTGGACAAAGTGGAGCTGCTGGCGCAAGGCGGCGTGGGCAGCACTGCCTGCGCAGCGCAACCGCACCTGTACAGCACCGACGTCGACACCTTCCTGTCCACGCCGGCGCTGGAAGACGAGAACTTCGGTCCCAGCTCGGTGCTGGTGCGCTGCCGCGACGCGGCCGACATGCGCCGTATCGCCGAGCACGTGGAAGGCCAGTTGACCTCCACCGTGCACGCCACCGCCGACGACCGCGAGATCGCCGCCGGCCTGCTGCCAACGCTGGAGCGCAAGGCAGGCCGCATCCTGTTCAACGGCTTCCCAACCGGCGTCGAAGTGGCGCACGCGATGGTGCACGGCGGCCCGTTCCCGTCGACTTCCGATCCGCGCAGCACCTCGGTGGGTGCCACGGCCATCGACCGCTTCCTGCGCCCGGTGTGCTACCAGGATGCACCGGATTGGGCGCTGCCATCGACCCTGGCCAATAACAATCCGCAAAACGTGCCGCGCGTGGTGGACGGCAAGATCCAGCCGGGCGCATAAGGCCGCCCGATCATGGTAAGGTGGGTCGCATGATGGAAACTGTGTACAAGACAGAGCAGCCCAGCAGGGCTGACATCGATGCGCTCACCGGACCGGCGGTGCTGGAGTTTGGCACCAACTGGTGCGGCTATTGCCGTGGCGCCCAGCCGGCCATCGCCGAGGCGTACCAAGAGTACGCCAACATCCCTCACTTCAAGGTGGAAGACGGTCCTGGCCGCGTGCTGGGCCGTGCCTTCCGCATCAAGCTGTGGCCGACCGTGATCTTCCTGAAGGATGGCAAGGAAGTCGCCCGGGTCGTACGCCCCGAAGACGCTGACGAACTGCGCGAAGGTTTCGGCCAGATCGCCGGCGCCTGAGCTGGCAGCAGCGCTGTCATACCTTCGAATTTTCATTGATCGCTTGAAATCGGCTGGAAAGTTGCCGCTTGCCGTCCTGTTTTATCTATGGGGGCTGGGCCTTTGTATGCTGTGGTAGTAATCGCACACACCTGACCTTGACACCGCGTCGATAATTGTTCGATGATTAACTGTTGCTGAAACTTAAATCAGGAAACTCGAACCGCGACCCGGAGGCACCGAGTGAACCCAAAGATTTTCAAGTCAATCGTACTGCGAACTCCTGTGTTGGGGCAGCTTGTCAGCGAACGCCATCGCTTGCGAAGCAAGGTTGCCAGCTACCTGGCACGGCGGGAGCCCCTGTGTGCGGGCTCGCCGGAGGCAAGCAATAGCGGTTATTGCCATTGCTGCAGGCGGGAGACAGTTTTTGTAGCCAAGGGAAGCTGGCTTCGCGACCAGTACCTTTGTTCCAATTGCTTATCCATTCCGCGGCAACGCCATATGCAGTACGTGCTGGATACCTTTTTCAAAGGGTGGGAAGAGAAAAACATTCATGAGTCTTCGCCATCAAATGAGCTGATTGCGAGGTATTGCAGTTCCTATTCCTCTTCCCAGTACCTGCCTGGAGTTCAGCAGGGGACAGTGTGCAATGGCGTGCGATGTGAAAACCTGGAAGCGCTGACGTTTGAGGACGAAACGTTCGATATCTTCATCACCCAGGATGTGTTCGAACATATCTTCAATCCGGAACTGGCGGCGAGAGAGATCTCCCGGGTGCTGAAGCCTGGCGGTGCCCATGTCTTTACCGCGCCAAAACATAAGGGGTTGGGCAAGAGCTATGCACGAGCCAGGATGCTCGACGGCCAGATCGAATACCTCAAGGAAGAGGCTTATCACGGCAATCCGGTCGGCGACGGGCGTGCGCTGGTCACCTGGGATTATGGCGACGACTTCGAAGACTTGATGAATTCATGGTCGAATTCCCACACGACCACTTACATCATCCGCGACCGGGCGCTCGGGATCGATGGGGAGTATCTTGAGGTTTTCGTCACGCGTAAGATGGCAGATAGGAGCGTTTCGCAGCAGGACGGCCTGAAAACGAAATGGCCCGAACCGTTGCCGGTACAGGCCATTTTCTGATGAATCCTTGGTGGTGATAGGTGGACTTGAACCACCGACCCTAGCATTATGAATGCTATGCTCTAACCAACTGAGCTATATCACCAGAGCCACGCATTATGAGGGGTTTCGCATATGCTGTCAACCATTAATGATTTTGCAATCAAATGGGAGACATGTGCGCGCGCCTTTCTCTTCCTCCTCTCCCTTCTCTTCCTCGCCCCCTCCATACGGTTCTACTCCTGAGCAATACGTACTTGCTCAGGAATGATTCCTGAGCGAAACGTGACAAAAGCCCTGTGCCTTGCCGCTTATTGATGGGTTCTTCTACCTATCGAAAAGAGGGCATTGTTCTCATGCGCTCATGCAATCCCAACTGCAAAATTGATATCGATTGAGATTGGGAAAGATAAATACCTCCTGATCACTTTTACTGGATAAAAAGAATCAACATTTCCGAATAATCACATTTCTACGTGCGGCAGCGCGGGCAGGGGAGCAGACCATGGGCACCATTACCGGATCCAACGGCAGCGATACGCTTACCGGCACTAGCGGCAGCGACATCATCAACAGCGGTAACGGTGACGATATCGTCAACGGCGGCGCCGGTAGCGACCAACTCAACGGGGGCGCGGGGAACGATACACTGATTTATACCGTCTCGGAGAACCTTGGGGGCTACAAGGACGTGTATACCGGTGGTTCCGGTATCGATACGGTACGCCTTCAATTGAGTTTTGCGGAGTGGAACGACCCTGCGGTGCGCCTGGAGCTGGAACGGTACGTAAAGTTTCTCTCTACCGTCAAGACGAATCCCCAGGGCGAGGTCTCGAATGGATCTGCCAGCGATTTCGTATTCAACTTTGGGACGTCAACGCTGACCGTCCAGATGATGGAAAAATTGGCCGTCTGGGTGAAGCCGGAATTGGGCGGCGACTACGCGCAGGTCGACTACCTTACGTCGCTAGTCACTGGCAGCGCTGCCGGTACCGCAGTCGAAGCCGGAGGCGTCGGCAATTCAGACCAAGGGACACCAACGGTCAGTGGCCAGCTCAAGTCTGATGACTTGAATGGCGTCGACAACCTGTTTCAAGCCGTGGGTGCCGGCAAGGCCGCAACATACGGCACTTACAGTGTCTCTGCTGATGGTGTTTGGGCCTACACCCTGAACAACGCTGATACGCGCGTGCAGGAATTGGCAGCCAATGAGATCTTGAGCGACAGCTTCGCAGTAACAACTGCCGACGGAGCGGTTAAGGTCATTAAGATTACTATCGTCGGCAGCAACGATGCGCCGATGGTCAGTGGGCAGCTATCTTCGACGGCGCAAGAAGGGAATGCTGCTTTTGCGATGAACTTGCTGGCCGGTGCCAGCGACGCCGATCACGGTGACTCAGCTGCACTGGTCGTAGCCAATGTCACCTACACCGTAGATGGAGTGGCTGCTTCTGGCCTGCCAGCGGGCATCAGTTTGGCTGGAGGCACGCTAAGCGTCGACCCTGCGAACGCTGCTTTCGACCACCTCGCGGTCGGCGAACATGCCACCATTGTGGTCAGCTACGACGTCAAGGATAAGCAAGGTGCGACGGTCGCCCAGCATGCAACGATCACGATCAACGGTACTAATGATGCGCCAGTCGTCAATGGTGTGCTGACATTGGGGGAGAACGAAGGCGAGGGCTTTTATGAGCTGAACTTGTTGAATGGTGCCAGCGATGTTGACCATGGTGAGACTGCATCGCTGAGCGTAGCCGACGTTACTTATAGTGTCGATGGTAGTGGTCCGTCGGGCAGCGCGCCGGCAGGCGTGGCCCTGGTCGGCAACAAGCTGAATGTCGATTCATCGCACAGCGTCTTTAGCCACCTGGCGGTTGGCGAACAGACCACAATAGTGGTCAGCTACAACGTCAAGGATATACATGGGGCGGCTGTTGCCCAGGTTGCAACGATCACGATCAACGGTACTAACGATACGCCAAAGGTCAGCGCGGCGCTCGCCTCGACCGCAGCTGAAGGCACTGGTGCCTATTCGATGAACTTGCTGGCTGGTGCCAGCGATGCTGACGATGGCGAAACGGGATCCCTGGTGGTCGCTGATGTCAGCTACAGTGTTGATGGTGGAGCATCGTCAGCCACTGCACCGGCAGGCGTCAGCCTCGCCGCCGCTACGCTGAATGTCGATCCGACTAACGCCATCTTCAACCACCTTGCGGTGGGGGACCAAAGCACCATTGTGGTCAGCTACAACGTGGTTGACGTTCATGGTGCGATGGCCCCACAGAGCGCAACGGTCACGGTTACGGGCACCAACGATGCACCGGTCGTCAGCACTGCGCTGTCCTCGACCGCCGCCGAAGGCACTAGCGCCTATTCGATGAACTTGCTGGTTGGTGCCAGCGATGCTGACGATAGTGAAACGGCCTCCTTGGTGGTCGCTGATGTCAGCTACAGTGTCGATGGCGAAGCTGGAACGATGATTGCGCCGGCAGGCATCAGCCTGGTCGGCGCCACCCTGAGTGTCGACCCAACGAACGCGATCTTCAATCACCTTGCAGTGGGAGATGAAAGTACCATTGTGGTCAGCTACAACGTGGTTGACGTTCATGGTGCGATGGTGGCGCAGGGCGCGACGGTTACGGTTACCGGCACCAACGATGCACCGGTCGTCAGCGCTGCACTGTCCTCGACCACCGCTGAAGGCACTGCTACCTATTCGATGAACTTGCTGACAGGTGCCAGCGATGCTGACGATGGTGAAACGGCATCCCTGGTGGTCGCTGATGTCAGCTACAGTGTCGATGGCGAAGCTGGAACGATGATTGCGCCGGCAGGCATCAGCCTGGTCGGCGCTACGCTGAGTGTCGATCCAACCAATGCCATCTTCAATCACCTTGCGGTGGGAGAAGATAGCACCATTGTGGTCAGCTACAACGTGGTCGACGTTCATGGCGCGATGGTCGCTCAGAGCGCAACGGTCACGGTTACGGGCACCAACGATGCACCGGTCGTCAGCGCTGCGCTGTCCTCGACCGCAGCTGAAGGCGCTGGCGCCTATTCGATGGACTTGCTAGCTGGTGCCAGCGATGCTGACGATGGTGAAACGGCCTCCCTGGTGGTCGCTGATGTCAGCTACAGTGTCGATGGCGAAGCTGGAACGATGACTGCGCCGGCAGGCATCAGCCTGGCCGGCGCTACGCTGAGTGTCGATCCAACCAATGCCATCTTCAATCACCTTGCGGTGGGAGAAGATAGCACCATTGTGGTCAGCTACAACGTGGTCGACGTTCATGGTGCGATGGTGGCGCAGAGCGCAACGGTCACGGTTACTGGGACCAACGATGCCCCGGTCGTCAGCGCTGCACTGTCCTCGACCGCAGCTGAAGGAGCCGGTTCCTATTCGATGAACTTGCTGGCCGGTGCCAGCGACGCTGACGATGGCGAAACGGGATCCCTGGCGGTCGCTGATGTCAGCTACAGTGTTGATGGCGGAGCATCGTCAGCCACTGCACCGGCAGGCGTCAGCATGGTCGGTGCTACGCTGAATGTCGATCCGACAAACGCCATCTTCAATCACCTTGCGGTGGGGGACCAAAGCACCATTGTGGTCAGCTACAACGTGGTCGACGTTCATGGTGTGATGGTCGCTCAGAGCGCAACGGTCACGGTTACGGGCACCAACGATGCCCCTGTCGTCAGCGCTGCGCTGGCATCGACAGCGGCGGAGGGATCATCATCCTATTCTCTCAACCTGCTCGCTGGCGCAAGTGACGCGGATTCCGGGGAGACTGCTACTCTGAGCGTCGCGGGCGTGAGCTACGCAGTTGATGGTGGGCCGATGTCAAGCAGCGCGCCGACGGGCGTTAGTCTGGTTGGAAGCACTCTGAATGTGGATCCTTCAAACAACGTGTTTAATCATCTTGCCGTGGGCGCACATTCCACAATTGTGGTCAGTTACAACGTGGTCGATGCCCAGGGCGTGGCGGTGGCGCAGAGCGCAGTTATAACGGTTACCGGTACCAATGATGCACCGGTCGTTTCGGGTCCTGTCCTGGGCCTGGCAACCGAGGACGGCGCAACGGTAACGCTTAACGCGCTTGCCAATGCATCGGATCCTGATGACGGTGCGGCGTTGACGGTGGTCTCCGTACCAGGAGCTTTGCCAGCTGGTGTCAGCTACAACGCCGGAACGCACAGCTTTACTCTGGATCCTGGCAATGCCGCATACCAAAGTCTCGCGGCAGGCGAGACCGCGGACGTAGTGGTGGGCTTTGGCGTATCCGATGGCATTGCGTCCGTGTCGGAAACGGTGAAATTTACTGTTACCGGCACTAACGATGCACCGGTGCTGAACATCGCAGCAACGCCAGCTCTGGCGAACGCTGTCGAAGATGCCGGAGCGCCGATTGGAGCGGTAGGTACTCTGGTATCGAACCTGGTCAACCTGAATCCGCCTGTTGGCGGGATGGACAACGTGACGGATGCGGATAGCGGGGCGCAAACTGGAATTGCATTGACAGGCACGAATGCTGCAAACGGGACGTGGTGGTATTCAACCAATGGTGGAGCCAACTGGCTGGCAGTTGGTTCTGTGTCGAATGCATCTGCATTGTTGTTGGCTGCGGACGCGAACTCGCGTGTTTACTTCCAGGCGGACTCTGATTTCAGCGGCTCGATCAGTGACGGGCTGACGTTCCGCGCCTGGGATGGTACCAGCGGCACGGCAGGGTCCAAGGTGAGTACGGCGATCAATGGTGGGACTTCCGCGTTCTCGACAGGCACCGACACGGCTGGGATCTCCGTCGTCGCGGTGAACGACGCTCCAGGTGCCACCGCCGACCGGATCATCGTCTCGACGAACACGATTGTCCAGATTTCGACCAGCGCCCTGCTTGGGAACGACACCGATATCGATGGCTATGCACTGACAATCCAAAGCGTCAGTGGCGCCAATGGAATTTCAGGCCTTAGCCTGGACGCCGCCACTGGCACGATCAGTTTCACCAGCGGTAACACGGTCGGCCAGACGGCTGGCAGCTTCCAGTACACGGTTTGGGACGGGGCAGGCGGTGTATCGACTGCCACGGTGACAATCGATGCAAGGGCCGTTACAACCGCTGCTGACACGATCGATCTCGGCACGGCTAGCCCCTACCAGGTCTCGTTCATTAATAGCGACGATGGCGGGGATAACGTGAAAGGTGGTGTCGCAGGTGACATCTTCCTGGGTGGCGGTGCGGGCGACACGCTGAGGGGGGCAGTCGGCAACGACTTGCTCGCCGGCGGCGACGGCAATGACGACCTGTTTGGTGACGGGGGCAACGACATCCTGCGTGGCGGCACTGGCAATGACAAGCTTGATGGTGGCGCTGGCAGTGAAGACATGCTGGACTTCTCCGATGGCATTTCGGGATTGAATCTCACGCTGGTGCAAAGCACATCGTCTACCAACACCAGCGGCGCCGCTGGATTAGGAAACGACATGTACCTGAATATGGAGGGCGTAATTGGTACCGGGCTGGCCGACATCATCAACGGCAGTGCAGGCAACGACGTGATCCGCGGCGGCGCGGGAAATGACGCACTCGACGGCAAAGGCGGCAGTAGCGACCTGCTGGATTTCTCCGATGGCACTCAAGGCATTACATTCACGCTGACGAATAACGCGGCAGGCAGTTTCAATGGCAGCGCTGCGGGCCTTGGCAGTGATACCTACACGGGGTTCGAAGGCGTGATTGGTACTGCCTTCGCCGACAATCTGACCGGCTCCTCGCTAGCCGATCAATTACGCGGCGGCGGTGGCAACGATCTCATCAGCGGCTTGGCTGGCGATGATCGCATCGTTGGCGGCAATGGCGCCGATACGCTCACGGGTGGAACAGGCCGAGACACCTTCGTCTTCGATTCTGCTCCCAACGCAGTCGATTCGATCGCCGACTTCAATGCTTCGGGATCGGCAGCAAGCGGCGACTGGATCGAACTGTCGCTATCCAGCTTTAGCGGCATCACGACAGCGGCGGGAAACCTGTTGTCGTCTTCCGAATTCGCTGCCTCGACTGGAGGCGGCGCATCGGACGCCGTGGCCGCCGGGGTGAGGGTGATCTACGACAGCACCACGGGCAACCTCTACTACGATTCGGATGGCCTGGGCGCAGCCAACCGCACCTTGTTTGCAACGCTGACGCTGGAAAACCCGGCCGACACGTTCGATCAGAGTGACATCAGGATCGGCTCATGATCTGCCAACAGGACGGGGCCAATCATGAAACCGCTCATTCAACTCCTTAGGCGACCGCTGCTGGTTGTCGCGGCATTCTCGTTGTGTGTTAACTTGTTGATGCTGGCTCCTGCACTCTTCATGTTGCAGGTCTTTGATCGCGTGCTTACCAGCCAGAGCAAAGAAACTTTGCTGGTGCTGTTGCTTGGAATGATCATTGCGTTTGGCTTGATGCTGATGCTCGATTACCTGCGCAGCCGCTTACAAGGGGTGATTGGCAACCTGCTTGCCGAGCAGCTGTCGCCTGTCGTGGCCAAAGCCATGCTGGCAAGTTCGGCGCGCCGGGCGGAGCGCGCTCCGTCAGAAGGAATGCGTGACGTGGGTGTCCTGCGAAACCTGTTTTCAGCGCAAGGATTGTTGGCACTGTTCGATACACCGTGGGCGGTGGTCTATATCGCCGTCATCTGGCTTGCCCATCCGATGCTGGGGGCGGCAGCGGCAGGCGCTTCACTGTTGATGCTTGTCCTGGCTATATTCAACGACCGCATTACACGCAGTGGCATCGAAACGCTGCAGAAGGAGGCTGCCAAGGCCACGCGCTACCTTGAAGCGTCCCTGCATAATGCAGAAGTAGTTCAGTCGCTCGGCATGGCTGATGCCTTGATCAGGCGTTGGCAGGGCCAGAACGCCAAGGTCTCCGCTCTGCAAGGTGCGACAGCGCGCAAATCGGTAGCGATGGCGGCTTTCACGCGCATGACTCGGCAACTGGTTCAGATATTGATGCAGGCGTTGGGCGCTTACCTGGTCATCAGCGGTGAAGGCACGCCAGGCATCCTGGTGGCGACCACGGTGTTGCTGGGTCGCGCATTGTCGCCGGTGGAGCAGGTAGTGGGCAGCTGGCGCTCTTTGGCCGAGGCGCGACTCGGCTTCGCCCGTTTGTCCGAATTGCTTGACGCCGCCGATGCGCAGCCAGAGCGCATGAAACTTCCTGCGCCCAGAGGCCGGCTGCAGGCGCAAGGACTGGTATTTCGTCCGCCGCTAAGCGAGCGGATGATACTCGCCGGAGTTTCATTCAACCTGGAGCCGGGCGAATCGCTGGCCATCATCGGCGCCAGTGGTGCCGGCAAGTCGACGCTGGCGCGGGTGCTGACCGGCCTGTGGATGCCGAGTAGCGGTACGGTGCGCATGGATGGCGTGGACCTGGCTCAATGGCCGCGCGAGGAACTCGGCCCTTGGCTTGGCTATTTACCGCAGGATGTCGAGCTGTTTCCCGGTACCGTGGCGGAAAACATCGCACGGCTAGGCGAGGTTGACGCGGAAAAGGTGGTGCAGGCGGCGCAACGTGCCGGCGTGCACGCACTGATTCTGGCGCTGCCGCAAGGTTACGACACGCAGATCGATGGCATGGGCGTGATGTTGTCTCCAGGACAGCGTCAGCGCATCGCATTGGCGCGCGCCTTGTATGGCGATCCCAAGCTGCTGGTACTGGACGAACCCAATTCCAACCTTGATGGTGCCGGCGAGATGGCGCTTGCCGATGCGCTGAAGGCGCTCAACGGCCAGGTAACCGTAGTCGTGATCACGCACCGCAGCACCCTGGTGCAGCACATGGACAAGATGCTGGTACTCGAATCCGGCCGGGTGCAGCATTTCGGCAGCGTGGCGGAGGTCATGCAGGCGATGCAGCCGGGCCAGGGCAAGGCGGGGGCGCAAGTAGTGGCGATGCCGCGCGTTGCCGAAGGGAGGGCATGATGGAAAGCGCATTGCAAATGGTGACGGCAAACGACTCCCTGCGCGAGCATGCCAGCGAAGCGCGCTGCCTTGCCAGATGGGGCCTTGCGGTAGTGGCCTTCGGCCTGTTGCCGGTAACGGCCTGGATGACGTTTGCGCCCCTGTCTTCGGCAGTGGTGGCGCAGGCCTATGTGAAAGTGGACTTGAACCGGCGTCCGGTGCAGCACGCCGAGGGCGGTATGGTGCGCCAGGTATTGGTGCGCGACGGACAGCGTGTAAAGCAGGGCGAACCCTTGCTTGTGCTGGGCGACGTGTCGGTCGACGCGGACAAGAACAGGCTGGATTACCGTGTCAAGACCGAGCGCGCCAGCCTGGCACGGCTCGATGCCGAGCAAGGCATGCTGCATTCGCTCAACTTCCCGGCTGACGTGATGGAGGCGGCAAAATCCGATCCGCGCCTGGCGGAGCAGCTTGCCAAGGAGCGCGCGCTGTTCGCCGCACGGCGCGATGCGCTGGTGGGGCAGGTGCGCTTGTTGCATTCGCAGCGCGACAAAGTCGCGGAGGAAGTTGTTGCACTGCGCGCGCAGATCACGCAGGCAAGCGAATCGATGAAATTCCAGAAGGTGGACCTGGACACCAACAACAAGCTGCGCAAGGACGGCTTCGTTTCCGCCACGCGCGTGGCCCAGATCGAAGGTGCGATCGCCGATTACGGTGTCAAGCTCGAAGAACGACGTTCCGAGCTCGCCCGCGCGCAACAGCGCATGGTCGACATCGACCTGCGCGTGAGTGCCCTGGAAGGTGAATACCGGCAGCAGGCGAGCGACCAGCTCAAGGTGGCAACGGCGCGCCTGTCCGAGATTGAGCAGGAACAGCGCAAATCGGTGGATGCGTCGGCACGCCAGGTTATCACCGCACCTGCCAGCGGCGAAGTCATTGGCCTGAAGTACCCGGTGCCGGGAGCGGTGATCCCGCCGCGCGAAACGATTGCCGATATCGTCCCGGAGGACACGCGCCTGGTGACGGAAGCGCGAATCCGGCCGGACGAAATCAGCCGCATCATGCGTGGCCAGCCGGCCGCCATCCGCTTCACCGCTTTCAAGTACCGTACGACGCAACTGGTGCGCGGCAAGGTGATTTACATGTCCGCCGATCGGCTGATTGATCGCGCCACCGAGGCGCCGTATTACTCCGTGCTGGTGGAGGCTGATCCGGCCTCCCTGGCCAAGGCTGGCGATCTCAAACTGCTGGCCGGCATGCCGGCCGAAGTTTATATCGAAGGGGAGCAGCGCACGCCGCTGCAATACCTGCTCGAGCCGGTCACCCAGGTGCTGCGCCACGCCGCACGCGAGCGCTGAGAAAACGAAAAACCCGCAGTGCATCGGGTGCAGTGCGGGTTTCGCTGAATCCTTTGGTGGTGATAGGTGGACTTGAACCACCGACCCTAGCATTATGAATGCTATGCTCTAACCAACTGAGCTATATCACCGCAAGGCCAGCATTATCGGCGCTGGGCAT
>Ga0102595_101278_pt1 | contig 12290 bp, 10 predicted proteins | sample Araplaol_mTSA_r2_2_FD_76864 | JGI IMG/M metagenome (GOLD analysis project Ga0102595, IMG submission 76864) | Arabidopsis root microbial communities from North Carolina, USA - plate scrape MF_Col_mTSA_r2 (SPADES assembly) (version 2) | ecosystem: Host-associated > Plants > Roots > Endosphere...
CCTTCGCGAGCTCGATGACCTCCTCGGTCTTCGAGAAGTTCTGCGGCGTGTAGAAGAGGCCGGTGGAAAGGCCCAGCGCGCCCTCGCACATGCCCTGGCTCACGCGCTTCTTCATCGCCTCCAGCTGTTCGGGCGTGGGCGCCCGGTCGGCCTCGCCCAGTTCGCTCATGCGCACCGGGCCGAAACCCACGTACATGGCAACGTTGGTGCCCACCGGCGCGGCGCGCAGCTTCTGCGCCTGTGCCGCGATGTCGAAGCCGCCGAAGCCGTCGTTGCCGATCACCGCGGTGGTCACGCCCTGCGTGATGAACGGGATGTTCAGCCGCTTCTTCGGGTCGTTCGAGTGCAGGTCGGCATCCGCGTGCGTATGGGCGTCGATGAAGCCCGGCGCCACCACCATGCCCGTGGCGTCGATGACGCGCCTTGCCGTGAACTGCGCCGGCGCCGCCTTGCCCGCGAACACGATGCGGTCGCCCGCGATGCCGACGTCGCCCACCACCGGCATGTCGGAGTCGCCCGTGTACATGGTGCCGCCGCGCAGCAGCAGGTCGAGGGCGACCGGGGTGCCATCGGCGGCATGGAGAGCGGGTGAGAAGGGCGCGAGTGCCGAGAGAACGGCCAGCGTGACGAGCGACTTGTGCATGGAAGGCCTGCCCGCGAGGGCGTGGTGTCTGAGGGAGCGGCCAGTCTAGGAGCCGCTCGCATGCTGTCGCCAATTCCTTTTGCACCATGCCCCATGACCTGAAGGCATGGAGTTTGGGTCTGCCTCAACGCTCGGGCCGGACCTGCTCAGGCGTGCGCCGCGGTTCCACCGGTCAACTGCCCGAGGCCGAGCCGGGCATACACCGCGGCCGCCTGCCTGCGCAGGCGCAGCGACTCGGGCTGGCCGTTGAGCTGCTGCTGCAGGATGCCCTGGGCAACCCCCAGCGAAGACGCCGTGCCGCTGCGCACCAGCGCATCGAGATACACCTGCTCGAACAGGTCGCGCTGCGCGTGGCTGCCGCCGATCTCGATCATGCGCGGCAGCGCCGTGCCCAGGCCTTCGATGGCTGCCGGAAGATTGCCCTGCGCGTAGGCCACCAGCCCGTGCGCGGCGGGGACGCAGACGCGCTGCCATGCCGCGCGCGTCGACGCCGGCGCATCCGGTGCGAAGGCCAAGATGTTGCGCAACAGAACCCCCGCCTCGGGGCGGCCGGCGCGCGCCAGGCCGTAGAGGTACTGCAGGTCGAGAAAGGGCAGCACGTGGTCGGCCTGTCGCTGCCGCAGGTGGTCGGCCACGTCGTCCCAGCGCCTGCCCACGTCGATGCCGGCAAGCTCAAGCCGCGCGAGCAGCGAGACCGCACCGATCTGGTCCTGCGAGTAGTCCTTCACCACGCCCCAGGCGTGCTCGTCGTACACCGCGAGCGCCTCGGCATCGCGCCCGAGGTCGATGAGGAACAGCGCCATGTGCCACCAGTTGTGCGTGACCATGAACGAGTTGAGGCCGATCCAGGTGTCGCTCACGCTCTCCATGAACGCCAGCCCCTCGGCGAGCCGGCCCTCGGTGAGCATCACGTGCGCCAGCGCATGGTGCGCCCAAGGCTCCTTGCGGCACATCGCGATGGCGCAGCGCGCGCTTGCCTCGGCTTCGCGCATCAGATGGCATTGCTCGTAGCCGAAGGCCGCCATGCCGTGCACGTAGGGCACGTCTGCCGCGTGCGGCAGCACCGCCAGCGCGAGCTTCAGCATGCCGGGGCAGTCGCCGGTGTTGAAGCAGTGGTACTGGCCGAGCTTGACCGACACCAGGTCGCGCGGATGCTCGCGCGCCTGCTCGGCGTGCAGCGCGATGGCGCGGGCGATGTCGCCCTCGGCCCAGGCCTCGATGGCCGCGATGTAGCGCTGCTCGCGCGGCGTGGCGCGCGAGGCGCCGGCGCGAGCCTTCGCGAGGAACGGCCGTGCATTGGCCACGGCTTCCCGCGATTCGGCGAACAGGTGCAGCGTGGCGCAGTAGGCCTGGACGACCGGGCCCGCGTCGTTGCCGGCGGCAGCTAGCAGGTTGACCGCGCGCGCCTCGCTGGAGATGAAGCCCATGACGAAGTCGTCGACCAGCGGCAGGCTTGCGGCATCGTCGAGGGTGAGCGGGTTGCCGAGGCTGTCGGCGAGGGGATTTGCGGAAGGCATGGCGGCATGGTGCCACGGCAGGAATGCTTCAGCGTCGCATAGTTTTTCTGCCGTGCCATTGCCGGGCGCGCAACGCCGGATTGCAACTGCCAAGGCCAGGAACACCGCGGAACCGGCTTTGCCGGGCCGCAGGTGTTGCCCCCGGAAGGGGGTTGGCGCAGCGACACGAAGTGCGCGCAGCCTGGGGGTGAACCTATACCCCGGCCTGCTGGTGCCGGTACTCCTGCGTCTTGCCGCCATAGCCGTAGGCTGCGCCGCGCGCGTCGATCACATGGATGTACGACACCTCGTGCAGGTCCGGCCTGATCTTCGCCATGGCCGCATGCACCTCGCGCAGGTAGCGCGCCTTCTCGGCCTTGGTGTTGGTCTCGTCGGTGATGCTGATGTCGAGGTGGAAGGCCGACTTGCCCAGCGAGGCGAGCGACTGCCCGCCGATGAACCAGGCGTCGGCGGCGATGTACTGCACGGTGACGGCGATGACCGGCAGCTGCTTGCCGAGCACGCTCTGCGTGAGCTCGGCGACGGCGTCGACGGTCTTGCGGGTGAGGTCGGCGTCGGGTTGGCCGGAGAGGTGGACGACGATGTGGGGCATGGCTGGCTCCTTGGATGAATGGGTTGTCGATGGGGTGATTGTGGGAGCCTGCTGGTCATCGGAAAAGCGGGAATATATGATGCGTTCCATCGGATAAACGGATGGATTGACCATGCAAGGGTTCGACCTGGAGCAACTGCGCACGCTGGCCGCCGTCGTCGAAGCGGGCAGCCTCACGGCGGCCGCGCCGCGCGTTTTTCTCTCGCAGTCGTCGGTAAGCGAGCAAATCCGCAAGCTGGAAGAGCGGGCAGGGCAGTCGCTGCTCACGCGCAGCAAGGCTGGCGTCGCGCCCACCGAGGCGGGGGTGCGGCTGCTGGGCTATGCGCGGCGCATCCTCGCGCTGAGCGACGAGGCATTCCGCGACCTGCACGGCGAGACGCTGCAGGGGGAGCTGCGCCTAGCGGTCACCGACTACTTCCGCCCGGGCGACCTGACGCGGCTGCTGGGGCGGCTCGGCGAGAGCTATCCGCAGGTGCGGCTGCACGTCACCATCCTGAAGAGCGACGCGCTGCGTTCGGCCTATGCCCAAGGCGATTTCGACGTGGCCATCGCGATGAACATCGCCGGAGCTTCCGCGCCCGAGGCCCGGGGCTCGGTGCTGCGGCGCGAGTCGCTGGTGTGGCTCGGCGCGGAGGGCATGCGGCTCGTGCGCGGGGAGCCGCTGCGGCTGCTGGCCCTGCCGGACACCTGCTCGCTGCACCAGTTCACCGTTTCGCTGCTGCGGCGCCGGCGCATACCGTATGCGCTGGCGCACGTCGCGTCGGGCGTGGCGGGGCTGCAGTCGGCGCTGGCGGCGGGCCTGGGCGTTGCCTGCCTCAACGAGTCATCGATCAGCGACGGCGTGACACGGCTGGCGCCGCCTCACGGCCTGCCGGCGCTGCCGCGCGTTGCCTTCCAGTTCCTGGCGGGGCGCAAGGGCGAGACCGCGTTCGTGACCCGGGCGAGGGAGATGCTGGCCACTCACCTGATGTGACGGATCTCGCCAGGGGTGGCGCGGGATTTGCGTCAGCCCCGGCCATGGATGCGCCACCTCCCACGACCTCCCCGCCCAGCCTGCTGCGCCACACCCGCTTCGACGACGCGCAGGCCATCTTCTCGGGCACGCTCTTCGTCGCCATCGCGATGATGCTGTTCGGCCAGGCGGGCCTGCTCACCGGCGGCACGGCCGGCATCGCGTTCCTGCTGCATTACGCCACCGGCGCGAGCTTCGGCAAGCTGTTCTTCCTGGTCAACCTGCCGTTCTACTGGTTCGCCTGGCGCCACATGGGCCGGGCGTTCACGCTCAAGACCTTCTCGGCCATCGCGCTGCTCTCGGTGATGACCGACCTGGCGCCGCGCTACCTGTCGATCGGTTCGCTGCACCCGGCCTTCGCGGCCGTGCTCGGCGGCCTGATGCTGGGCACCGGCTGCCTGTTCCTCGCCCGCCATCGCGCCAGCCTGGGCGGCGCGACGGTGCTCACGCTCTACCTGCAGGAAAAGCGCGGCTGGCCCGCCGGCAAGGTGCAGATCGGCATCGACTGCACCGTAGTGCTGCTGGCGCTGTTCGTGATCCCGCCGCAGCGGGTGGGGTGGTCGGTACTGGCCGCAGTGGTGATGGGACTCTTCCTCTGGATCAACCACAAGCCAGGGCGCTATGCCGCGACCTGAGGTGCCTCGCTAGCGGCCGGGCGGCGAGGGCCAGGGCCGCTGCGGTTCGCGGATCTGCTCGAAGGCGCGCGACACGCGCAGTACGCCGAGATCGTCGAAGCGCTGGCCGGCGATCTGCAGCCCGATCGGCAGGCCCGCAGCCGAGTACCCGCAGTTCACCGAGGCCGCAGGCTGCTCCGACATGTTGAACGGCACGGTGAACCCGATGTGCTCCAGCGGCCGCAGCGGGTCGTTGGTGGGCGAGGGCGCCTCGGCCGCCGCCGGCATGTTGGGCGACACGGGCGAGATCACGTAGTCGAAACGCGCGCAGGCACTCACGGCGGCCACGCGCGTCGCATGGAACTGGCTGAAGCCGCGGAACACATGCTCGCCGCTGAACTCCGCCGCGCTCTCTGCCCATTCGCGGATGTAGGGCAGCACCTTCGAACGCTGGTCGGTGCGCAGGCTCTTCATGTCCATCAGCGAGCGCATGCGCCAGAAGTGGTCCATGCCGTCGAGCATGGCCTGCGACATGAAGGGCCGCATCGGCTCGATGACGGCGCCGGCCTTCTCCAGCAGGCGCGCGGCCTGCTCGACCGCCGCCTGAATCTCGGGCTCCACCGCCAGGCCGCAGCCCGCATCGAGCAGCAGCCCGAAGCGCAGGCCGCGCAGATGGTCGGGCGCAACGTCGAAGCTCGCCCAGGCTATGTCCTGCGGCGGCAGGTTCATGCTGTCCCGAGCGTCGGGTTTGGACAGCACCTGCATCAGCAGCGCGGCGTCGCCCACGGCGCGGGTCATCGGCCCTGCGGCGCGGCCCATGTAGGGCGGGTCGATGGGAACGCGCCCCAGGCTGGGCTTGAGCGTGAAGATGCCGCACCAGCTCGCGGGCAGACGCAGCGAGCCGCCGATGTCTGTGCCCAGGTGCAAGGGGCCGTAGCCCGCCGCCGTGGCAGCTGCGGCACCCGCGCTGGAGCCGCCCGGTGTCAGGCTCAGGTCCCACGGATTGCGCGCCAGCGTGTGGAAGCTCGACAGCCCCGAAGACAACATGCCGTAGTCCGGCATCGTGGTCTTGCTCACGATCACCGCGCCGGCTTCCTTCAGGCGCGCGGCAGGCGGTGCATCCGCAGCCGCGGGCTTCAGGTCGACGGCGGCGGTGCCTGCGGGCATCGGGTCGCCGCGCGTCGCGATGTTTTCCTTCATGGTGGCCGGCACGCCATCCAGCGGCCCGCGCGCGTCGCCGCGCAGCCAGCGCGCCTCCGAGGCCCGCGCCTGTTCGAGCGCAGCCTCGGGCCTGAAGAGCCAGGTGGCCTGCAGGTGGGGCTCCCAGCGCTCCACCTGCGCGATCACGGCCTGCGTGACCTCGACCGGCGAGAGCTTGCGGTCGCGGTAGGCGGCGGCAAGCTCCTGCGCGGAAAGACTGCTCAGCAAGGCGACATCGGACATTGCGTCACTCACTCAAGCTCCGCATTCATCATGATTCACAGCGCACGAGACGCCCACGGCCCCTTCGGGGAACACCGTGGAACCGGCTTTGCCGGGCCACTGGTGTTGCCCCCGGTAGGGGGTTGGCGAAGCGACACGAAGCGCGCGAAGCCTGGGGGCGAGCCTCATCACCCCCACGAGAGCGCGGAGAGATCGTTCACGAAGATGGGGTTCTCTTTCCAGATGCCCTTCACGTTCTTCTTCGCGACGGTCGGGAACTGCGGCTGGTACAGGAAGCCGTTGGCCGCGTCGGTGGCCAGCATCTTCTGCGCGTCGCCCAGCAGCTTGTTGCGCTCGGTGGCGTTGGCGGTGGTCTTGATCTTGTCGAACAGCGCGTCGAAGGCCTTCGACTGGTAGCCCCAGTAGTAGTCGGCCTTGGCGTAGTTGCCCAGGTCGAAGGGCTCCACATGCGACACGATCGACAGGTCGTAGTCCTTGTTGCCGTAGGTGCCGCTGAGCCACTGCGCCCACTCGACGTTCTGAACCTTCACCACGATGCCGATCTTGGCCAGCTGCGCCACGATCACCTCGCCGCCCTGGCGTGCGTAGGGCGGCGGGGGCAGCGTCATCTTCAGCTCGAGCGGCGTCTTCACGCCGGCCTCGGCCAGCAGCTTCTTGGCCTTCTCGACGTCGAAGGGGTTGATGCCGGTGGTGTCGACATAGCCCGCCGCGCCCGGCACGTAGTGGCTGCCGATAGGCACGCCGAAGCCGTCGGCAGCGCCCTCGATGACGGCCTTGCGGTCTATGGCCGCGAGGATGGCGCGGCGCACGCGCACGTCGTCCAGCGGCTTCTTCCTGTTGTTGATCGACAGGATGGTCTTGGCGCGAGAACCGGCCAGGATCACCTGGAACTGCGGATTCATCTTGAACTGCTGCACCACGCGCGTGCCGATGCGCGGGAACACGTCGATGTCGCCCGAGAGCATGGCCGCGGCCTGCGCGGCCGTGTCGGAGATGAAGCGGAAAGTGACCTTGTTGATCTTCGCGGTGGCGGGGCTGCGAAAGCCTTCCCACTTGCTCAGCGTGATCGACGAGCCCTTGGCCCAGTTGTCGAGCTTGTAGGGGCCGGTGCCCACCGGCTTGGTGGCGTTGCCCTCGGCGCTCTTGGGCTCGACGATCACGGCCGTGGCCTGGCCCAGCACGAAGGGCAGGTCGGGGTCGATCTCCTTGTTGATGATGACCACCGTGTAGTCGTCGACCACCTGCGTGCTCAGGTTGGCGAAGGTGCGCTTGTCCTTGTTGGTGCTCTTCTCGCTGCCGGCGCGGTCGAACGAGAACTTGACGGCCGCCGCGTTGAAGGGCTCGCCGTTCTGGTACTTCACGCCGCGCTTCAGCTTGAAGGTGTAGGTCTTGAGGTCGGGGGAGATCTCCCAGCTCTCGGCCAGCAGCGGGGTGACGCTGCCGTCGGAGTTGATCTTGGTGAGCGTCTCCAGGATGTTGTACTGCACCACTTCGGCGATGGCGGCTGCCGCGCCCGTGGTCGGGTCGAGCCCCGGCGGCTCGAGCGCCATGCCGATCACGATGGCGTCCTTCCTGCCCTGCGCCATGCCGGCGAGCGGGCTGGCCAGCGCCACGGTGGCGCCGGCGGTGGTAAGGAGGGTGCGACGGTTCAACATACGTGTGATCTCCGGAAAAACATGCCAGGTTCGAACGGCGGATGACTGCTGCGGCGCACGCCGTGCCCCGAAGGGAGGCGTGGCGCCGCGAAAGACACGGCAAGCAGCACGAAGGATGCCACCTGCGCGAGCGGTCATTTTGATGCACAGGGCACGCCGGTGCGCGGCCCTCGGGCCGGTTTTTCCTCGGGACGTTCCCGTATGCGGGGGCTCCGGCCGGGCTCGGACCCGGTGACTCAGGCCCAGGACAGGGCCGCGATGTCGTTCACGAAGATCGGCGTGTCCTTCCACAGCCCGCGCAGGTTGCGCGCTGCCACGGTGATGAACTGCGGCTGGTACAGGAACACGTTGGCCGCGTCCTCCGCCAGCAGCCTCTGGGCGTCACCCAGGTAGCGCTGGCGGTCGGCGGGGCGCGCCGCATTGCGGGCCTTCTCGAAGACCTCGTTGAACTTCGCCGACTGGTAGCCCCAGTAGTAGTCGGGCTTGGTGTAGTTGACGAGGTCGAAGGGCTCGACGTGCAGGATCAGCGAGAGGTCGTAGTTCTTGTTGCCGTAGGTGCCGCTGATCCACTGCGCCCATTCGACGTTCTGGATCTTCGCGACGATGCCCACCTTGGCGAGCTGCGCGGCGATGAGTTCGCCGCCCTGGCGCGCGTAGGGCGGTGGAGGCAGCACCAGTTCGAGTTCGAGCGGTGTCTTCACGCCGGCCTCGGCCAGCAGCTTCTTCGCCTTCTCCACGTCGTAGGCGTTGATGCTGGTGGTGTCGACGTAGCCCGGCGCGCCCGGCACGTAGTGGCTGCCGATGGGCACGCCCCGGCCGTCGGCCGCGGCTTCGATCACCGCCTTGCGGTCGATGGCCGCCGAGATGGCGCGGCGCACGCGCACGTCGTCCAGCGGCTTGCGCCTGTTGTTGATGGCTAGGATGGTCTTGCCGCGCGATGCGTTGAACACCACCTGGAAGCGCTTGTCGTTCTGGAACTGCGGCAGGCTGCGCGACACCGAGGCATGCGGGAACAGGTCGACGTCGCCCGAGAGCAGCGCCGTGGTCTGCGCGGCCGGTTCGGAGATGAAGCGGAAGCTGGCCTTGCGGATCTGCACCGTGTCGGCCCCGCGCCAGCCGTCCCACTTGGCGAGCACGATGCTCGAACCCTTGGCCCAGTTGTCGAGCCTGTAGGGGCCGGTGCCGACGGGTTTGGTGGCATTGGTCTCCACGCTCTTCGGCTCGACGATGATGGCCGAGGCCTGCCCGAGGAGGAACAGCAGGTCGGGCTCGATCTCCTTGGTGATGAGCACCACCGTGTGCTCGTCGATCACCTGCGTCGCGATGTTGGTGAAGGTGCGCTTGTCCTTGTTGGTGCTGTTGGCGGCGGCCGCGCGGTCGAACGAGAACTTCACGCTCTGCGCGTTGAAGGGTTCGCCGTTCTGGAACTTCACGCCGCGCCGCAGCTTGAAGGTGAGCGTCTTCAGGTCGGGCGAGACTTCCCAGCTCTCGGCCAAGAGCGGCGTGACGCTGCCATCGGAGTTGATCTTGGTGAGGGTTTCAAAGACGGTGTAGAGCACCACCTCTGCGATCTCCGCGCCGGCCTTGGCCGTGGGGTCCAGGCCCGTGGGCTCCAGCGTGAGGCCGATGACCAGCGCATCCTTCTTTTTCTGTGCCAGCGCGAGGGTCGGCAGTGCCAGCGGGGTCAGGGCTGCGGCGCCGGTGGCGAGCAGGGTGCGTCGTTTGAGCATGGAGCGGTGTCCTCGAAACAGGGGCAGGCATCATCCGCGACGGCGCGCGCGTGCGCAACCAGATGCTTATGACCCACTCATCCTAGGGAGGCGGGACGACGCTTCGATGTCAGCCGGGCAGCAGCGTGCCGCCGGCAGGCGTGCGCGGCACGGCGTCGAGCAGCGTGCGCGTGTATTCGTGCTGCGCGTGCTGGAAGAGTTCGGCAGGCGCTCCCTGCTCCACGATGCGGCCCTTGAAGACCACGCACACGTTGTCGCAGAGGTGGTTGACCACCGCGAGGTCATGGCTGATGAGCAGGTAGCTGATGCCGAACTGCTGCTGAAGGTCCTGCATGAGGTTGAGCACCTGCGCCTGCACCGACACGTCGAGCGCGCTCACCGGTTCGTCGGCCACGATGAGCTTGGGGCGCGTGATCAGGGCGCGTGCGATGGCGATGCGCTGGCGCTGCCCACCCGAGAACTCGTGCGGGTACTTGTCCATGTCGGTAGTGCGCAGGCCCACGGCGGCCAGGGTCTCGGCGGCGCGTTCGCGCTGCTCGGCGCGGGTGGTGGCCGCGAGCGCTTCGAGTGGCTCGGTGACTATGCGTGCCACCGTCTGGCGCGGATCGAGCGAGCCGTACGGGTCCTGGAACACCATCTGGAAGTCGCGGCGCGCCACGCGCAGCTCTTCCTTGGAGAGCGCGTGCAGATTGCGGCCTTCGAGGGAAACGGTGCCGGAAGTGGGTGTATCGAGCGCCATCACCAGACGCGCGATGGTCGACTTGCCCGAGCCCGATTCGCCGACGATACCCACGCTCTGGCCGGCCTGCACTTCGAAGCTCACGCCGTTGAGCGCCTTCACGGTCGGCGGCGGGCCGAAGAGCTTCTCGCGCGGCAGCGCGTAGTGGCGGACGAGGTCGGCGACCCGCAGCAGCGGCGAAGAAGCGGCGGCGGTCGCGCTCATGGTGCGATGGCTCCTTCAGCGGCGATCTCTTCGAGGCGGATGCAGCGCACCGCATGGTCCTGCGGCAGCATCGTGGCCGGCGGCCGCGTGGTCATGCAGGCGTCGACGGTGTATCTGCAGCGGCCCGCGAAGGGGCAGCCCTTGGGCAGGTCGACGAGCTCGGGCACGCTGCCCTTGATGGTGGCCAGCCGCACGCCGCGCGGCGCGCCGATGACGGGGCGCGCGGCGAACAGGCCTTGCGTGTACGGGTGGGCGCGCCGGGCGAACACGGCTTCGGTCGGCCCGCTCTCGACCACGCTGCCGCCATACATCACGAGCATCTTCGAGACCGTCTGCGCGATCACGCCGAGGTCGTGCGAGATCAGGATCAGCGCCATGCCGCGCTCGGCCACGAGGCTCTTGATCAACTCGAGGATCTGCTTCTGGATGGTGACGTCGAGCGCGGTGGTGGGCTCGTCCGCGATCAGCAGGTCGGGCCCGCACGCGAGCGCCATGGCGATACCGATGCGCTGCCGCTGGCCGCCGGAGAACTGGTGCGGATACGCGTCGAGGCGCGAAGCCGCATCCGGAATGCCCACGCGCTCCAGCAGCGCGAGCACCTCCTTGCGCGCGTCGGCCTTCGAGAGCCCGCGATGCAGCCGCAGCGGCTCGCCGACCTGGCGCGCGATGGTGTGTACCGGGTTCAGCGCCGTCATCGGCTCCTGGAAGATCATGCCGATGCGGTTGCCGCGGATCTCGCACATCCGCTTCTCGGGCAACCCGACGAGCTCGGTGCCGTCGAAGCGGATGCTGCCGCCGACCTTCGCGGTGGAGGGCAGCAGGCCCATGAGCGACATCACCGTGATCGACTTGCCGCAGCCCGATTCGCCGACGATGCCCAGGGTTTCGCCGCGTTCCAGCGAGAAACCGATGCCGCGCACCGCCTCCGCGGGGCCGCGTTGCGTCTGCAGGCCGATGTGGAGGTCCTTGACTTCGAGCAGGGGCATCTTGCTTACCTTGCTCTCGCCAGGCGCGGATCGAGCAGGTCGCGCAGACCGTCGCCGAGCAGGTTCAGGCCCAGCACCGCGAAGGCGATGGCCATGCCGGGGAACACCGCGAGCAGAGGCGCCTGGAACATCATCGTCTGCGCTTCGCTGAGCATGCGGCCCCAAGAAGGCTGCGGCGGCTGCGTGCCGAGTCCGAGATAGGAGAGGGCGGCCTCGGCCAGGATCGCAATGGCGAAGCGGATGGTGATCTGCACGATCAGCACCGCCGAGATGTTCGGCAGCACGTGCTGCATGGTGATCGCGAAGCTGCCCTTGCCGCAGGCGCGTGCGGCGGCCACGTATTCGCGCGACCAGATGGCGTTGGCCGATGCGCGCGTGATGCGCGCGAAGGTCGGGATGTTGTAGATGCCGATCGCGATGATCGCGTTGACGATGCCCGCGCCGAACACGGCCGTCATCATGATGGCCGAGAGGATCGCGGGGAAAGCCAGCGAGAAGTCGGTGAGCCGCATGATGGCTTCTTCCACCCAGCCGCGCTTCGCTGCCGCGAGCAGGCCCAGCGCGGTGCCGACCACGAGGCCGATGCCGACCGCGATCACGCCCACGAGGATGGACGCGCGCGCGCCCACGAGCAGCAACGAGGCCACGTCGCGTCCGTAGGTGTCGGTGCCCAGCCAGTGCGAACCCGTCGGCGGCTTCAGCTTGCTGGCCATATCCATCTCGTAGGGCGACCATGGCGTCCACACCAGCGAGACGGCCGCGGCCAGCAGCAGGAGCAGCGTGAGCGTGCCGCCGATGACGAAGCTGCGGTGATGCAATGCGCGGCGCCAGAAGCCCGGCACCTTGAGCGCGGCGGCGTTGGGAACTGCTGCTGTGCTCATATGTCGCTGGCCTTGATGCGCGGGTCGATCACGGCATACAGCACGTCGACCACGAAGTTCACGATGACCACCATGGCCGCCAGCAGCATCACGCAGTTGCGCACCACGATCAGGTCGCGGTTGCTGATGGCCTGGAAGATCAGCCGGCCCAGGCCGGGAAGATAGAACACGTTCTCCACCACGATGGTGCCGGCCAAGAGCTCCGAGAACTGCATGCCCATGACCGTGATGACGGGGATCATCGCGTTGCGCAGCACATGAGTCCAAAGCACCA
>Ga0102595_101308_pt1 | contig 12018 bp, 4 predicted proteins | sample Araplaol_mTSA_r2_2_FD_76864 | JGI IMG/M metagenome (GOLD analysis project Ga0102595, IMG submission 76864) | Arabidopsis root microbial communities from North Carolina, USA - plate scrape MF_Col_mTSA_r2 (SPADES assembly) (version 2) | ecosystem: Host-associated > Plants > Roots > Endosphere...
TGGCCGGGCCGCGTGCCGAAGTGATTGTGGCCAATCCAAACGGCATCTTCGTCGATGGCGCCGGCTTCATCAACACCAGCCGCGCCACGCTCACCACGGGCACACCGATGTACGGCGGTAGTGGCAGCCTGGATGCTTTCCGGGTGAACAATGGTCAGATCACGATTCAAGGTAAGGGACTGAATGACGCAAACGTCGATCAGATCGATCTGATTGCGCGTGAGGTGAAAGCCAATGCTGCGTTGTATGCCAATCGACTCAATGTGATCGCCGGGGTCAACGAGGTCAACCATGACACGCTGGCCGCTACGCCAATCGCCAGCGCCAGCCCGGCCCCGGCTTTCGGCATCGACGTGGCACAGCTTGGCGGCATGTACGCCGACAAGATCATGCTGGCCTCCACCGAGCGCGGTGTGGGGGTGTCGCTGGCGGGTGTGATGGCCGCGCAGATGGGCGATATGACGCTGAGGTCGGACGGCAAGCTCGTCATGTCCGGGCAGAGCAGTGCGAGCGGTAACCTTGGCATCTCTGCCCGGGGCGGCATCTCTCATCGGGGCACGACCTATGCGCGGGGCGCCGTCGACCTACGCACCGATGACACGCTCAAGCACAGCGGGATGCTGGCGGCGCAGCAATCGCTGGGCATCAAAGCCGGCGATATCGCGTCGACCGGTACGCTCGCGGCCGGCATCGACGCAGACGGTGCGACGGGCAAGGCAGCAGACCTGACGATCAAGGCAAGCGGTGCCCTCGCCGCGACAGGCCGGAACATTGCGAGCGGCAATGCCACGCTCCACGGCGCCAGCGTGAACCTGGCGGGGAGCCAGACCACCGCACGCGGCAATCTGGATATTTCCGCCAAGACTGGAGATCTGGACCTGCGGGGCGCGTCGACCACCGCAGGCGCTGCGCTGACGGTTTCGGCAGCCGGCGCGCTCGACAATCGCGGCGGAACGCTCTACGGCCAGCGCGTCACCATCGATCAGGTAGGGGCGACGCTCGACAACTCGGGCGGCCGGATACTGGGTGGCCAGGACATCGACATCAAGGTGGCGTCGATGTGGAACCTGGGCGGTGACGTCGAGGCGAATCGGGACGTTACGGTATCGGGTGCCGTATCGGGCAGCGGATCGATGATCGCGGGCCGCAACCTGAGACTGACGGTCGACGGCGACTACACCAACGACGCGAAGAACCGGCTCGGTGCCAACGGCGACATGCGAATATCGGCCAGCGGCACACTAAGCAACACCGGCGCCCTGGCCGCCAAGGGTGCGCTGACGGTCGCCGGCAAGCACGTGGTCAATGCAGCGGTGGGAAAGATCAATGCATCGAGCACCTCGGTCACTGCCGACACCAGTGTTTCGAACGCGGGGCGCATCGAAGGCACCACAGTCAAGGTCAACGCCCCGACCATCGACAACACAGGCACCGTGATTGGCGAGGACGTCACGGTGCAAGGCACTGACATCACCAACGATGGCACATCGGCATTGATGGCAGCAGTTCGGGACTTGAAGCTGTACGCCACCAGCTCTGTGCGCAATCTCGATGGCGCCACGCTCTACAGCGCAGGAAACCTGCAGATCGCCCGCGATGGCACGCGCGACGCCACCACGGGATTGCTCACCGAGCAGACGAATGTGCTCATCAATCGCTCCGCGGCAATCGAGGCCGAGGGTGACATCGACATCGCAGCGAAGGACGTCCGCAATACACGCACGCGCATCGTGACCGAAGCGGGTACGCCAGTGCAGACAGCCGTGCAGACGCTCAAGCTCTGGCAGGCGGGTCTGTCAGGCAGGGCGTTGAACTATCACGCCAGCATCACGTTTCCTGGCTGGAAATGGGGCACGGAGAATGCGTCAATCAGCACGGACCAGGCCAATGCGTTGCGTGCGCCGATCACGGTGACGGTGAACAAGTCCACGGTCACCAAACTCGACACGGACAAGAAGACGCTGTCCTTCACGGATTCGCCAATCGAGGAATTTTTCTCCGTAGGCTTCGGGACCAACTGCGATGCCGAAACCGGCATCTGTTCGCGCCCGATCGCCACGCGTGCCACCCAATACTACGAAGCCATCCAGGACAATGGCGACACCTACCGCATCACTTTCTGGCCCGACTGGGACCCGAACATCCATATTCGACCGGACGATGTCCGCCTCGCCAACTTCGGTACCGACCACACCGAGGTTTCGCGCGCCACCATCACGACGACTGCGACAGACCGGCTCATCAGCGCCACCGAAGCCGCGAAGATCCAGGCTGGAGGCAACATCCGCATCAACAGCGAGGGCGGCAGCATCTTCAACCAGTCATCGACCATGGCAGCGGGCGCGAACCTCGTGCGTGTTGCCGGGAAGGTCGAGGATGTCGGCACGGTGTTGCAGCAAAAGATCACGACGCAGGACACCTCTACGTTCTACTGGCACCAGCGAACTGGGTACAGCAGCAAGACCGAGGTCGTTCCCCATCCGAGCACGCGGCAGGCGCCCACCACTGTGGCGGCGCTCGCGGCCATCGCCACGGCGAATCAGGCGGTGAAGACCAGCGCCCCGGATGTCAGCGTGAGGTCGGTGGATACCGTGGGGGCGACGGTGACGGGCGGTGGCGACGGCAGTACTGGATTGGCCGCCGGCGCGGCACCCGGGGGAGGCATTCCAAACCTGACTCTGCCGACCAACGGGCTGTACACGATTCGTTCGGTGCCGGGCGACACCTACCTCGTCGCCACCGACCCGCGCTTTACGCAATACTCGCGATTCCTCTCCAGCGACTACATGCTTGGAGCCTTGGGCATCGATCCGCAGATGACGCAGAAGCGTCTTGGCGATGGCTTCTACGAGCAGAAGCTGGTCCGCGACCAGATCACCCAACTGACGGGCAGGACGTTCCTCGCCGGGCACACCAGTCAGGTGGAGGAATACCAGACGCTGATGAGCCAGGGCGTAGCCGTCGCCAGCGCCTTCGGCCTGATGCCCGGTATCGGACTGACCGCCGAGCAGATGCGCCAACTCACGACAGATATCGTGTGGATGGTGTCGCAGGACGTCACCCTGCCCGATGGGTCCACGCAATCGGTGCTGGTGCCAAAGGTCTATCTCGCGCACGGCAATGGCGTGAACCTGAACGCCACGGGCGCACTGGTCGCCGGCAACAGCGTGGAGATCCGGGCGACGGACAATGTCGCGAACAGCGGCGCCATCGTTGGCGATAAGTCCACGAAGGTGATCGGCCACAACGTCGTCAATCGTGGCCGGATCGGTGGCACGGGTACGACGGTGGTGGCGGCGCAGGAGGATGTGCGCAACCTGGGCGGCCGGATCACCGGCACCGATACGCTGGTATCGGCCGGACGCGATGTCATCAATGCGGCGCAGACGATCACCAACACGACAACACTGGCCAACGGCAACAGCGCAAGCGCCACGGGCGTGGGTGCGGTGGGCACGATCTCGGCCACCAACAACGTTGCCGTGCTGGCCGGGCGCGACATCGGCATGGCGGGCGGTAACGTAAGCGCCGGCAAGGATGCATTGATCGGCGCAGGCCGCGACCTGAACCTCGGCACGGTCGCCACGGGTACCACGCAGGATGCCACCGCGCATGGCGGTCGCGATTACCTGCGTGAACAGACCACCCGTGGCGTCGGCAGCCGTGTGCAGGCGGGCGGCAGTGTCACGGCGGTAGCCGGGCGCGATGCCACACTGACCGGCTCGGCCATTCAAGCGGGCACGGACGCCACGCTGCTCGCCGGACGCGATGCTACGGTCACGGCATCGCTCGATACACAGACGAGCAGTGCCGGTTCGTCGAGCAACAAGCGGTCGCAATTCACGCAATCGTCCTATGACGAAACCGCGCGCGGCAGTTCCATGCGGGCCGGCAGCAACGCCACGGTGGGCGCCGGGCAGGCTGCAGCGGCGGCTATCCTCGAAGCCAATGGCATCGCTGCCGTACTGTCCGAGGCGAGCGGTACTGGCAACCTCGCCGTGCTCGCCTCCTCCGTCACTACCGGCACCGCGACGGCAGAAGGTGGCGCGGTGGCACTGGTAGCCACGGGTGATGTGACCATTGGCACCGTTGCCGAGCAGCACACATCCGATGGCTGGTCGCAATCGAAGACATCCGGATTCCTGTCGAAGAAGGAAACCACCACGATCACGAGGTTGCGCGACACCGTGGCGGTCGGCTCGGTGATATCGGGCGATACCGTCTTGGGCAGCGCCGGACGCGATCTGGCGGTCAGCGGATCGACGGTGGCGGGCACTCAGGACGTGGGACTCGAAGCCGGCCGCAGCCTGACGATCGGTGCGGCGGAGAACACCAGCGAAAGCCACAGTTACTCACGCACGACAGCCAGGGGCTTCGGCGCCACGGGTGGCGGCCTCTCCTACGGCTCGCGTGACCAGAAGGACACGATCAACGACAACGCCGTCACGCAGACCGGCACCCTCGTCGGCAGTACCGATGGCAATGTCAGCCTGAAGGCCGGCAGTACGCTGCGCGTGACAGGCAGCCAGTTGATCGCCGCGAAGGATCTGACAGGCGTGGGCGCCGATGTGGCGATCGAAGCCGCCAAGGGCCGCGCGCATCACGACGAAACCCACGAGATCAAGCAGACCGGCCTGACGCTGGGGGTTAGCGGCGGCGCGCTCGGCTCGGCAATCAATGCGGGCCAGAAAGTCAGCTCGGCGACCAAGAGCCAGGATGGCCGGGCGTCGGCGCTGTGGGGTATCGCAGCAGGTCGCGACGCCTATGACGCGGCCAAGGGTGCGGGCGATGCCATGAAGAGCCTTGCCGGTGGCTCAGGACCGCTCGGCACCGCCGTGACGCTGTCGCTGGGCACGAGCAAGAGCAAGAGCACGCTCACGCAGGACAGGACCTCGCACACGGGATCGAAGGCCAATGCGGTGGCAAGGCCGCTGGCAATCTGGATATCGTCGGCTCCAGTATCTCCGCCACGCAAGTGGGCTTGGCGGGCAAAGGCCAGGTCAGTATCGCCTCCGCCACCGACACCTACGAGACACGCACCACTGATAAGTCGAGCAGCGGCAGCATCGGTGTGTCCTATGGCTCCCGGGGCGTCGGCGTATCCGTATTGGGATCGACGAGCAAGGTCAACAGCGATACCACTGGCACCACCATGGAAATATATGAAGATCGTCAAACCCCTCAGACTACCTCCAAAGATATAAATCGCAAACCGTTGGATTCGGATCCAGTACAAATCCCAGCCAAAAGATCGCTGCGAATAACACCCGCTACCCGTCACTCAAACTAATCCATTTACTAACCGGCCCGGACGCCCCCTCTGGCCTCTCCAACGCCGATGTTTCTAAAACTCACCAAAATTGCCACCGTTGCTTCGCTGGCCATCAGCCTCCTTGGCACTTCAAGTTCCATCAACGCCCAGCCCCTGCCAACTCCCCGGCAAGCGGCGGCCCTGAGCAATGCCGAGCAGGAACAGCGCCATCGCCAACAGCAGGAAGCGCGTGAGCGTGGCGCGGCGGTGGACGCTCCGACTGTGCTTGCCCCTGCGGCCGAGCACGCTGTATTCCCGCAGCTCCCGAAGGAAGCGCCCTGCTTTCCGATCCAGCGCTTCCTACTGGAAGTTCCTACCGATCTCCCCGCCTATCTGCAAGCCAGCGGCGCGTCGTCCCTGCCGATGGATCCGTTTGGCTTCGCGCAGATTTGGCTCGACCACTATCGGGGCGAATGCGTTGGCAGTCAGGGCGTTGGGACGCTGGTCAAAGGGCTATCCCAGGCGATCCTTTCGCGCGGTTATGTGACCACACGGGTGCTGGTGCCCGAGCAGGACCTGACCTCGGACACGCTGAAGCTCGCGCTGATACCCGGTGTGGTCGGCGAAATCCGGTTCAGCGAACCGGATCTGTGGGGCACTTGGAAGGCAGCGTTTCCGACCTCGACCGGCGAACTGCTGAATCTACGCGATCTGGAGCAGGGGTTGGAGCAGATGAAGCGCGTCGCCAGCCAGGATGTGGACATGCAGATCATGCCGACGCCGGTGCCGGGCATCAGCGACGTGGTCATCACGGTCAAGCGCGGCAAGCCATGGACGTTGGTGGCATCGGTCGATAATTCGGGATCGCGTTCCACGGGAAAATGGCAGGGCAACCTGAGCCTAGGCATCGACAATCCGCTCGGCTTGAGCGATATCTTCAATGTCGGCGTCAGCCAGGACGTGATGGTCAATGACAAGGAATATGGCACGAGGGGGTGGAACACCTTCTATGCGATTCCGTGGGGTTACTGGACCGCTACCCTTTCAGCGTCGAGCAGCAACTATTTCCAGGAGATTGCGGGCGTCAACCAGACGTTCGTTTCCAGCGGAAAATCAGAGAACATCGACCTGAAACTGCATCGGGTTCTACGCCGAAGCCAGAACGATGTGCTGGGGATGCAGATGCGATTGACGCGACGGTTCGGTCGGAGCTTTATCGCTGATTCCGAACTTCCCAATCAGCGCCGGAATAACACAATCCTGGAACTCGGCATCACGGACCGGCATTATTTCGGACGGTCCCAGCTCGATGCCACAATGTCATACCGCCAGGGTCTGGGGGCTTTCGGCGCGCAGGATGACAGGCTGGCAGCCGAAGGCGGCCCGACCTGGCGGTACCGGATGATGGTGCTCGATGCGAACCTTTCCGTGCCGTTCAAGCTGGCCAATCGGCCCTTCCGCTTCGTCACCACGGTGCGCGGACAGTACACCAACGACCGCCTGTATTACGTCGACGATCTGACCATTGGCAGCCGATATACCGTGCGAGGGTTCGATGGGGACAACATGCTGGCGGGTGAACGGGGATTTTACTGGCGCAATGAACTGCAGGTTCCGTTGGGGACTTCGGGACCATCTATGTATGCAGGGATGGATTATGGCCGGGTTGCTGGGCCAGCCACGAAAAATCAGGTTGGAAAACAACTGGCGGGCGCCGTGATCGGCCTGCGTGGAGGGCTGGGCGGATCGAGACTCGGCAGTCTGTCGTATGACGTGTTTGTCGGAACGCCGGTTAATAAGCCGGAGCATCTGCATACCGCCGGGATGACTGCAGGCCTGCAGATGGCATATCAGTACTGAGCAAAGAAAAACCCGCCTTCCGGCGGGTTTTTCTCATCCAACAACCAAACTCAACGCTTGCGCGGCGGTGGCACATCGGTGCACACCCCTTCGTAAATCTCCGCAGCCATACCAATCGATTCACCCAGCGTCGGGTGCGGGTGGATGGTCTTGCCGATATCCACTGCGTCCGCGCCCATTTCGATGGCCAGGCAAACTTCGCTGATCAGGTCGCCCGCATGGGTGCCAACGATGCCGCCGCCGATGATGCGGTGCGTCTCCTCGTCGAAGATCAGCTTGGTGAAGCCTTCGTCGCGGCCGTTGGCGATGGCGCGGCCCGAGGCGGCCCACGGGAATACACCCTTACCATACTTGATGCCCTGCGCCTTGCACTGTTCTTCCGTCAGGCCGGCCCAGGCCACTTCCGGATCGGTGTAGGCCACCGACGGAATCTGTTTCACGTCGAAGTACGCCTTCTCGCCGTGGGCGGCTTCGGCGGCCACGTGGGCTTCATGCACGGCCTTGTGTGCCAGCATCGGCTGGCCGACGATGTCGCCGATGGCGAAGATGTGCGGCACGTTGGTGCGCAGTTGCTTGTCGACGTCGATGAAGCCACGGTCGGTCACGGCAACGCCAGCCTTTTCGGCGCCGATCTTCTTGCCGTTGGGCGTGCGGCCCACGGACACCAGCACGGCGTCGTAGCGCACCGGCTCGGCGGGCGCGCCCTCGCCTTCGAACCTCACATAGATGCCATCCGGCTTGGCTTCCACGCCAACCGTCTTGGTCTTGAGCATCACGTTGTCGAAGCGATGCTTGTTCATCTTGTCCCAGACCTTGACGAGGTCGCGGTCCGCGCCCTGCATCAGGCCGTCGAGCATTTCCACCACGTCGATGCGGGCGCCCAGCGTGCTGTACACCGTGGCCATTTCCAGGCCGATGATGCCGCCGCCGATAACCAGCATCTTGTTCGGGATGTCGCGCAGTTCCAGCGCGCCAGTCGAATCGAAAATGCGCGGATCTTCAGGGATGAACGGCAGCTTCACAGCCTGGCTACCGGCCGCGATGATCGCCTTTTCAAAGCGGATCACGGTCTTCTTGCCCGTGGTCGCCTTGGCGTCGCCCTCGGTTTCCTGCACTTCGAGGTGGTTCGGGTCCAGGAACGTGCCGATACCGCGCACAGTCTGCACCTTGCGCGCCTTGGCCATGCCGGCCAGCCCGCCCGTCAGCTTGTTGACGACGCTTTCCTTGTAGTGGCGCAGGCCGTCCAGGTCGATCTTGGCTTCGCCGAACAGGATGCCGTGCGCGGCCAGTGCCTTGGCTTCGTCGATCACGGCCGCATTGTGCAGCAGCGCCTTCGACGGGATGCAGCCCACGTTCAGGCAGACGCCGCCCAGCGAGCCGTAGCGCTCCACCAGCACCGTGTTCATGCCGAGATCGGCCGCGCGGAACGCCGCCGAGTAGCCACCGGGGCCGGCGCCGAGCACGAGCATGTCGCACTGGATATCGGCCGAGCCGCTGTGCTTGCCAGCTACCGGAGCTGCGGCAGGGGCAGCAGGAGCTGAAGCTGCCGGGGCAGCAGCCGGAGCGGGTGCTGCCGCAGGGGCCGGAGCCGGGGCCGCAGCCGCGCCGCCTTCGATCGTGCAGATGACGGTGCCCTTGGCAACCTTGTCACCCACCTTGACCTTCACGTCCACAATCTTGCCAGCCGACGACGACGGCACTTCCATGCTGGCCTTGTCGCTCTCGAGCACGAGCAGCGACTGTTCTTCCTCGACCGTATCGCCGGCCTTGACCAGCACTTCGATCACTTCCACCGCGTCGAAATCGCCGATATCCGGCACTTTGACTTCGATCACACTCATGCTTTCCTCCTGGGATGCGCGCCCTGCCCGCCTGGGGGCTCAGGCCGCGCCGTCGTTGTTGGTTGCCGAGCCGTCCTGTTGCGCCGGCTGCTGGGGCTGTTCAGTCTGCTGCTGGAGCTTCACCGTATGCACATCGATCGGACCCGCCGAACTCTTGTCGAACTCGATCCCGGCATCCACACCTATCCGCGCGATCGCGCCGGCATCCATGCCCGGCATGTCGTAGACCGCGTGCATCGCGCCCAGCGCATAGTTGCGCCCCGATCCGATGCCCCAGAAACGGTCGAACGAAAACACCTCGCGATAGGAATAAACGCCATAGATGCCGCCCGGATTGGCGATCAGGCAAACGATCTGCGATGACTCGTAGGGGTCGTCGTCGTCTTCCTTGGTGTTGATGAAATACTCGTTCTTGAGCTTTTCATGCACTTTGAGGAAGGTTCGGAACACCTCGTCGCGGCTCATCAGGCGGCATTCGTCGCCCATGCCCGTCAGCAGTGCGCGCATGACCGGAAAATGCGCGGTGGTACCCGCCAGCGCGACGAAACTCTCGCCCACGGGAATCACCTTCTGGTTGCGCTCGTAGGCACGCGACAGCCGCGTATCGCCAAACGTCACCAGCGCATCGGCCGCGATCGCCACCTCGTCACCCTTACGTACGACAACGCAGGTCGTCATGGCTCGCCCCCTACGTTACTTTGACTCTTCGCACGCCGGCATTGCCGGCGTGCGTTGCGGTTGCTTCAACATGAAGCGAAGCGGTTCTGGCTCGGCGCGCGGCCGCAGACAGTACAAGTGGTACGGCAAGGCCGCGCAACGACGCCAGAATCATGTTTAAGCGACCGCTTACAGCAAGATGCGGCGGAAATCGGCCAGCAACGCGGCGAAGTACGTATTGAAGCGTGCAGCCTCGGCGCCGTCGATCACGCGGTGATCCCACGACAGAGACAGCGGCAGCGTCAGTTGCGGCACGAACTGCTTGCCGTCCCAGACCGGCTTCATGTACGACTTGCACACGCCCATGATGGCCACTTCCGGCGCATTGATGATCGGCGTGAAGTACGTGCCGCCGATGCCGCCCAGCGACGAGATCGAGAAGCAGCCACCCTGCATCTGATCCGGCTTCAGCTTGCCGTCGCGCGCCAGCTTGGCCAGTTCGCCCATTTCCTGGCTGATCTCCAGCACGCCCTTCTTGTCGGCGTCCTTGATGACCGGCACGACCAGGCCGTTCGGCGTATCGGCAGCGAAACCGATGTTGAAGTACTTCTTCAGCACCAGATTGTCGCCGTCGAGCGAGGCATTGAAGTTCGGGAACTTCTTCAGCGCCGCCACCGTGGCCTTGATCATGAACGCCAGCATCGTGACCTTGATGCCGGACTTCTCGTTTTCCTTGTTCAGCTTCACGCGGAACGCTTCGAGCTCAGTGATGTCCGCCTCGTCGCAGTTCGTGACGTGCGGGATCATGACCCAGTTGCGGTGCAGGTTGGCGCCCGAGATCTTCTTGATGCGCGACAGCGGCTTGGATTCCACCTCGCCGAAGCGCGTGAAATCGACCTTCGGCCACGGCAGCAGATCCAGACCCACGCCCGAACCGCCAGCAGACGCAGCAGCAGCCGGCGCAGCGGTCTGGCCGCTCATCACGCCCTTGACGAAGTTCTGCACGTCCTGCTGCGTGATGCGGCCCTTCGGACCGGAACCCGGTACGCGCGACACATCCACACCGAGTTCCCGCGCGAACTTGCGCACGGACGGGCTGGCGTGGGCGGCCTTGCCGGTCACGCCCTGAGCCGGTGCGGCTGCTGGCGCGGGGGCCGGAGCCGGTGCCGATGCAGCGGGAGCCGGGGACGGTGCGGCAGCAGGTGCTGCAGCCGGGGCAGGAGCCGGCGCTGCAGCGGCAGCACCCGCCGCGCCAGCGGCTTCGAGAATCAGGATCAGCGTGCCCTGGGCCACGTTATCGCCAACCTTGACCTTGACTTCCTTGACCGTGCCGCCTTGCGGGGCAGGCACATCCATCGTGGCCTTGTCGGATTCCAGCGTCACCAGCGCGTCTTCCGCGTTGATGGTGTCGCCCGGCTTCACATGGACTTCGATGACGGGAACGGCGTCGTAGTCGCCGATGTCGGGCACCTTCACCTCGACGATGCCACCGCCGGCAGGCGCGGCAGCCGGGGCCGGCGCAGCAGCGGCCGGAGCGGGTGCCGGGGCAGCGGCGGCTGGCGCCGGTGCGGGTGCGGGGGCAGCCGCCGGTGCGGGCGCAGCGGCGCTCGCGCCTGCAGGTTCCAGCATGACGAGGATCGAGCCCTCGGCCACGTTGTCGCCCACCTTGATCTTGACTTCCTTGACCGTGCCGGCCTGCGGCGACGGCACATCCATCGTGGCCTTGTCTGACTCCAGCGTCACCAGCGCGTCTTCCGCGTTGATGACATCGCCCGGCTTCACATGGACTTCAATGACGGGAACGGCGTCGTAGTCGCCGATATCCGGCACCTTGATTTCAATCGCTTGACTCATTCAGTGTCTCTCCTGGGCAGCCGGCACCCTGGTTGTTGGCGACGTAGCGACAATCGGACAAACGCAATCGGCGAGGTTACTCCGGCCTCACGCATCTGTCACGCTGCCGCGCATCACCAGCGGCCGTGGGCACCGCCGGTCCAGCCGGGGGCGCCCACGGCACGGCGGCATGCCGTGCTGCGGGGGGTTCAGTCGTGCAAGTCCGGGGTCAGACCGACATCGGGTTCGGCTTGTTCGGGTCGAGGTTGTACTTCTTGATGGCTTCCGCCACCTTTTCGCGACCGATCGCACCTTCGTCGGCCAGCGCCTTCAGCGCGGCCACCGTCACCCAGTTACGGTCGACTTCAAAGAAGTGGCGCAGCTTCTCGCGGGTATCCGAGCGGCCGAAGCCGTCGGTGCCCAGCACCACATAGCGGCGCGGCACGAACGAGCGGATCTGCTCGGCGAAAGCACGGATGTAGTCGGTCGAGGCGATGACCGGGCCGCGCACGCCCTTGAGCTTCTGCGCGACGAACGATTCGCGCGGCGTCTCCGTCGGATGCAGCAGGTTGAAGC
>Ga0102595_101312_pt1 | contig 11966 bp, 8 predicted proteins | sample Araplaol_mTSA_r2_2_FD_76864 | JGI IMG/M metagenome (GOLD analysis project Ga0102595, IMG submission 76864) | Arabidopsis root microbial communities from North Carolina, USA - plate scrape MF_Col_mTSA_r2 (SPADES assembly) (version 2) | ecosystem: Host-associated > Plants > Roots > Endosphere...
CAGTTCAACGGGAAACGGGTACTGCTTCTTGGTTTTTGGCTTCTTCGTGGTCATTACGTCGGTCATGGACAATCCCTTTCGGTATTATTTCATGACCCCGGTCTCACACTAAATTTCTGACAGGCTCCTGATCACCGAGGACCTTCACGGCGAATGCTTGCTTATCGAGTTTAAACGTCCGAGTTACAGCTTGAAGCATGTTGACTACGTGCAGGCAATCACGTATCGACATGAGCTGAGTAAATTCATCAACAAGCCCATACGGGTTCTTATCATCGGCGGAAGCGTCTCCGACGACTTCCCACTGAAAAGCATTGAGGAAAATGTCAAGGCAACTTCATTCGCAGACATAATTTCTACAGCACGCCGGGAACTCGAATGGAAGCTTCGAGTTGCTGATTAGTTGCAGTGGCTCAGCCCATTGATCTGAAAGAGCTACCAGCTGCGCTCAAGGTCGAATGGGGGACCTATCGACGCGAAGTAGATTCTGTCTCTAACACTTAGCGAATAGAACTAGTGGGCAAGAGAAATTTAAATTGCATATAGAAGCGCATAGGAGGTGCAAGTGAAAATTCACCAGGTGGAATCTACTCGCATTGGTCGGGTTGAATTTGGAACAGTTCGTCCAGAACATAAGAATCATATCAGTGTACTGACAGGCCCCAATGGTTCAGGGAAGACCGAAATCCTGGCCACGATTGCAAACGTGTTTTACGGAGCGTTGCACAGTACTGAGGAGCCAGCGAGCGTAAGTTGGTCGAATCGAGGACAAGTTGCCCATGCCACCTACCGTAATCGTCATGAGATTCGAAGACCGCGCGTGGTCGCTCAGACGTTCAGTCCCTTTTCACGTTTTCCGGTGCATCTGCATGACGACTCGCGTTTTGCGCTGCCATTTGATGACTCACTTGAAGGGCATGAGCAATACGTTCCAGTTGGCTTCGCTTCGAACCTAACCCGTAATATCAAAGAGCTGACTCGTTCTACAGTTGAGGCAGGACTCTTGCGTCTCAGTAACGAACCCAAGGCCGCGAAGGCGATTATCTCTGTCCTAAGGGAACTTGAATTTCAGCAAGGCATGCTTCTTGAATATCAGGGCAGCCAGTTGTTACATGCGTTGGGAAGCATCGCTGGACAACATAATGCGATAGAGGAAGCCCTCCTCCGCTCAGAGAAATCAGGCGCACTGTCCATCAATGGATATCGACCATTTCGTATAAGCGATATCAAACTGCATGACGAAGTGCGGAGAGGAGACATTAGCTACGTTGCGGATTTTATTCGTCACGCTATCAAATTGACGCGCCCGTACCAAAGCAACGCTGTGTCTTCGGCTAATCAGCATTACGAATTTCAGACTTTTGAAGAACACTCGATGTCGTCAGATTATCGAGTCCTGCAGGCGTTTTCAACGCTACGTCAACTCGGACTGATGAAGTTAAACCGATGCCTCGTAAGACCAGCAGGAAGCCCGACAATCGATGTTACGTTGACGAGTTCGGGCCAGCAACAATTGTTATGCACATTTCTCGGACTGGCCTCAGCCTTAGTTGACGACGCAGTTGTCTTGATTGATGAACCAGAGCTCAGCCTTCATCCACGCTGGCAGCTTAAGTTTATAGCTCACATCAAGAAAGTCTTAGATGTCGTTTCTGGATGCCATGTAATCATCGCAACTCATTCGCCGCTAATCACGCAAGCCGCTATCTCGCATGGTGCTGAAATTAAAGAACTTGCACCGGTTGTGAGTTTTGAAAAGTCAACGAATCCAAAAAAGCTCTCTGTAGACGAAGCTCTCGTCACCATATTTGACACGCCGGTTCCGAACAGTCTTCACGTAGCAAATGAGATCCTGGAACTAATCTCAGAAGCAGAGTCCGGCGATTCGTTGAATTTGACTCGTGCATTACAACAAATTGACGCTTATCTGCAAATCTACCGCGGCGGCGATGAGAGTCACGACATGGTGAGACTCTTAGAAAAGGCATCACGGCTAATCAGGGCCAGCGGACGAGACTCCTCGGAGAGGCTGGCATGAAAGCTCGGCACAGGGCTGACCCATTACCTCAATTGAAGAACGTCTCGGAAGATGAGCATGTTCGATTGAAGCAAGCAGCGAAGAATCGGACGGTAACTTGGGGGTCAAAGGATGAGGAATTGTCCAAACTGGTGGCGAGCTTTAAAAGTGAGGTAAAGGATTACTATTTTTCTGCACAGCGGCGCAGATGTTGCTATTGCAGTTTTGAACTGCAACAGCATAAGTTGAGCTATGACGCAGAACATATTCTCGACAAACACGAGTACCCCGAGTACATGTTTGAGCTAAACAATATTGCTGCCGCATGCAAGCACTGCAATATTTCGAAGTCTAGCCAATGTGTTTCTGCGACAAAGCAGCGTTTCCAGGAGCTTTCCGCGAATAGCAATGAGTACAGTATTGTTCATCCCCATTTTGACGAGTGGGAAGACCACCTTCAATTTGATGAGATCGGCCGGATTGTCCCTGTCGATAACTCATCCAAAGGAAGGGAGACGATGCGGATATGCAAAATTGACGTCATCAATATCGCGCGCCTCTCGGATGAATTTTCGCTACATGACAAACCTGTCGTCGAGCAGACACTTCGTGCATTTCACGAGGTCGACAAAGCAGACAAAAAACAGGAACTCTTAGAAGTAATCAGCGAACTGGCGAACAGCTATGGTCATTCCGGCGCCAAATCGATTGTGGCTCACCTGACTAACGAAATCGGAAACCAGCGTCCCTGAAGTAGAACCGCTAATGCGGGAGCCTAACACCTACACCTAATCATTGGGACCTCACGGGGTTGCTCTGGTCTGCCTCTGCGGGCACCGCCTGTCAGTTCCTATTGAATTATTACAGCTCAGGCGTTACCTGGCTGAACGCGTCACGCCGCTGACAGCGTACGCCCGCTTTGCAGTCAGCCCCAGGATTCTACAACGCGGCCGTTCAACGATTGACATGGGGGGCTTAATCCGGATACCAGGCTGGGCAAGATTTCTGACTTCTGATGCCACGACGGCAAAGCCACGTCCTTGCTCTCCCGCCCTTGCTGCCTCAACTGCCGCATTTAGCGCCAGGATATTTACGCTCCATTCCCAGGTACAGCAGGCAAAATCATAGTGGCAGTTCCAGGCATAGGCTTCCCATCAGCTTCGATCGCCCTATCAATGCTCACAATTAGCTGGAGCATATCCTTGACCATTGATGCCTCGAATTCCTCTACACGGTCTTCCTCATGGGTTCCCTTGTTTAGGTAATGCCACACCACGGCATGCGTATCCTCCTTACCCAGGATTGCGGCAAGTTCCGGTATCACTCCCTGGAATACATTCACATCCTTCTTTTCCAAAAACTTCTGCAGCCCCAATGCCAATGTCATCAGGTCAGGAGAACCTCCAGGCCCACGTAAGCCAAGCTGAATCTGAGGAGAGAAGTTCTTGTTTCCTATCTTCTTCCAAAGCCTGTTTAGGACTTCTTCAAGGGACTTCCTAAGATAGCTTAAACTGTCTCTGACGCGCCCATCGTGAAGACTGCGCTCTGCAACCTCAAGGTAATGCCGCGGCGAGTCAAGCTTCACGATGATTTGTTTTGCGTCGATGGGTGTGAGGAAATCCACCCTTGTTACAACAGCCTTATAGTCATCCTTGGGCACAGCGTTCTCAAGGCGCTTTACAAATTCCTCGCCGTGAGTCGTAATTATGAGCTGACGCTTACTGATCTCGTCATCGCCAAGGATTAAGTCCACTATGCCGCCCCTATGTTCGTCATCGATCGAATTAACGACATCGTCAAAAATAAGGAACGGTAGGTTTCCTCGAACTATCTTCGCCAACAAAATTGCCAGCCCAAGGCAGCGGATATGACCTTCGCTCAGAATCTGCAATGCGTCATACCGATGAACGCCTTCGAATCCAATCTCAATTTTCTTACCAGGCGACGTGGGAAGCGAAAGGTGAGTCAGGATGTCGGACTTATGGTCATTCTTGTTGATGGCGTTGTAAAACTTCAGGGTCTTATCGTTGAGATCTGCCGCCAGGCTAAGCGGCAGTTCGGTGTTGTACTTTAAGAGCTTCTCGCGGAATCCCTCGTAAGCAACCAGGTACTGCATATTGCGCGCGACGACGGGTTTCTCAGTCTCCACTTGCTTAATAAGGCCTTCATTTTCAGCATTGAAGCTCGCGACCGCAGCATTCGCGGCAGTGATGTCCTTCTTGATCTGTTCATCAATGGCCTTGATTGCTGCAATCTCCTCCAAATGCTTACCAAGTGCTAAATTCGCCAGCTCTAGCGCTTTCGTGCCGGCCTTTGCTTTGCCAACCGTCTCGTTGAAAGTCGCGACAGCAACTTTCAAGTCCCCCAGCAAGCCTGCGTTCATGGACAGCGTGCCGAGGGCCGCCTCCAGTTTCCTGGAATCGCTTACATCCGAACATGATATCCACAAGGCTTCAATTTCCGCATTCTTTGAGAAGTTCACCGTTGTAGCGGCTTGAGGCAACTTTTCCAGCTTGATCTCCAACTTAGGCCACCGTTCGCTCAGCTGCTTGGTTATTTCGTTTATGCGGGCCTCCTGCTTCAGTGCTATATCGAACTCCGCCAGTTTTTCTGCAGCATTCGTATAAGGATCAACAGGAACCAAAAGCTGTCCATCCGCGTAAAGAACCGACTCGCACGCTGGGCAGTTTTCTTCAGACTTTGACCGGTTCTTTAGGATCGCAGAATAGAGCTCCCCTAGTGAGAGTTGCTCCTTGTAGTGCAATAGAAATTGGTTGGCAGCCCTGCGCTCTTGGATCAAAGCCGTAAGCTGGACAACCTCACCCGAGATTGCGTCCACAGAAGTGTCTTGCGCAAGCACCAAACCATTGAGGCGCGCAATTTCCGCATTGTTCTTCTGCTGAAGTCCGTCTACAACATCGTCTCCAACAATGTGTCGCCGCGCTGCGTCGAGGGAGTCAAGCGCGGGATAGCTGAGCATGAATGCGTCCGTTCGCACCTTGACCTCCTTCTGCTTCTCCGGGATCTGAGTCAGGATGGCCTTGTGCCCTGCTATCTGCTTTTCCTTTTCGGCCAACTCGGATTTCTTCTTTCCCGTAGTATCAATGTAATTCTCGAAGCGGTCATTGAACTGGGTAGCAAAGTTGTTGAATTCCTCGAGACCAAACAACGCCGCGAGCCGATCCTGCTGCGCAGCAGGAGTATTCGCTGCTACGCGGGCAAATCCGTCAATCCGGTTCTTCTCGATGAAGCAGAACTCGTAACTTTTAGGGTCAGGACTTACTTGGACGGATTCCTTTCCGTCCGCCGTCCTCCCCAGCAGCACTGGAAGTTCGGATTTCTTCGTGATTGAGTTGCGGATGTATGCCCCAATTTCGATCTTCTTTGCATCAGCTTCGCTAATCGAACCCAAAAGACCATATTCCAGGGCTTCACAAAGGCTGGACTTTCCGGTGCCGTTGGGTCCGTAGATGAATGTGTATGGATTCTTGAACTCGATGGTATGAGCTGTGGAAAAACCCCGGAAGTTTCGAACAGTGATGCTCGACAGTCGGACAACTCGACCAGATTCCACGACAGCGGAGTCATTTGCCAGGTCCAGGTCGCCCGTCACCGAATCACCACTAGTTTCAATCAGCTTCGCGACAAGCTTTCCGCGTTTTCCGCCAGCGGTGCCCACCGCCTCAATGGTTGCGAAATTGTCCAGAATCAGCCTGGCCAATTTCCGTTCAAACTCGGGCATGAGATCATGTTCTTTTCTCAGAAATCTCTGGAATTCGGAAAGTGACTTCGACATGGTGGACCCATCTTATTTAGTTAATGACGGCCGTTCTAAGGGAAAAACGCATTTGTTCTAAATCGACCGAGCTTTGAACGAACTCTGGTCTATTTTCTTCACTAATGTAACCATAAATTACTCTTTATACAATCATTGGTCGTCATGAAGCGACACGTGGCATCTGCAGACTTTTGGGCACGCACGGAATGATCGACACGCATGCGCACTGGTAGGCACTCGCAATGACCACTAGCTAAATAGGTAAGCCCACTACCGACGCCCTGCGGCAGTTAGGCCCGCAGGTGCCCTTGCCACTTAGTTTCGCGCCCACGAGTTGCCACTCACGCGGGCGCTTCTGGTAGCAGTAGGTCAACGTCGATCTGATAGATATTGCGAAATTGACTACAATTCGAGTTGGGCCGCAGTGTCGGCGAGCGAAAAGGAAGGTTGCATGGTTAAATTTGACGAGACTCTTTACGTTAAGAGCGACAACCGAAACGTAATGATTGGCGGAAAATCCGATGAGATGACCGCAACTGATCTCGAAGCTGGTGTGGCTCGAATCGGGGGATTCTGGCGCCACCCGAATTATTTCGAGGCCTATTTACATGCAGCATCTCTTCTTATCGCGCAGGGAAAAACAACAGGAACGTTAGACGAAATTGGGTTGCCGGGATTCTATCTTCAGAGACATGCTGTTGAGCTATTACTGAAGGAACTGCTGAAGTTGCTGACCGACATTTCTGACCTACGCAACCGACTCCGAATGTCCGAAGTTCAACCGAGTAAAACGTTGGTGAAGCATCTGGGCAACTGCCACACACTGGATATCCTACATGAACACCTCATGCAATTCAGTTTGGAGCTTGACCTTTCCCAGCCGCCGATTGAGTTGGGTGATTTAGTCAGGGACATGAAGAAATTCGAGGTAACGGATACATGGGCCCGATACAGCTTGTCGACAAAACGGGATCCGCATATTCCCAAGGAGGTCTTGGTTCCAATAGTTGAATTTCAAGACCGACTCGCTGCTATTGCATCCAGAATCTCCTCGCGTGACCTTGGTGGCGATACCTATGAAGATGAGTTGATTGCAATATATTTAAGCCTGGATGCCGCGTTAAACCATCAATAGAAATCTTTATGACTCTATGGCGTGTTGTGCAACCTATCGACGCTTCGTGCTCACAACCTCACTGTTCACTCGTGCCTAAAGCAGGTTGAAATTGGAGCTGAAAAAGCTTCACTATGGTTTAGATGCGTCATCGGATGGAGAGAAAATCAAATCGTGACTTTGCATCGCCCAACCGCTTCAGATGGCAAGTCAACGACACTCCAAGCTGTTCAAAAATCTGTGGCAAATCAGTGGCAGTTTTTGAATATTGGCACTGATTTTCGTTCCCATAAGGAAATTTTACAAACCAGTAAGCCTTTGATTTATAATGACTTACCCACCAACCCGGGGGTACGTTATAACTAGCGAATACGCGTTCGGGACGTAGAGGCCGGAGGTTCGAATCCTCTCACCCCGACCATCCCTCACTCCCACCGCAACTCCCATTCCCTTCGTTTTACCCGCGCTCAATGCCTTTTTGCAAAGTCATTCGTTTTGCGAATGACGATTATCGAAACATTGAATTTTAGTTATATGCTGCACTGCCACATAATATTTCCAAGGAATTACATTTAATGGAGATCAGCATGGAACTCAGTAAGCATATGGAATTCATCTTCTTGGGCGCTTTGGTACTGATCGGCGTGTCCGCAGCGGCCACTGCCGCCGTGCCAAAATTGCTGGCACCCGCCGCCCAGGTCGCCAGCGTTAAGGCAAGCACCACTCCAATCGTCGTGGTGAAGGCGAAGCGCCTGACCGCTGAAGAAAAGGCAGCGCTGGCCGAATAACAGCAGGCTTCAATCCGGACGGTAAGCGCGCATGAAGGTATCCACGGCGCGCGCTACCGTCGCAACCACCTGCGCATCGTCAAACTCGGGCAAGGCATTCATCAGGCCGCGCTCTTCCAACTCGCAGTCGAGCAGGGCACGGAACTGGCTTGCTGCCACATGGGGATCGGCCATGCGCAACTTCCCTGCTTTCATCACGGCTTCAAAATAGCCGGCGACCAGCTTCATGCCCTTGCCAGGGCCGTTCTCGTAGAACGTGCGCCCTACTTCAGGATTGTTGCCTGAAGCCGCGATCACCATGCGCCGCATGGCGAATTTTTGCGGCGTGAAAAAGGTCCTCAGCACACGCTCGCCGAAGCCTTTCAGCGAAACTTCGACATCCTGTTTGGGGTCCAGCAGGGCCAGCACTTCCATTGCGTCGGGCGGCAAGCCCGGGCCGATCGCGGCGCACGGCCGCTCGCCAAAGATGTCGGCCAGTTGTCCACCATGTTCTTGCGCGGACCGCGAAACCAGTTCCCCGAACAAGGCTTCCTTGGAATCAAAGTAGCGGTACAGGGTCGCCTTGGAGCCACCGACCCGCGCGGTGATCTCCGACATGGTCGCCTGCTCAAAACCCATTTCTTCAAACACGGCCTTGGCGGCCGCCAGGATGGCCTCTCTGCGGGCCTCGGTTTTTGTTTTCACGTTAAAAGAATCTTTTCGAAACCAATGAGTACAGTTTTGCTTGACAGCGCAAAAATGTCAAGCCTAATATGTACTGTACCGTTTAGTTTCGTTTTGAAAAATGCGCACAAACAACCTTTCTTTCCAGCCCATAAGGGCTACCGCGCTGTACCTTGCTGCCGCATTCGGCCTGGCAGCTTGCAGCCTGCAGTCCGCTTATGTCACACCGGCCCAGCCAGAGCCGCACGCCTGGTCCTCGCCTTCCGGCCAGTCCGGCCAACCAATCGACAGCGAGTGGTGGCACGCCTTGCACGATCCAGCCGTCGATGCCCTGGCAGATGCAGCGTTTGCCGACAACCCTACCCTGGCCCAGGCCATGGCGCGTCTCGATGAGGCAAGGGCGACGCTCGGCGCCAATGACGCCGCCAAAGGACCGACGGTGTCTGCCAGCGCGGGCGCGACGCGGGCGCAAAGCGCTTCTGCCGGCGCGCCCGGCACAACCTCGATAAGCACATCGGCCAGCAGCGGACCTTCGCTTAACTGGGAGGTGGACCTGTTCGGACGCATTCGCAATTCGGTCCAAGCGGCGCAAAGCCGTCTCGATGCCCGCACAGCCGATGCCGTGGAGGCGCGCCTTACGCTGGCGAGCGATGTAGTCAACGGCGTGCTATCGCTGCGCGCGTGTGAAAGCGCACGCAATGTCCTGGCAGAGGACATCGCATCACGTGAAAAGACCCTGGAAATGACCCGCCGCAAGCTCGCCACCGGCTTTGCCGCACCTGTGGACGAAGCGCGCGCAGTTTCCGGCATCGCGACGGCGCAGACAAACCTGGCTTCGCAGCAGGAACAGTGCGCGCGCCAGGTGAATGCCCTGGTAGCCCTGAGCGGCAAGGATGCAGGCACGGTGCGCCACCTGATTGGCGCGAGTAACACGACGATGGCCTTCATGCCCGAGGCGCCTGCTGCTGCGCCAGCGCTGCCAGCCGCGGTGCTGGCTGGCCATCCCAACATCGTCTCCGCCGACCGCGAAGCCGCCGCCGCATGGGCGGAAATCGCGGTTGCGCGTGCCAACCGCTTGCCGCGCCTGGATCTCGCCGCGGTCCTGACCGGCCAATGGATTCGCGCCGCCGGATCGACGCTGGACTTCACCACCTGGTCCGTCGGCCCAAGCCTGAGCGGTACCTTGTTCGACGGCGGCGCCGGGAAGGCTAATGTCAGCGCTGCCGAAGCACGCTACCGCCGTGCCGCAGCCAGCCTGCAAGGCACCGTGCGCTCCACCGTGCAGGAGGTGGAGAACGCACTGGCGGCGCAGGCTTCCGCCCAAGCGCGCATGGAATCGACGCGTGCTGCGACAACCGCCGCGCGCACTACGCTGAATGCGACGGAAGCCCAGTGGAAGGCAGGTGCCGTCAGTCTGTTCGAACTCGAAGACAGCCGCCGCCAGTTTGCGTCGGCCCAGGATGCAGAAATTTCAGCGCGCCGCGACCAGGCCCAATCCTGGGTCGCGCTGGTCAAAGCCACCGGTGGCGCCACCACATCGAATACGGAGCAATAAAATCATGAACAAGTTTTTCACTTCCGCCTCGGCCGTACTGGGCCGTAAAACCCTGATCGCCGCCAGCGTCCTGGCAATCGTCGCCGGCGGCTGCCTAGTCATCGCTACCACCTCGGAGGCAACGCCGGCGCCGGGCAAGCCCGCTCCCGCTTTGACGATTACCGTGACGACTGCCGCGCGCGCCGAATGGCCCGCCACACTGGAAGCCAGCGGCGCCATCACGCCGTGGCAGGAAGCCGTCGTCGGCACCCAGGTATCCGGCCTGCGCCTGGCCGAGATCCGGGCCAACGTTGGCGATCACGTGAAACGTGGCCAAGTGCTGGCGGTGTTCGATGCCGACTTGCTGCGCGCCGACGAAGCGCGGCTGAAGGCGAGCTGGCAGCAGGCGGAGGCCAATCGCCAGCGCGCGCTCCAGCTCAAGGGTTCCGGCGGCATCAGCGACCAGGAAGTGCTGCAATACGTCACGCAGGCCGATGTAGCCAAGGCCCAACTGCAGACGACGGAACTGCAGTTGCGTTATGCCCAAATTACCGCGCCCGACGATGGCGCCATCAGCGCACGCAGTGCAACCGTGGGAACGGTCTACAACGCCGGCCAGGAGCTGTTCCGCATGATCCGCAAGGACCGGCTGGAGTGGCGCGGCGAACCGACCGCCCCGCAGCTGGGACAATTGAAAACGGGCCAGCACATCACGCTGGAACTGCCGGACGGCGGCACGGCCATGGCCAAAGTGCGCCAACTGGCGCCAAGCCTCGACGGACAGACTCGCCTCGGCATCGTCTATGCGGATATCGAACCTGGCAGCGCCGCCCGCGCCGGCATGTATGCCAACGGCAGCGTGGTATTGGCGCAAAGCCCGGCCATTGCCGTTCCCGCAGTAAGCGTGGTCATTCGAGATGGCCGCAGCTACGTCATGAAGATGGCGGCCTCCGACAGGGTGGCCATGCAGGCGGTGACGACCGGCCGCCGCCATGGCGAGTCGATAGAAATCGTTTCCGGTCTCTCCGCAGGCAACCAGGTTGTCGTGCAGGGAGCAGGCTTCCTCAACGATGGCGACATCGTCCGCGTAGCCGCAACCAAGGAGTAAGCCATGAACTTTGCCACCTGGTCGATCCGCAATCCGGTTCCGGCCATCCTGCTCTTTATCCTGCTTTCGATCGCAGGGTTCTTCGGCTTTCGCCAGCTGCCTGTGGCGAACCTGCCGGACCTGGACCTGCCTTCGATTACCATTTCCCTGACCCAGCCCGGCGCCGCGCCTGCGCAGCTGGAGACGGAGGTCGCGCGCAAGGTTGAAAATTCCCTGGCGACCCTGTCCGGCATCAAGCACATTCGCACTTCGATCACCGATGGGCAGGTCAACATCACGGTTGAATTCATCCTGGAGAAAAAGCTTTCCGATGCGCTGATCGAAGCGAAGGATGCCGTGGACCGAGTGCGATCCGACCTGCCGACCGATTTGCAGCAGCCGTCCATCAGCGCCGTGCGCGTGGGAGGAGAGGCTACGCTGCTGTATGCGGTTTCATCTTCCCGTTTGGATGAAGAGGCCTTGTCCTGGTTCGTCGACGACACAGTCAGCAAAACCATCCTCGGCCTGCAAGGCATCGGCAAGTTCGAGCGCGTAGGCGGCGTACAGCGCCAGGTGCGGGTGGAAGTGGACCCGGTGCGCCTGGCGGCCCAGGGCGTCACGGCGGGCGATGTGTCGCGCGCCCTGAAGACGGTGGAACAGGAATCGTCCGGCGGGCGCAGCCAGCTCTCCGGCGCCGAACAGGCTGTGCGCACCATCGCCACAGTGCGCCAGGCGCGCGAGCTGGACAAACTGCCCATCGTGCTCAACGACGGCCGCCGCATCACCCTCGACCAGGTGGCCACGGTCAGCGACACCATCGCCGAACGCAGCCAGATCGCCCTTCTGGATGGCAAGCGCGCAGTCGGCTTCAAGATCTACCGCGCCAAAGGTTTCGATGAAACCCGTATCGGCACTGCGGTAGCCGGCACGCTGCGCAAGCTCCAGGCCATCGATCCGTCGTTAAGCTTCACCCTGATATCCGGTA
>Ga0102595_101317_pt1 | contig 11904 bp, 15 predicted proteins | sample Araplaol_mTSA_r2_2_FD_76864 | JGI IMG/M metagenome (GOLD analysis project Ga0102595, IMG submission 76864) | Arabidopsis root microbial communities from North Carolina, USA - plate scrape MF_Col_mTSA_r2 (SPADES assembly) (version 2) | ecosystem: Host-associated > Plants > Roots > Endosphere...
GGCCTGCAGTTCAAGACCGCGCAGGCCGAGATCCGCTTTGATGCGCGTTACCTGGCTTTGCCGCTGCGCCGTGATGAAAAGGCCTTGCAGCAGATGCTGCAGCGGGCTTTGCCTTTGACGGTGCTGCAGTACCGGCGCGATCGTTTGCTCGTGGAGCAGGTGCGGCAGGCGCTGGCGAACCCGGCAGCAGGCGCATCGCATACCGCGGAAACCCTGGCCGCGGCCCTCAATATGTCGCCGCGCTCTTTACACCGCCAGCTTCAGGAGGAAGGGGCTTCGCTGCAGCAGCTCAAGGACGAGGTGCGGTTTGAAAAAGCCAAAGACTTGTTGCTACGGACTTCAAAGCCCATCAAGCAGGTGGCTGAGGCTTCGGGGTTTCGGAATGAGAAGAGTTTTACGCGGGCGTTTCGGGAATGGAGCGGCCAGTCACCCGCGGAGTTTCGGCAGGGAAACCAGCCACTGGCCTGATTTGCCCCTTTCATGGCAGGACTTGTGACGCGTGGCTCTCTAGACTGTGCGCATGATTACCCTTCACCACTGCGTCAGCGCCCGCTCGTTCCGCCCCTTGTGGATGCTCGAAGAGCTGGGCGTGCCCTACACGCTGCGCATGCTGCCTTTTCCGCCACGTGCGCTGGCCCGCGAATTCCTGGCGGACAACCCCTTGGGCACCGTGCCGCTGCTGGTGGATGGCGACACCCGCATGACCGAATCCGCAGCCATATGCCAATACCTGGCGGCACGGCACAGCCCCGGCCAGCTGGACGTCCCGCTGACGGACCCAGCCTATGGCGCTTACCTGAACTGGCTGCACATGGGCGAAGCCACGCTGACCTTTCCGCAAACCCTGGTGCTGCGCTATACCCACTTCGAACCCGAGGAGCGCAAGCAGCCCCAGGTCGCGCAAGACTACAGCCGCTGGTTCCTCGCCCGGCTGAAAGCCATGGACGCCGCCCTGCAACAACAACAGGAGTTTCTCTGCGCCGGCCGCTTCACCGCAGCCGATGTGTCGGTCCACTATGCCCTCATGCTGGCCGGCCACCTTGGCCTGGCAACACAATTCCCCGACGCCGTGCGCGATTACCACCAGCGGCTGGAGCAACGCCCGGCCTTCCAGCGCGCCCTGCAGGCGCAGCACCGGGCCGCGCTGGCGCAGGGTGTCCCCACTACGCCGACGCCGGATATGCGGCCGGGGAAGTGAGCGGAGCGGGCGAAGAATTGTCCGCAGGATTCATTCACAGCTTCTGTGGGTAACTTTGTGAATTGCCGTGGGGACAACGCGGGAAAGCCTTGGCTGGCCTGGCTCTCGGCGGGATGCCTGCAAAACAGGCAAGGTGAATAAGCAGGATTGCCAACAATCATTCAGCCCACGTAAACTGCCGTGGCTATTTCAACCTGGGAGGGTGAGGATGAGAACGATGTGCGCTGTGAAAGCCTTGGCAGCCCTTGCCGCAACGGCAAGCTTTTTCGGGCAAGCCCTGGCGGCGGCGCCGGAGTTTCACGTCACAGGTGCACTCGAATCCGCACAAGGTGCCAAGCTGGTGTTGACCGATAAAAGACCGCCGCAACGCAGCCCCAAAGTCCCCACAGCACAAGGCGAGCTGGACAGGTTTGACGAAAAGAACTTCGACCAGCCACCCATTGAGGCCCTGAAACATGCCCTGGGTGAACAGCTCAACGAATCAACACTGGCAACACTCAGCGGCGGCCTGGACCTTACCGCACTGGACATCGCGATCGGCGAGAAACGCGGCCGACGCATCAACTTTGAACCCAACAACGACTCCCAAATCAACGGTCGAGTCGTCAGCACGCCGCAAGAAGCGGTGGGGCTGGCGTTCGGAAATGCCATTGCCGGCGCATTGCTGCAATCGGCCGCAGACCGCGACGGCTCCCGCCTCGTTTTTGTCAACCTGTCGCTCGACAAGCAAGGCACCCCCATCTCTTGCCAGGGTGCCGGCAGCTTTTCAAGCGACGGCGTTGTCATGGGCTGGCATGCCGCGATTCGCGAAGCGGCTGCACGCTGCGCCAAATTGATGGGGTCGTCAGAACCCTTGAATGATCCCTTGCCGAATCGGGTGCGGTGAGGTTCGCCCACGGGCGAATACTTCAAAGCGGATGCTCACGACTCGGAGATCTGCCACCGCCGCTCCCTGCACCGCCAGCTTCAGGAGGAAGGGGCTTCGCTGCAGCAGCTTAAGGATGAGGTTCGGTTTGAAAAAGCGAAAGACTTGTTGCTGCGGACTTCCAAGCCAATCAAGCAGGTGGCCGAGACTTCGGGGTTTCGGAATGAGAAGAGTTTTACGAGGGCGTTTCGGGAGTGGGGAAAGTGGCGCCCGGTGAATTTCGCGTCTCCACGCGAGAACGCTAAACCTCATATCAAGGATCGCAGCATCACTCAGCGCTGGCCCGGAGCTCTTTCAACTGCGCAAGTGCTACTTCGCGCGAAACAATTTCATATCCGTGATAGATGTTGTCGGGACCGCCATAGCGATGGAATCCAGGCTGGTAATCCGAGAGCACGTTGTAGCGGATAAACACTGTTTCGCCCTTACGCAATACAAATGTGCGCTCTACCGGAGATACGGCGCACCATGACTCCTTGCTCTTCAAAAGATGCGGTCCTTGGGAAAGCTCAAGACGGTGAAACCCGCCGTTCTGCATGGAGCGAGCCGCGCCCCCATCAATTGAAAACTGAGGACAGCCCCAGCTCGCATATGAACGATTCGGCCGGTATACATAGACCACGCCGTTACCATTTGAAGGGGCGACCATTTCCGTGAATGGAGTTCCCGTCGCACAAGCAGCGAGGCTGGCGACCAGGATAAGAGCAAGGATGGTCCGAAAGAGTTTTTGTAGAAGCATTGCGTCCCTCACGCGGAAATTTGTTGTTAAAGCGGGTACAGAGTCTAGTTCGGCATCACTTCACCCGCTCAAGCATGAAGGGCAACACCACATGCCCAATCACCCGTAGAAGCCGCAATTCACCAGCGAAAAACACTTTTGCGCCGGGTGGCCCTTCGGCATTCTCAGTCTCGATCTCGACGCCCACCGCCTGCAAGGCTTCAGGCATGGCCACCGCCAAACGATCAAGTTCCCGCTCGCTGATGCGGCGAGCCAGGCCCAGCGCCTCACCGGCGGCCAGCACGGCCTCACGTGTCACATCGCCAAACCGTTCAGCGCCGGGCAACGGAATCATGAGCTTGACGGCGGGCCAGATCGCGCGCCTCTCAGCATAGGCAACCGTGTGGTACACGGCCGTGGACAACATGTCATAAGGCGGTGAAACCTCAATGCCCTGGTCGCTCACGCTGAAAGAGATGTTTTTCAGGTGGTTGTCGTCATTGCCGATCAGCACATTGAACACCAGCCAGCGGTAGAGGCGCAGCCTGGCGCTGGTGCGGTTGCGGCACAGCGCAATGCAGGCGGCAAGGGTGTCGAGGCTGGCGGAGCTGTTCTTGAAGTTGCGCGACTTGTTGAGCAGCTGGCAGGCGTCGATGACGTGCAGGCGTTGCGTGATGCCTTGCGCGTCGCTCACCCGGTCAAAGCGCTCTATGAGGTAAACGGGTTCGGGCACATAACGGCGGTGGACGGTCGGCGCCCCCAGACCGAGCCGGGCTGCCAAGCGCTGCATGGCGTATTCGTTGATGACGGAAGAGGGGTAGTCGTCGCTCTGGTGGTCAGGCTTGAGGATGTGCGTGGAGGGCTCGCGCCCCACGGGCTCATAAAGAACGCCGTCGCGGTAGACCACCAGCAGCTTGTGCTGGGCGCCCGCGACGGACATTTGTTTGGGTGCGCCACTGCTGAGGGATTTACGGGGAAGGTCGCGGATACGCCGGCTCAGTTCCTCATCGGCCAGCGCTTTCAGGCCACCTTGCGCAGGAGCCTGACTATCGGGCGGCAACAGAACCAGTGAGCCGGCAGACTCCGCCCCCAGGTACTGCAGCAAGGCAAAGGCGTCGTCGCCCTTGATGCCTGACTCCTTGATCAAGGCTTGGCGCAGGGTTTCCTCGGGCAGGAGGTTGTCGAAGTACCACTGCACGGGCCGCTGGGTGGCGCCGTCCTGGTGCAGCGGGTTTGCGCGGTCCAGGGCTGGGGAAAGGTCGAAGCTGCCGGGGGCCTGCGACCATGCGAGGTCGTACTCAAAATTCCAGAGGTCGTTACCCTCGCTGAGGGTGCCGACATGCTGGTCGTTGAGGTAGGCCTTGAGGGTGCGCACGGTTTAGCGCTTATTTGTTATTAGTGGGGGTGGGATTGCGCCTGGCTTTGCCCTGCAGAAGCTTGAGTTCGATGCCCGAAGTGTCGGGAATATCGACGGAAAGTTTGAGGCCCATCTCCTCCAGCACCTTGAAGACCAAGCCCATGCGGACGGTTTCCTTGCCAAGCTCCAGGTCAGAGGCGAACTGCTTGCTCACGCCCACGGTGGCGGCCATGTCGTCGAGGCGGACTTTGCTGCTGCGGCGCACTGCCCTGAGCGCTAAGCCGAGTTCCGCAACGGAGTGAATAGGTATTTGCATAAAAATCCTGTGATTGCAGGATTTTTATCGGAAAACCGATATTCCGTCAAGAAAATCCTGTGATTGCAGGATTTATTGATATCGGCAAACCGATTGCCGGGAAAATCCTGCGTTTGCAGGATTTCTGATTTAGATGACAGCCTCGGCGACTTTAGCCCCCACCCCAATCCCATCCAAAGCCCCCGCCAGACTCGCCACCGTCCGGTCCACGTGATGCCACTTCTCCAGCCCAAACAGCCCCACACGGAAGGTCTTGAAGTCGGGGCCTTCGTCGCACTGCAGGGGCACACCGGCGGCAGTTTGCAAACCCTCGGCCAGAAACTTCTTGCCTGACTGGATGTCGGGGTCGGTGGTGTAGCTGACCACCACGCCCGGGGCCTTAAAGCCCTCGGCCGCCACGCTGGGCAGGCCGCGGCTTTCGAACAGCTGGCGCACCTTGCTGCCCAGTTCCTCTTGTTCGGCTTTCACTTTGGCAAAACCGTAGTCCTGGGTTTCCTTCATGGTGGCGCGCAGGCGTGTGAGGGCGTCTGTCGGTAATGTTGCGTGGTAGGCGTGGCCGCCTTTTTCGTAGGTTTCCATGATTTGCAGCCACTTCTTCAAGTCGCAGGCAAAGCTGGAGCTCATGGTGGTTTCTATCGCCGCGCGGGCGCGTTCGCTGAGCATGACCATGGCGCAGCAGGGTGAGCTGCTCCAGCCTTTTTGCGGGGCTGATATCAACACATCGACGCCTGTGGCTTTCATGTCCACCCACATGGCGCCGGAGGCAATGCAGTCGAGCACAAACAGGCCGCCCACGGCATGCACAGCGGCAGCGACGGACTGGATGTAGCCGTCGGGCAGCATCATGCCGGAGGCCGTCTCTACGTGCGGGGCAAAGACCAGGGCGGGCTTTTCCTTGGCGATGGCGGCAACGACGTCGGCCACCGGGGCGGGAATCCATGGCGCCTGGGCGCCGGCGGCTGTCTTGCGGGCCTTGAGCACGGTGTGCGAGGCGGGGATGTTGCCCATCTCGAAAATCTGCGTCCAGCGGTAGCTGAACCAGCCGTTGCGAATCACCATGACATGTTTGCCGGCGGCGAACTGGCGGGCCACGGCTTCCATGCCGTAGGTGCCGCTGCCAGGTACCAGGGCGACCGAGTGCGCGTGGTAGACCTCTTTGAGGATGGCGGAGATGTCGCCCATCACGCCCTGGAAGCTGCGCGACATGTGGTTGAGCGCGCGGTCGGTGTAGACGACGGAGAATTCGAGCAAACCGTCGGGATCGACATTAGGCAGGAGTCCGGGCATGGTCACACCTTTGTTTTTAAAAGTCGGGCTGGCAGCTTAGCACCGCGGCCCGATTCGTGACAGCCCCGGCCCGGGGAGACCGCTTCAGCGCTGGGGAAGCTGGCCTTTCAGCGCCCGGGCCGGAGCCCCGGTGCCGCGTTCAGGCGGGTTTGCCGCTGTACTGCTCAAAAAAGCCAATGGGGTGCATGTCGATGTACCAGCCGACCTGTTCGCCCAGGGTGGCGGCCGGGTGGATGGAGGCCAGGCGCACGGCTTCGTCGCGGCTGCCGGCTTCGATGATAAAAAAGCCGCCGACCAGTTCCTTGACTTCGGTGAAGGGGCCGTCGGTGACTTTGGGCTTGCCGCCGCGCGGCTGGATGCGGATGGTCTGCTCGGGCTCGCCCAGCGAAGCGCTGAGGCGCAGCTGGCCGGTGGCCTTGAGTTCCTTGTCCTTGGGCGGGCACTGGCTGACCAGGGCCTGGACCTCGGCGGGCGCCATGGCGGCGAAGTCGGCGGGGTTGTAATAGGCGAGGCAGAGGTATTTCATGGTGTTTCCTTCGAAAAGTGGTTGATGACACCTTGACGACGAACGGGGCGGGCCGGAATCGACACGCCTGTCCGAAATATTTCAGCCTAACAAGGACGCCAAGTCCGCCATGTCGGTAAACACCTGCGATGCACCGCTGGCTTTGAGCGCATTGGGCGCGTCATGGCCCATTTCAGAAGGGCTGTAGCCAAACACCGTGCAGCCGGCCGCCACACCGGCGGTAACGCCGGTGACGGTGTCTTCGACCACGGCGCAGCGTTTGGGGTCCACGCCCAGGGCCGCGGCGGCCGCCAGGTAGACGTCGGGGAAGGGTTTGGAGCGCGGCAGCTCGTGGCCGCTGAAGATGCGGCCCTTGAAGAAGGGCATCAAACCGCATTTCTCCAGCTGCAGCTCGACCTTGAAACGGTCGGCGCCCGAGGCGCAGGCAATGCGGCCGTTGTAAAGCGCATGGACCTTGGCGATGGCCTCGACGGCGCCGTTAACGGCCTTGAGGTCGCGCATCAGGCCCTGGTTGCGGCGCTCGCGGAACTGGACCATCCACTCTTCCGTGACGGGGCTGCCGGTGTTGGCGGCGATCAGCGCGGCTTCGTCCTTGACGGCCTTGCCGACAAAGATGCGCATGCATTCGGCGGGGCTGAGCTTCCAGCCGCGCTCTTCGAGCATGTCGCGCAGCACGCCGTTGGTAATGGGTTCGCTGTCGACCAGCACGCCGTCACAGTCGAATAACACCGCGTCGAATTTCATGGTTCCGCTTTCATGTCCAGTTCAGGTTTTGCCGGGGCGGCGAGCGTGAACATCACCCATTCCGGCCGCATATTGAAGCGCACGGGCAGGATGCTGACGCCCAGGCCGCTGGTGATGTACATGCGATTGTCGCCGTGCTCTATCCAGCCATAAGCCCAGTCGCGCGGACCGGCGCCGGGCACTATGGGCGCGCCTATAAAAGGCAGGCTGACCTGGCCGCCGTGGGTGTGGCCGGCGACGACAAGGCCGCGCACGGGCGGCAGCTCGAACAGGCTGGCCGGCTCATGCATCAAGACCAGGGCCTGCGCGCCTTTGGGCACGCTGGCCATGGCACGCACCGGGTCGGAATGGCCGGTATGGTCGTCGCCCACGCCGACCACCCACAGGGCGGTGCCGGACAGGGGCGCGGCCTGGTTCTCCAGCACCTGGATGCCGGCGCGCTGGAAGGCGGCGGTGAACTTCGCGCCGTCGTGCCACCAGTCATGGTTGCCCATGACGGCATAAACGCCCAGCCTGGCCTTGAGCCCGCCCAGCACCTGGGCGATCTCGTCTTCGGGCGTGGTGGCAATCTCGGGCTGGTAGTCGCGGTCTGCAAGAAAGTCGCCGGGCAGCAGGATGACGTCGGGCTGGGCGGCGTTGATCTCGGCGACGATGGCGCGGGCCCGCTCCAGCGTCATGACGCGCCACAGCGGGCGTTTGCTGAAATGCCAGTCGGAGGCGACGGCCACTTTGAGGCCGGGTGGGCCTTTCCAGTTGGGGACGGTTTCGCTGATGTCACGGTGGGCGACCCAGCGCGGCTCGACGATGACGGTCCAGATGCCGAGCAGCAGCATCACCAACGCCAGCACAGCGGTGGTGCTGCGCCTCCAGGACTTCACGGGTTTTGTCACAGGCGGATATCCGGCGACTCGCCGTTCACCACATCCATCACGCCGGTGCTGTGCGGCGACAGGCCGTAGCTGCGCAGGTTTTTGCGCAGTTCAAGGGGGTCAACCTCGTTCCAGGCCAGGCCGCAGTCCATGCAGGCGTGCGCATATGGGTTTTGCAAAAGCACAGGTTTGCCGAGCAGCGAGCGCAGCACGCCGCGCAGGGGATAAAAGCGCCCGGCTTCAAAATTACCCCGCACCACCTTGCGGCTGCTGCAGCGCAGGCAGTACATGCCGCGCACGGTCTGGTTGAACATGTGCCCTCCCCCTCAGTGATCGGCTACTGGATGTCGCCGTCCACATAGTACCAACGGCCCTCCTCGCGGACGAAGCGGCTGCGCTCATGCAGCCGCACGGCCGGGCTGCCCGGGCTTTTCTGGCGCGCGACAAATTCGACCTCGGCATGGGTGGCGTCAAGCCGGCGGTGGCTACGCACTTCCAGGCCCAGCCATTTGGTGCCGGGATCAAAGTCAATGGACGCCGGCCTGTGGCTGGCATGCCAGGTGGCGAGCAGGTAATCGGCACGCTCGGCCACAAAGGCGGCGTAGCGCGAGCGCATCAGCGACTCGGCGTCGGGCGCGGGTGTAGCGTCAAAGTGGTCGAGGTAGCGGCCGCAGCACTGGGCATAGGCCAGGGGCCGCTTGTTGGCCTGGCGGCCGCAGGGGCAGGCTTGGGCGGCTGTGGGTTGGGGCATTTGCGCCATCAGCCCTTTTTGGCCTTGCGTTCTTCCAGTGTCTCCGTGGGTGCGCCCTGCTTGACCCATTCGGCATAACCGCCGTCGATGTGGGCGACGTTGCGCATGCCCATGTCTTGCAGGGTTTTGGTGGCCAGGGCGCTGCGCCAGCCCGCGCCGCAGAACAGGATGAACTCCTTGCCTTCGTCGGCGAACAGGGGCTTGTGGTAGGGCGAGGCCGGGTCCACCCAGAACTCGAGCATGCCGCGCGGCGCGTGGTAGCTGCCGGTGACCGTGCCGGCGCTGAGTTCACGCACATCTCGGATATCGACGATCTGCACATTCGGGTCGTTGAGGCGCGCCTTGACTTCGCCCACGCTGTAAGTCTTGACCTGGGCCATGGCCTCGTCGACCAGGGTGCGGAATCCTTTGGTGATGGGCATCTCTTTATCTCCTCAGGCCAGGGCGCGCTGGATGATGATCTTCTGCACGTCGGAGGTGCCTTCGTAGATCTGGCAGACCCGCACGTCGCGGTAAATGCGCTCGACCGGGAAGTCGTTTACATAGCCATAACCGCCCAGGGTCTGGATCGCCACGCTGCAGACCTGTTCGGCCATTTCGCTGGCAAACAGCTTGGCCATGGCGGCTTCCTTGAGGCAAGGCAGGCCGGCATCGCGCAGGCTGGCGGCATGCCAGATCAGCTGGCGCGCGGCTTCGATTTTGGTCGCGCATTCGGCCAGGCGAAAACCCACGGCCTGGTGGTTGAAGATGGCGGTGCCGAAGCTTTGGCGCTCTTTGGCGTAGTCGAGCGCAAATTCAAATGCACTGCGCGCCATGCCCACACTTTGCGCGGCGATGCCTATGCGGCCGCCTTCGAGCGCGCCCAGGGCGATCTTGTAGCCCTCGCCTTCGCTGCCGATCAGGTTTTCGGCCGGGATGCGGCAGTTGTCGAAATTGATCTGCGCCGTGTCGCTGGAATGCTGGCCCAGCTTGTCTTCCAGCCGCGCGACCACATAACCGGGCGCGCTGGTGGGCACGATAAAGGCGCTCATGCCTTTTTTGCCGGCGCCCTTGTCGGTCACGGCGATGACAATGGCGGCGTGGCCGTTCTTGCCGCTGGTGATGAACTGCTTGACGCCGTTGAGCACGTATTCATCACCCTCTTTCACCGCCGTGGTGCGCAGCGACGATGCATCGCTGCCCACGTGCGGCTCGGTCAGGCAGAAGACGCCCAGCATTTCGCCTTGCGCGAGTTTTGCCAGCCACTGCTTTTTCTGCTGGGCATTGCCGTAACGCATCAGGATGGCATTGACGGGACAGTTGGTGACGCTGATGGCGGTGCTGGTGCCGCCGTCGCCGGCGGCGATTTCTTCAAGTACCAGGGCCAGCGTGAGGTAGTCAAGGTTGGCGCCGCCGAACTCTTCAGGCACACAAATGCCGTAGGCACCCAGCGCGGCCAGGCCTTTGTGGGCTTCGACGGGGAAGTGGTGCTCCTTGTCCCAGCGCGCGGCATGGGGCCAGAGTTCTTCTTTGGCGAACGCGCGGACAGCGTCGCGGATCATTTCCTGGTCCTGGTTGAGCAGCATGTTTTTACCTTTAGGGGCCCTTGACGGGCTTGAACCGGTTACCGTCGAGCCGGAAGCGGCGTGAGGTCACCAGCAGTTTTTCTTTGGGGGATCCACCGAGCTGGGTCGTGACCTCGACCATCTCAACGGGCTTCAATCCGTAACCTCCCAGCAACTGGAACTGCACATGCGTCTGTTCGCAGGGCTTGGCTGACGGGGAAGTCTCCCCGCAAGCGCCCAGGTTGTTGCCGAACTCGGCTTTGTGCAGGACCTGCATATTCCAGCCCTTAAAGCGGACCAGCGCATGGATGAAGTCTTCGGTACCCTGGCCTGAGCCAGAGTTCTCCAGCAAAGAGAACTCGCCATAGTGACCGGCGACATAACGCGAGCCAAGTGACTGGCTGTAGTCAAGTTCCCTGGCTTGCTTCAAGGCCGGACGATACAAAAAAGTACCCGAAGAATAATTACGTCCGCGTTGCGGGAACCATACCGAAACAAGAAAGGCCATCTCGGTTTTCCCGACCATGACGTCATGCATGCCCCGAATCCCCAGGGTCTCATCCTTGTTGGTGCGGTCCTTCAGGCCCGCGCGCATCGCGGTCAGGAGTTCTTGCTCATTGGGCCAGGGGGGAACAGGGTCAGGTGCGGCGAAAGCCGAAGCAGCCGAAGTAGCCGCACCAACCGCGATCAGCCCGATCACGAATGCACGGCGCGCACCCGCGGCGAAACGGTTGTCATGACCCATGCACACCATGCGGCACCTCACCAGGATTTAAACGGCACGCCGTCGTAGTTGAGAAAAGCGCCCTTGTGTTCGGGCTTGAGCCCGGCCAGCGCGGCGCGCATGGCCGTGACGCTTTGCACCGTGGTGAGCGGCGCGCCGCTGCCGCCCATGTCGGTCTGCACCCAGCCGGGCGACAGGGCGACCATGATGGCCTTGGGGTAGTCGTGCTGGGCCGAGGCGACCACCATGTTGAGGGCCGCCTTGCTGGCGCGGTAGACCCAGCCGCGGCTGCTGTCGACGCCGTCTATCTTGGCCATGGCGCTGCTGATAAACGCAAAACGCCCACCGCCGCCGCGCACCGCTTCGACCAAGGGCGCGACCTGCGGAATGGCCTGCATGGCGCCCAGCACATTGGTGTGCATGGCATGGTCAAAGGCCTCGCGTGTGGGCGGGGCCAGCGCGTCGCCGTGCGGAAAGACGCCGGCCACATAGAGGGCGATGTCGATTTCCTCGCCGTCGAGCAGCCAGGCCAGGCCGCTGATGCTGGTGGGCTGGGCCACGTCCACACGCAAGGCCTTGGCGCCCAGGCCCTTGAGGCGCTGCAGGCCCTCATCGTCGCGCGCGGTGGCAATGACCTGCGCGCCTTCCGCCAGGTACTGGCGGGCGAATTCAAGCCCTATGCCGCGCGATGCGCCTATGACAAGGACCTTCATCGTGGTTCAGACCAATTCAATGGCCAGCGCCGTGCCTTCACCACCGCCTATGCACAGCGTGGCGATGCCTTTTTTCAGGCCGCGCGCCTTGAGCGCGTGGATCAACGTGACGATGATGCGGGCGCCCGATGCGCCGATCGGGTGGCCCAGTGCGCAGGCGCCGCCGTTGACGTTGACGATGTCGTGGCTGATGCCGAGCTCTTTCATCGCGGCCATGGGCACGACGGCGAAA
>Ga0102595_101321_pt1 | contig 11881 bp, 7 predicted proteins | sample Araplaol_mTSA_r2_2_FD_76864 | JGI IMG/M metagenome (GOLD analysis project Ga0102595, IMG submission 76864) | Arabidopsis root microbial communities from North Carolina, USA - plate scrape MF_Col_mTSA_r2 (SPADES assembly) (version 2) | ecosystem: Host-associated > Plants > Roots > Endosphere...
ACCACTTTTGTTCGCCAACTCATCCGCACTCCGTCAACGGCAAGGGTTGCCTGAAAGAAACACGAAGTTTCCGGCTCGGGGGGCTGGTGGCAAATCCGCCTTAAGGCCTAGCTAATGGCCTAGGCGGGGGTTCTGGAGCTACGGCGAAGGGAGTAGAGATTCGCCCGGCGCGCGGGGCCTGTCCGCTCAGCGCGCGGCGGAACGCAGCGTCTCGACCTGCTCGGCGTAGGTCTTCTCGATGCGCTGCAGCCGCTGCTCGCGCGCGGCCTCGTTGACCCACGACGCGGCCATGGCGTGCTGCCTGCCGAGCTGGCGCTCCAGCAGCGCCTGCGGCAGCAGCGCGCTGTCGTCGGCCGCGACATAGCCGTAGGCCGCGCGCAGGCTCTTGAGCACTTCGCGCTCGGCGTCGCCGCGCGCGCCCTTGGCCTTGCCGTAGCCGGTCAGGAAGTTCTGCAGCCGCGCCTGAAACTCTGGCGGGAAGTCGCGCCGCACCACCATCTGCGCGCCGGGTGGCGGCTGCGACTCCCACACCACCTGCAGCCGCTCGGCCTCGATGGGGAACTGCTGGCGGAAGCGCTCGAAGTCGGTGGTGTTGTTGGTGGCCACGTCGGCATCGCCATTCGCCACGGCCAGCGCGGTGGCCTGGTGGGTACCGACGAACTCGCTGCGAAAGCGCGTCTCCATCTCGATGTTGTTCGGCAGGAAGAGCTGGCTCTGCGGCACGATGAAGCCGGTGACGGAGCGGCTGTCGCCGCGCGCGAGCCGCCACTTCTCGGGCTGCGCGAGGAGGCCCTCGAGCGTGTTGAGCGGACCGGCCTTGCGCACCAGCAGTACCGCGCGGTGTTCGGGCAGCCCCGGGTGCCGCGCGATCTGCGCCACCACCTTCATGCGCCGCTGCATCACGGCGTCGAGCGCCATCTTGCCGGAGAGAAAAGCCATGTCGATCTCGTCGCGGCCGATGGCGCGGTCGAGCTCTTCATAGGTCGGCACCGAATACATGCTGACCGGCATGCCGAGCGAACGGCCCATGTCGTTCATGAGCGGCGTCCACAGCGCACGCGACTCGACGGTGCCGCCCAGCGGCAGCACGCCGAAGCGGATCATCCGGATGGCCGGCGAAGAGGCGCCCTTCTCGGCAGGCGAAACGGCGGCCGCGGACGCCTGCTGGGCCACGGCAGGCAGGGCGATGAAGAAGGCCAGCAGCATGGCGGCCGCTCGCCTGAACCCGGCTCCCACGCTCATGGCGACACGTCCTTGAGCACGCTGACCTGGTCGGCGTAGCTGCTTTCGATGCGCTGCAGGCGGGCTTCGCGCGCGGCGTCGTTCACCCATTGCGCGGTCATGGCGTTCTGCTTCGCCAGCTGGTAGGCCAGCCTGGCGGCCGGCTGCAGCGAGCTGTTGTCGGCGGCCACGAAGCCGGCCAGGTCGTGCAGCGACTTCAGCACCACGCGCTCGGCGTCGCCGCGCGGGCCCTTGGCACGGCCGTAGGCGACCAGGAAGGCCTGCACGCGCTTGCGCAGCTCGGGCGTGTATTCGCGCCGCACCACGATCTGCGCGTGCGGGATCAGCTCGGACTCCCACAGCACCTGCAGCCGCTCGGTCTCGGCCGGAAAGCGCGTCTTGAAGCGCTCGAAGTCGGCCGTGTTGTTGGTGGCCACGTCGGCCTCGTTGTTGGCCACGGCCAGCGCGTTGGCCTGGTGGGTGCCCACGATCTCGCTGCGAAAGCGCGTCTCCATCGCGATGTGGTTCGGCAGGAAGAGCTGCAGCTGCGGCACGATGAAGCCCGACACCGACTGCTTCTCGCCGCGCGCGAGCCGCCAGCGATCGGGTTGGTCGAGCAGGTTCTTCAGCGAATTGAAGGGCGGCGCCTTGCGCGACAGCAGCAGCGCCCGGTAGCCGGGCAGGCCGTCGTGGCGCACCACCTGCGCCACCACCTTCATGCGGCGCTGGGTGACGGCGTCGAGCGCCATCTTTCCCGAGAGGAAGGCCATGTCGACCTCGTCGCGCTGGATGGCCTGCTCCAGCGCCTCGTACGAGTTGACCGACAGCACGCTCACCGGCCGGTTGATGGCGCGGCTGAGCTCGGCCAGCAGGGGGTCCCAGTCGCTGCGCGACTCGAAGGCGCCCCCCAGCGGCAGTATGCCGAAGCGCACCGGGCCGTCCAGCGGATGGCCCTGCGCCGGCGCCGCCAGGGGCAGCACCGCCAGCAGCGCCAAGGCGGCCGCGCGGAGCCAGGCGGCTGGAAACTCGGCGAATCGGCGCATGGAAGCCAGCATTTCTGGAGCGAAAGACATAGGGCCGGCGCGCATCGGCGGGTCTAACATGGCAGCGCGGACGTCATTAAATATCAATTACAAGCATTTTTTGTGATGTTTTACCTAGCTTTCCCGCTCCGGACGGCCCCAATAAGCTCGGCCCCCATGCGTCCGATGCGCCCATGAACTGGAATTTCCGCGTCATCCGAGGCCTGGCCCGCCTGACCTTCGCCCAGCAGCTGATCCTGCTGGCGATGGTGCCGGCGGCCCTGGCCACGCTGGCGGCGATCGCCGTGCTGACGCGCCAGCACCTGGGCAACCTCACCGAGCTGATGCGGGCCAACGCGCAGACCGTGGCACTGCAGGTGGCCACCGTGGCGCAGGCGCCGCTGGCGCGCATGGACCGGCGCGCGCTGGCGCGCACCGCCCAGTCGGGCACCTACCAGCCCAACGTGCAGCAGGTGCAGATCTGGACGGAGGACGGCGAGATCGTCGCCAACTCCGAGACCATCGACCGCGCCCGCGCCGAGGGCCTGCAGGTGGTGGTGCCCATCGTGAGCGACGACGGCCGCCACAACGGCAAGGTGATGGTCGAGATGAGCCTGGCGGCCGTGCAGAGCGCGCGGCGCTCGGTGTGGTTCAACGTGGGGCTGGTGCTGGCGATCAGCCTCTTCGGGGTGGGCCTGGCGGGCTGGTGGGCGGCGCGGCGCATCAGCGAGCCCATCCGCGCGCTGGGCAAGGCGGTCGACCGGCTGGGCGCGGGCGAGGACGCGAGCGTGGCCATCGAGGGCACGGCCGAGGTGCGGCACCTGCAGCAGGGCTTCAACGAGGCCGCGCGCGCGCTCGCCGAGAGCCACCGGCTGCTGCAGAGCCGCATCAACGAGGCCACGGCCGAGCTGGCGCGCAAGAACCAGCTGCTCGAAGTGGCCAGCCAGGCCAAGACCCGGCTGCTGGCAGCCGCCAGCCACGACCTGCGCCAGCCGCTGCACGCGCTCACGCTCTTCTCCGACGGGCTGGCCAACGGCGAGAGCGACCCGGTGAAGCTGCAGCGCATCGGCCACATCCGCGAGTGCGTGGATTCGCTGGACCGCCTCTTCTCCGAGCTGCTGAACCTGTCGCAGCTCGACGCGGGCGTGCTGCAGCCGCAGTGGATCGACTTTCCGCTCGACCGGCTGTTCGAGGAGATCAGCCGCAACTTCCGCCCGGTGGCCGAGCAGCAGGGCCTGCGGCTGGTGGTGCGCAAGACCGACGTGTGGGTGCGCTGCGACTACGTGATGCTCTCGCGCATCCTGAACAACCTGGTGTCGAACTCGCTGCGCCACACCATCGAGGGCGGCGTGCTCATCGGCGCCAGGCGGCGCGGCCGGGGCGTGCGCATCGACGTGGTCGACACCGGCGTGGGCATCGCCGCGCACCACCAGGCGCGGGTGTTCGAGGAGTTCTACCAGGTCGAGCCCGCGAGCCGGCAGGCATCGCGCGGCACGCGCGGCATGGGGCTGGGCCTGGCCACGGTGCAGCGGCTGGCCGAGCTGCTCAACACGCGCGTGGAGCTGAGCTCGAAGCTGCACAAGGGCACCTGCGTGCGGGTGCTGGTGCGCTCGGCGCCGGCCGCTCTGCCGGCGCCCGCGGCGTCGCCCGCCGTCGCCGCCATCGAGGAGGAGGAAAGCCTGGCCGGCGTGCGCATTCTCGTGATCGACGACGAGCGCACCATCCTCGAGGGCCTGACGGTGGTGCTCTCCAACTGGGGCGCCGAGGTGCTGCCCGCGCAGACCCGCGCCGAGGCGCTGACCATGGCCGACGGCTGGGCGCAGCCGCCCGACGTGGTCATCAGCGACCTGCTGCTGCAGGGCGGCGACAACGGCCTGGACGTGATCGCCGCGCTGGAGCGCCATCCGCGCGGCATCGGCGCGGGCACCGCGCGCCTGCTGGTGACCGGCGAGACCAAGCCCGACCGCCTGCGCGAGGTGGCGAGCGCTGGCATCACGGTGCTCTACAAGCCGGTGTCGCCGCGCGTGCTGCGCCAGGCGATACAGGCGCAGCGTGCGGCGGCGGCGCAGGCGGTGGGGGCATAGGGCCTGCGGTAAGCGCCTGGGTACTCCATCGGGCATAGGCCGTGCGGCCATCGCCGCGTGGAATTCGTCACGCGGGCAGGCCACCGTCGACGCTGACATAAGCCCTCCGCCTTATCGCGCGAAGAGGGGGTCGTCCTTACATTGGATCATCGCTCCTCGCTGCGGAAGCAGTCCATGTTTGTTGCCGTGATCTCCGTTCTCCCGCCCTCCTCGAGAAGGCTGTGGCGCGCCGCCCGCAGCGCGCTGGTGGCGGCGCTCGCGTGGGCCGCGGCTGGCGGCAGCGTCGCGGCCGCCAGCCTCACGGTACTGATGGGCGACGACATGGCTGCGTCTTCGGAGTTCGTGCAGCAGCTGCGCGCGGACCAGGAGCCGGGCGGCAGGTTCGAGCTGGTGCGCGTCTCGCCCGGCGCACCCGGCGCGGCGCAACCCGAGGCGGCCGCGGCTCCCGACACCGAACGCGCCGCCAACGCGGGTGTGCGCACGCGCGGCCTGCGCCCCAGCGCCGCCGACACGCCGCTCACCATGGCCGTGGGCCCCGCCGCCGCGCGCGCCGCGGTCGAGCGCCCGGGCCAGGAGCCGCTGGTGCTGGCGATGCTCAGCCGCCTCGAATACGAAACCCTGAAGGCCTCCAGCCCGGCGCTGCGGCGCGGCGACCGCCGCGTGGGCGTGCTGCTGCGCGACCCGGCCATGGCCGACCAGCTCGCGCTGGTCAACGCGGTGCTGCCGCAGAAGCACCGCGTTGGCGTGGTCGCCACGCCCGAGTCGGAGCCGCTGGTGCGCGAGCTTCAGCGCGCAGCGCAGGGCGCGAACCCGGCGTGGGACCTGCGCGTGGAATACGCGCCCGACGCGCGGTCGATCGCCTCGGCCCTGCGCCAGGTGGTGCCGCAGAGCGACGCGCTGATGGTGCTGCCCGACCTGATCGGCGACAACCAGGCCGCCACGCTCTCGGTGCTGCGCGCCGCCGCGACCGCCGGCCTGCCGGTGTTCGGCGCCAGCGAGGGGCTGGTGCGCTCGGGCGGCCTGGCGGCGGCGGTCTCCACGCCCTCGCAGCTCGCCCAGCAGGCGCGGCAGCTCGGCCAGAAGGTCGCGAGCGCCGGCACGGGCAGCGGCAACAGCAACAACGCACCGCTGGTGGAAGCTGCGACGCCCGCCACCGTGCGCGTCAACGCGACCGTGGCACGCGGACTCGGCCTGCGCCTGCCGGAGGAACGGGAACTGACCGACCGGCTCGCGGCCCCGCGATGAGCAGCGTTCCGCCCTCCCACGACCCGGCTGGGCCCTCGGGGACGGAGGGCGCGGGCACGCCATCGCAGTCCCCGCCATCGCCATCCCCGCCGCCCGCATCCTTCCAGTCGCCCCACACGCTGGTCGTGCGCGGCAACCTGCAGCGCGACCTGTTTCGCCTTGGCGTGGTGCCGTGCGCGGCGGTGGCGCTGGCGCTCACCGGCTGGTTCACGCACAACCGGCTGCAGACCCTCGAAGCCGCCTTCGACGCCGAGGGCCAGGCCGTGGCGCGGCAGGTCGCGGCCATGTCCGACCTGAGCCTCTACGCGGGCGACGTGCCGGCGCTGCAGAACGTGGCCAATGCCGCGCTGCGCGGCGGGCAGGTCACTCGTGTGGAAATCAGCAACAGCGCGGGCATCTACGTGACGGCCGGGCCGAAGACTGCGTCGCTCGCGCAGCTGCGCATGTTCACCTCGCCGGTCACGCTGCGCGAGGCCTCGCGCGCCAGCGCCTTCGCGCCGGCCGGCTCCACCGCGGCGGGCGACACGCCCATCGGCCTGGTGCAGACCTTCCGCGACACCACCGCCTACACGCGCGAGCGCAGCCGCTCGCTCATCGCCGGCATCGGCATCGCGCTGGTGGCGCTGATGGCGGCATGGGCCTCGGTACGCCACATGGCGCGCACGGTGGCGCGGCCGCTGCGGCGCGTGTCGCGCACGGTCGCGGCGCTGGAGGCCGGGCATTTCGAGGTGCGCTGCGACGTGGTGGAAGGCGGCACGCGCGGCACGCACGAGCTCGCGGTGCTCGCGCACGACATCGACCGCCTGGCCGAGCGCCTGCAGCGCAACCGCCAGATCAGCGAAGAGCGCGTGCGCGAGGCCACCGCCGTCGCGCTGCAGCGCATGGCCGAGGCGGAGCAGGCAGCTCTTTCGCGCGCGCGCTTCCTCGCGGCCGCGAGCCACGACCTGCGCCAGCCGCTGCATGCCATGGGCCTGTTCATCGACGGCCTGCTGCCCGGCGCCTCGCCCGCGCAGCGCCCGGCGGTGCTGCGGCTGCAGGAGAGCACCGAGTTCATGGGCGTGCTGCTCGACGACCTGCTCGAAATCTCGCGGCTCGACGCGCAGGTGCTCACGCCGGCGATCGCGAAGGTGCCGCTCGCGGAACTCTTCGACCAGCTCGACGCGCAACACGCCGCGGCCGCCGTCGAGGCCCGCGTGCGGCTGCGCTGGAGCGACCGGGGCCTGGCGGTGCGCACCGACGCGGCGATGCTGCGGCGCATCGTCGGCAACCTCGTCACCAACGCGCTACGCCACGCGCCCGAGGGCGGCACGGTGCTGGTGGCGGCGCGGCGCAGCGCGGGCGGCGTGCGCATCGAGGTGCGCGACAACGGCGTGGGCATCGCGCCCATCCACCAGGGCCGCATCTTCGAGGAGTTCTACCAGGTGGCCAACACCGAGCGCGACCGGCGCCGCGGCTTCGGGCTGGGGCTGGCGATCTGCGCGCGCATCGCCGCGCTGCTGGGCACGCGCATCACGGTGCGCTCGGCGCTGCAGGCGGGCAGCACATTCGCCTTCACGCTGCCGGCCGCGCGGCTGGCCGACGTGGCGCCACCGCAGCCGGCGCCGATGGCGCCCGCGCCGCTGGTGGGCCTGCGCTGCCTGGTGGTGGACGACGACCCCGCCATCCTCGACGGCAGCCGCGCGCTGCTGGAGCAATGGGGCTGCCAGGTGGAGTGCGTGAGCACCGGCGCCGAGGCCATCGCGCGGCTGGGCACCGGCGACATCCACTACGACGCGGTGCTGTGCGACCTGCAGCTCGCGGGCGACGGCGACGGCGTGGACGTGATCGACGCCGCCAAGCGCCTGCAGCCCGATGCGCTGGCGGTACTGGTCTCGGGCGCCACCGGGCCCGAGGTGCTGCAGCGGCTGCGCCACGGCGGCGTGATGCTGCTGACCAAGCCGGTCGCACCAGCCAAGCTGCGGGCGCTGCTCACCACTCGGCGGCAAGTGCCGGCGCACTGAACTGCGAAGAGCCAGTCAGTCGATGCCGGCCCGCGAGAACTGCTGCCGGTACGCCGTCGGCGACACCTTGAAGGCCGAGAGGAAATGCTTGCGCAGCGACACCGCCGAGCCGAAGCCGGCGCCGGTGGCCACGCGCTCCACCGGATGGTCGGTGGTTTCGAGCAGGCGCTGCGCGAGCGCCAGGCGCTGGTTCTGCATCCACTGGCCGACGGTGGTGCCGGTGGATTCGCGGAAGCGCCGCGTGAAGTTGCGCCGGCTCATGAGCGCGCGCCGCGCGAGGTCGTCGAGCTCGTGAGGCCTGTCGAGGTGCCGGCCCAGCCATTCGAGCAGCGGCGCGAGCCGGTCGCGCTCGGCGGTGGCGGGCACCGGCTGCTCGATGTACTGCGCCTGCCCGCCCTGCCGGTGCGGCGCCACCACCATGCGCCGCGCGGCGCTGTTGGCGGTCTCGGCGCCGTAGCGCACGCGCAGCAGGTGCAGGCAGCAGTCGATGCCGGCCGCGGTGCCGGCGGAGGTGAGCACGTTGCCGTCTTCCACGTAGAGCACCTCGGGCTGCAGCTTCACCTTCGGGTACTGCCTGGCGAAGGCGGGCGCCAGCTTCCAGTGCGTGGTGGCCGGGCGGCCGTCGAGCAGGCCGGCCTCGGCCAGCACGAAGGCGCCCAGGCACAGGCCCATCACGGTGGCGCCGCGCCGGTGCGCGGCCTGCAGCGCGCGGACGAGCTCTGGCGGCGCCGCGCTGCAGTCGTCGCGCCATGAGGGCACCACCACGATGCGCGCGCGGCGTATCGCCTCCAGCCCGTGCGGCACCACCAGCGAGAAGCCCGCGTTGGTGCGCAGCTCGCCGGGCTCGGGCGCGCACACCTGCACGCGGAAGCGCGGCGCACCGGCCTCGGTGCGGTCCTCGCCGAAGACCATGCAGGGCACGGACAGGTGGAATGGGCTGATGCCGTCGAAGGCGACGACCGCGACGGTTTCGGTGGCAGCGGTGCTCATGGCCCGATCTTATCGATGAATGGCTTTCGGGCCACTTTCGGGGAATGGGGCCCACGGGAAGAATCCAGTCATCCGAACCACACAAGAGAAGGAGCCCATCATGAGCAGCAACACAACCAGGCCGCGCCGCGCCCTCGTCGTGATCGACGTGCAGAACGAATACTTCGAAGGCGGCGGCCTGCCGATCGAGTACCCGCCCATCCTGGACACGCTGCCGAACGTGACGAAGGCCATGGACGCCGCGCGCGCCGCCGGCACGCCGGTGGTAGTGGTGCGCCACCATGCGCCCAAGGGCGCGCCGGTGTTCCAGGCCGACGCGCACAACGGCCAGCTGCACCCCGAGATCGCGAAGCGGCCGCACGACCACCTGGTCACCAAGAGCTTTCCGAGCGTGTTCACCGGCACCGACTTCGCCGACTGGCTCGCGCGCAACGAGATCGACACGCTGAGCGTGGCCGGCTACATGACGCAGAACTGCGACGCCTCCACCGTGTACGAGGCCATGCACCGCGGCCTGGCCGTGGAGTTCCTGTCCGACGCCAGCGGCGCGCTGCCCTACGAGAACGCGGCGGGCAAGGTGACGGCCGAGGAGATCCACCGCGTCTTCAGCGTGGTGTTCCACAGCAACTTCGCGGCCGTGACTTCCACCGACGCATGGATCACGGCGATGCGCGAAGGCCAGGTCATCCCGAAGGACAACGTCGTGATGTCCAACCGCCGCGCACGAGGCGTCGCCTGAGGCCGGCGCGCTGCCTCAGAAATCGGCGCAGCCGTTGCGCTTCTCGGTATCGACGCAGCTCGACAGGTTGGGCCGCGAGCGCACGCGCGACCATTCGCGCGCGAGCACGTCGCCGCCCTGCGTCGCGCGGTCGCCGTCGAGCGGGCCGGTGGCGAAGCAGATCGGCGGCGGGCCGATGTTGCGGTCGTACACCCAGGTCGCGGGCAGGTCGCGCAGCGCGTCGGGGCGCGGCAGGTCGGGCATCTGGTTGACGAACAGGTTGCCCGGCACCACGTTGACCGCATAGCCCTCGGCCGAGGTGAAGGCGCCGTTGATCGGATACACGCCCGGCGGGCTCGCCTGCAGCGCGGGCGAGAACATGAAGCCCGAGAAGCCTGCGCCCGTGTCGCCCAGGATCAACCCCGTGACGAGGTAGCTGAAGAGCGGGTTCGGATAGCCGAAGGGCCTGCTCGCATTGCCGATGAGCACCGTGGCCACCGGCTGCTGCGCGTAGATGAAGTGGTTGGCGCCCGCCGGGATGCTCACCGCGCACAGGCCCGAGTAGGAGCAGTGGTACAGGTTGGGGTACAGCCCCGAGCCCGCGAGGCCTCCGCGCGTTTCTCCCACCCAGGTGTCGGCCCACACGCGCCACGGCGCGCCGGCGATGGTGTAGCCGCCGGTGTTCTGGAAGCGCGATCCCGCCACCAGGTCGACCCCGCCGGTGCTGCTCACGTTGGTGCCCAGCAGCAGGTCGCCGCTGAGCGTGCGCACCGCCACGGTATCGGCCGCCATCGAGCTGGCCGACACGATCTGCGGCAGGTTGCCCGCCGCGTCGTAGCCGGTGACGCTCACCGAGCCGAGCTTGACGGTGTCGACGTCCACGTAGCGGAAGGCGCCGGCCGCGCTGCCGCCGAGCGTGTCGGCGCTGACGTTGTTCGCGGCCTGATCCAGCAGCACGCTGCCGCCGGTGGAACGTGCCAGCAGCGTGCCGGCGGTGATCGGTGCCGACGCGGTCTGCGTGATGTTGCCGCCCGAGATCAGCCCCACGGTCGCGGCCGTGAGCGCGCCGCCGAGCTGGATGCCGCCTCCACCGCCGGTGTTCTGCAGCGTCAGCGCGCCGGGCACGGTGAGCGGACCCACCACGTTGATGCCGCCCGCGTGCGCATTGCTGCCGGCCACGATGGCGGGCGCGTCCAGCCGCGTGAACTCGTCGGCCGACACCGCGAAGCCGTTGGCCGCGGTGCCGCCCAGCGTGATGGGGTTGGCTGTACGGTCGACTGCGTTGCCTGCGGCGTCGACACCGCCGGAGCGCAGGTTCAGCACGCTGCCGGCGCGGACCGTGCCGGTCAGCACCACCGCGTCCGTGCTGCCGTCGTTGCTCGCGCGCAGCACCACGTTGCGGTTGCCGTCGATGCGGCCTCCGGTGCCGAGCGTGATGCCCGTGCCGTTGGCCTGCGACTCGCCCGCCACGTCGATGTCGCCGGTGCCCAGCGTGGTGACCAACGCGTTGTTGGCGATCAGCACGCCGCCCGACTTGTCGCTGGAAACGCCCGGCGTCACCAGGCCCTTGATGCCGATGTTGCCGTCAACGCTGCGCACAGTGACGTTGCTCAGGTCGACCGCCTGCACGGCCAGCGGCCCGGTGCTCGGGTCCGTCACGCCGCTGCCGATGCCCACGATGGAGATGTCGCCGCTGGTGGTGAGGATCTGGCCCGGCCCGGTGCTCGCGCCGATGCGCACCCCGGTGCCTCCGGGCGCCGTGCCCGAGATGGTCACGTCGCCAGTACTGCTCTGGATGGTGGCGCCGCTCAGCTGCACCGTGGCGGTGAAGCCCGAGAAAGTGGGCGTGCCGCGCTTGCCCGTGATCTGCACCGCGCCGCCGGGGCCAGCGTCGCCCAGCGCGGTGGTGCGCGTATCGATCGTGGTGTTGGTGATGCCGATCGCCTGGTTGCCCGTGGGGCTGGTATCGGCCGTCATCACGACGTCGCCGCCGTTGGTGGCGATCTTCGCGCCGCTCAGGAAGATCGCTCCGTTCTGCCCGCCCACGCCCGCGTTGAGCACCACGTTGAGCGCACCCGAGTTGGACTGGATCGAGTTGTTGTTGAAGGCGCTGATGTTGTGCGCCGCGTCGAGCTCGAAGGTGAGCGGCGCCGAGCCCTTGCTGCGCACGATGGCCGCATCGGTGGCGAAGGTGATGTTGCCGTCGGTCGCGAGGCCGCCGGTGCCCGTCGTGATCGTGACGCTGGTGCCGCCGTCCAGTGCGTTGTTGATGTCGCCGTCCTGGATGGTCGAGTTGGCGAGCGGGTCGAAGGGGTTGCCCGTGAGGCTGCCCGATGCGGTGCCGTGCGCGATGTTGACGTTGTACGGGTCGATGGTCCAGGTACCCGCCGTACCCACCGGCGCCGACGCATCCACGCGCAGCCCCGTCAGGTCGAAGTGCGGTGCCGAGGTCTCGATGCTGCCGCCATTGCCTGCGCTCGCGCCGCCGCGCGCCGAGATGCTGCCGTAGCCGCGCAGCGTGTCGCCGGCGATCACGTTGATCGTGCCGCCATTGCCGGAGGCCGATTTCGCGTCGGCGCGCAGGCTGGCCTGGTCGCTGAT
>Ga0102595_101333_pt1 | contig 11799 bp, 14 predicted proteins | sample Araplaol_mTSA_r2_2_FD_76864 | JGI IMG/M metagenome (GOLD analysis project Ga0102595, IMG submission 76864) | Arabidopsis root microbial communities from North Carolina, USA - plate scrape MF_Col_mTSA_r2 (SPADES assembly) (version 2) | ecosystem: Host-associated > Plants > Roots > Endosphere...
TGACCAGGTAGGCGGTGAAGCCCCGCTTGCCGAGTTCGAAAACCATGCTGGCGATCAAGCCGCCCGCGAAGGCATCGCGCAGCCGGACCTTGGTGTTCGGCACGAGGTAGAACATGCTGGTCAGCATCGTGACGCCCAGCAGGAACGGCCCGAGGTCGAGCACGAACGCGAGCGATGGCGGCAGCGCGCCGATCAGGCCCATGGAAATGCCCAGCAGATACGATGTCGCCCACAGGCTCAGGCCGAGGGCGGGCGGGCCGATCGCCAGCATCAGCAGGTACAGGCCGACCCTTTTGAAGAACGGCCGGTTCCTGCGCACCTTCCACATCTGGTTCAGTGCGTTCTCCACCGTCAGCAGCATCGCGATGGCGGTGCACAGCAGGAAGAGCGAGCCCACCCAGGTCATGCCGCTTGCATTCGCGGCGAAATGGTTCAGGTACTTCAGCACCGTGCGCGCGATGTCCGTGGGAAGAAGCCTCCTCAGCAAGAACTCCTGGAGCGCGTCCTGGAACCGCGAGAAGACCGGGAATCGCGTGAAGAGCGCAAAGCTCGTCGCGAACAGGGGCACGATCGACAGCAAGGTGGTGAACGCGAGGCTTCCGGCGACCTGGGGCAAGCGCTCCTTCCGGGCGCGGTCGATGGTCAGGCTGATCAGTGCAAACATGTATCGCTGGGAGAAGAGGGGAGGAGTCGACCGGCGTCGCGGGGCAAGAGCCGCCACCGCTGGGGGCGCTTGCGGCCGGCAGACGATAACAGCCGCCATCAGGTGCTTGCCGCAGCGCCGTTGTGGGCCACTCGAGGGCTGCCGACCCTTCCGGAAATGCTGCAGGCCGAACAGAATGGACCATGCCGCGCCCTTCCGATCCTTCGCCGACCCCACCCGCGCAACGCCACCCCGTGCTGCGGCTGCTGATCACCCTTGCCTGGGTGGTGCCGGCCGGCCCGTCACGCTCGTTCTGTATCCCTTCTGGTCATGGTGGGAGGCCACCACGGGCTGGGAGTCCGTCGGCCATTCAGGGCCTGCGGACTGGTGCTACCTGGCGACATGGGCGGTATTGCTCGCGGTGGCCTGGCTGGTGACCCTGACTGCGCGTCGCAGGGCCGGCTGATGGTGCAGAAGGTGTAGAAGAGGCCGGCGTTCCACCACATTCTCTCGATGGCTACCGATGGCTGCTGATTTCCACCTCCACAGGGCGATCCTGATCGCCATCACTGCCTGTCTGGCCGCGCTCGCCAGCGGCGCGGATGCCGCGGGTCCCGCCGACGGTGCTTCGCGCCCGGAATCGCCGGCGGTGACTCCGGCCAAATCCTGCAACTTCGGTGCCTTCGTCGCCGAGACCGACCCGGCCGGACTCAATGTCCGCGAGGCGCCGAGCACTGCGGCCAGGGTCTTGGGCAGGCTCCCGCCGACCTTCGTCGAGCCTGCGATGAACTACGGTGTTCGCGTCGAGGTCGAGGTCATCGGCGTGCGCGACGGCTGGTTCCTGATTCGCAACGCCAAGGACAACGCCGATCTCACCGGTCGTCCGGCGCGGCCGATGTACAGCGGCAGGGGATGGGTCAGCGGCAGCAAGCTCACCGTGAAGTCCCAGGCGGATGCGGGCCGCGCGCGACCGGCGCGTGCCGCCGCGGTCCACCTGCGCGTGGGCGACGGCGAAACCTTCGATGGCGACAGCTTCATCGAAGCCGCCCGCCTGAGCGACTGCCAGGGCGAATGGGCGCAAGTCGAGTTCGCGGATCAGCGCTTCCCCGCCCAGGATCGCGCCACGCTGAAGGTCGAACCTGCTGCGCGCGCGGGCCTGCCGCCGGGCCGTTTTCGCGTCTGGGTGGATCGCCTCTGTGGCATCCAGGAAACCAGTTGCTCCTGACCCGTCCGATCCGGGCGTCTCGCCCTGTGGCGTTCTCGCGAGTGGGCAGCGTCCCGCTCAGCTCGGCTCGCCATGTGCCCGTAGCAGGCCTTGAGGGCTGTGTAATCGCGGTGGTGCGCCGTAGCCGTGTCGATTTCCATGGATCCTGACCCCGGCGGGGGCGGCATGAAAACCAGTCCAAGTTTTTATCCGCCCACCATCACCTCTGGTGATGCGTTTGCGATCTCGATGCACACGCCATGTGGGAAACATGCCCCATCCCGCAAAGGGCTCGGGATTTCTCCGACATTGGCAGCATGGAAAGTCAGTGAGATTCAATCAATCAGTTCCCGCTTCGGTCTGTCATGCCGCTCAACTACCTCCAGCGCCTTGAAAAATCGAGCTTGCCGCTGACCGTCACGGATCCAGATGAGGTTCGTAAGGTAGAGGTACTTCGAGCAGCACTGCTGATCGAAGCGCGGCTGCGTCGCGCCACTGGTGCAGGCTCTGTTCATTCGGCCATCGTCTACTCGATCACATCGGCTGGCATGGAGCACCTCAGGAGGCTGCGCCGATCTCCCGGATCAAGTGGATGAAGCTTTCGATCGGCGCAGGATCTCAACCGGCCCGATGCCGCTGTAAACGGTGGTGCCGTCCTTCAGCGAGATGACGGTCCACCGCTCGCCGGCGAGGCCGGGCGAGACCTTGTAGTCGGCCGGGCTCAGCGGCAGCTCACGTTCTTCACGCGTCTTGTCGCTGTACCAGGCTGGCGTGTAGAGGGTGGTGCGTTCTGAGAAGAAATCGGTCTGGCTCATCGGGGAATTGTCGCAATACAGGTTGGCGCCTTGGGCCATGGGTCGCTGGGCCGCAAGCTACGACCACCGCGACGGTTGCGCGGAGGGCCTCATAACGCTCATCCTGTTGATTTCCATGGAATCCTGACCCGGCGGGGGCGGCATCAAACAGTCCAAGTTTTCGTCCGCACCCCCTGCCGAAGGCTCGACTCAGATTCCGCTAATCACTGCATCGAGCGCGGCCACGAAGTCGCTGGCTTGAGATCGCAGGTTGCCCTGGACAGAGCCCAGATCCTTGACCCGAAAGGGTGCAGCCAGATGGGGCAATGCCACCAGCATCGCTCCGTTCCAGCCGATGGTCGGACAGAGGGACCGCGGCATCGCCGCCGGCATGTGGGCACGCAGTGCCAACGGCATCACGAGGCGGGTCGGGAGCTTGTCGAGGATCTCGCTCTGGATGTCCACCATCCAGGGAATCTCGCCGCGCTGGGTCTTGGACGGGTTGGCATAGACATCGAACTGGGCCATCGTGCAATCACCAGGGACGGTAGTCCTCGCCGAAAACACCCACGCGCTCGACAAGCTCGTTCTGGGCTGCAATCCACTCCGCATAGGTTTCGTTGAATTCGCGCTTGCGCTGGCCGAGCGTCTTCGTCCGTTCGAGTGCCTCGAGCTCGGCGTAACGGGCTGCCGAGACCATCACAACTGCGACGCGGTCGTTCTTCATGACCTGCACGGGCTCGCGCTCGGCTTGACCCAGGTAGTAGCCGAAGCGGTTCTTGGCATCGGTGGCACTGACTTGCATGATTGGACTCGGGTGAGAGTGATTAGCCATTTTAGCCATTCTTCAGCAGGAATGCCTTGGCATACCCCTGGAGTCAACGCACCGAAGAGTTGCTGTCTCATCGCTGGCAATCCTGGAATTTCCCTCGGAGCCAATGTCATCCCCTGCACGGGCCGGCTGGCCGAGGTCGAGGGGTTCGAGCGCAGGGCCGGCGAGCTGGTGCGGGCCTTCCTTGAGGCGCATCGCGGCGAGCTGCGCCGCGACTTGGACCTGGGGCTGGCCACCTTCGTCTGCGTGTCGAGCGTGGAAACCCTGGCGCACGGCGCGGTGCTGCATCGACCGGAGCTTCTTGCGGGTGACAGGGGAACCCTTCATCGACGAAGTGACCCGGTTGGTGGTCCGGTACCTCACCTAGGCCGGCAGATAGCTGCGGCCGGCGTCACGTAACAGAGCCACCCGCGGGCTGGATGCGCCTTCACCTCGGCGTCGGGCCGCAGTTCACTGGACTCGTAGAGGATGTAAACGTCACACAGAACTGTTTAAATATACAGTACTATTTCGCCATGGACGGCGAGATCTCCCGACCTTTGGATCTACTACTGCGCGCTGCAGCTGAAGCGGCACTGGCGCACGATCGATCCTGACTAGCTCGAGGAGCTGGTCCGGCGTCGATGCGTTCTGTCCTTTGATTTGCCGCAATTTCACCAGTTTGCCGCATTTCAGCGGTTGCTGGAAGCGGGATTTTTGGTGAAATTCCCTTGATAATTTCATCAAAAATGGTATTTTCAGCAGATGCTGAAAATCGATGATTTGGTGAAAAATGTCGAGCGCCAGGCTGCTGCTGCCCTTCGCCTGCTCCTAGAGCAAGTGCCAGCCATCCAGCTTCTGGCCATCGAGCACGAAGCGCTGAGCCCCGATCACGGGGTCGATATCGTGGCGCACTTCGAGGTGTACGGCAGGCGACAGGCGTTGGTCTGCGAAGTGAAGTCCACTGGCCAGCCGCGCCACGTCCGCCTCGCGCTGCTGCAGCTGCGCGACTACGTGATGAATCAAGCAAAGGATGCCGTGCCCGTCTTCATCGCACCCTACCTGTCGCCTGAGGCCCAGGCACTGTGTCGCGAGCACGAGGTGGGCTACCTTGACCTGGAAGGTAACGCGAGGTTGGCGCTCGACAGCGTTTTCATCGAGCGCCAGGTAGCGAGCAAGCCTGCTGTGGAGCGGCGTGAACTCAGGTCGCTTTTCAAGCCGAAGTCCGCCCAGGTGTTGCGCGTGATGCTTCGAGATCCGCAGCGTGCATGGCGCGTTACGGAGCTTGCAGAGGCCGCCGAGGTCAGTCTGGGGCATGTGAGCAATGTGCGCGTTGGCTTGTTGGACCGCGAGTGGGCGCAAGTCTCCAGCGAAGGCCTGTACCTGTCCGAGCCCGACGTGCTTCTCGATGAATGGCGCGACGCCTACGAGCCGCCAGTCGGCCGGCGTATGAGTTTCTACACGACGTTGCACGGCAGTTCGTTCGAGGAGGCTGCGCGGCGAGTGATGAGTTCGCAGCATGCAACGGGACTTTTGGCAATGGCGTCCTTCTCGGCGGCGCACTGGCTTGCTCCGTATGGCCGCACCGGCACGCAGTACTTCTATGCGGACGATGCGGGCCTGGAACATCTGCGCTCGGGCCTGAAGCTGTCTTCCGCCTCGAAGGGCGAGAACGTGACGGTGACCTTGCTCAAAGACCTCGGTGTATTCCGCGATACGGTGGAGCCGGCACCTGGCGTCACCTGCACCAGTCCCGTCCAGACCTACCTGGATCTCGCAGCAGCCGGCGAGCGGGGGCGGGAGGCGGCCGACCATCTACGACAAGAAAGGTTGAAATGGCAGAAGTGACCCCAGGCGAGCCACAGTCCGCCGCCGACTACGACGATCGCACGACGGCGGCAGTCAAAACGGTGTTGCTCGAAATCGGCCAGATCCTCGGAAGTTTCAAGGGCAAGTTCGCCATCGTCGGCGGTGCCGTACCGTGGCTGCTGCTTGGCAATGAGGACATGCCGCACGTCGGCACGCTCGATGTGGATCTCGGGCTAGATGCTGAGGCCTTGGGTGACGGCGAATACGCCACGCTGGTCGAGGCTCTGCAGGGGCACGGCTACCAGCAGCGTCATGACCTTCGGCGTTTTCAGCTCGTGCGCCAGATCGCGACTGAAGATGGCGGTGCTCCGATCGACATCGTTGTCGACTTTCTGATGCCTCGCAATGCCGAGATCATCAAGAACGTGCCGCCGCTGATCACCGACTTCGCGGTGCAACGAGCAGATGGCGCTGATCTGGCCCTTCGCTTCTATCAACTGGTAGCGATCACTGGCTCGATGCCCACCGGTGGTACGAACCGCGTCGAGATCGCAGTTAGTTCGATACCGGCTCTTCTGGCCATGAAGGGGCATGCGATCGAGGGGCGCTACAAGCAGAAAGATGCCTACGACATCTACTACTGTGTCCGGAACTATCCTGGAGGGCCGGAGGTGCTGGCTGAGGAGTGCCGGCCGCTGCTTGACCATGCCAGTGGCGCCGCAGGCTACGAATTCATTGCCGGCAAGTTCGACACGGTCGATGGTTTTGGACCGACCTGTGTGCGTCGCTTTGTCGAGGAAACGAAAGTGCTCGGTGAACGCAGCCCCGAGCAGTGGCAGCAGGATGCTTTCGGTCAGGTCGATGCTTGGTTGCGCGCACTTGGTTTGAGAGGATAGGTACCGTGGTGCAAGCGTCTTTCAACAACTTCGATGCTGCCGCAGGCGGTCGCGGAACGCGCGACTCAGGCGTGGCTGATCGCCGTCGACGGCCGCTTGCAAGCAGCGTCTAGAAAGATGCGGTCGGGGCAGTGCCCAAGCCAGCTCATAGCGCCATGCAACTGCTTCGCCGACTCGGTCACGGCGCGCCTGAATCACCGCGGCCAAGCGATCTTCAGATCCTTGTCTTGGAACGCAATGTGCTTCTCGGAAAAGATCATGACGTCATCGCCGAAAAGCATGTGTCCGGCGAATCCATCTTGATCGGCTTCTGGGCTCGGCCAGCATGGCGCCCGCCAGGTCCCGGGCTGATTCACGCATTGGGAGGCAAGACCAAAACCCGCTGCGGAGCCCAAGGTCACGAGCTGCCTATGCGGCGACTGACGCGGGGTAAACTTGTTCGATGTCGAGCAACCAGCGCCTCAGGCCAATCACGTCCGAGACCTCCGCCGTACGCAAATCCGTTCCGGCGCGTCGGTCCCGGCTTGGCTTGCTGACTTCCCTTGCGTTGATCGTGTTGATGGTCGATCAGGTCACCAAAGCATGTGCGCTCTCCGGTCTGGAGCAAGGGGTGCAGCACCCAGTCCTGGGCAACGCACTAGGCATCCAACTGCTGTTGAACCCCGGCGCCGTCCTTGGCCTGGGCAGCGGGAGCACTTGGCTGCTCACCGTGATTGCCGTCGCGGCAACCGTCCTCATCGTCCGTTTCTCCCGCCGTCTGAGCAGCACCTGGTGGACGATGACGCTCGGTTTGCTGCTCGGCGGCACGCTTGGCAATCTGATCGACAGGCTGATGCGCGACCCCGGCTTCGGTAGGGGCCACGTGATCGACTTCATTGCCTACGGGAATTTCTTCGTCGGCAATGTCGCAGACATCGCTATCACGGTGGCCGCGGGGCTGATGATGATTCTTTCCTACCGCGGAGTGCCGTTGGACGGGACCCAGTCCTGAAGCCGCGCGGCCCTCAAGATGAGAGGCTTTCGACTTGAGAAATGAGTTCTCGGCTGACGCCGAGCTCGAAGTACGCCTTGTAGCCACTGAAGTCGCCGCATACCAGCGTGCCGCGCCATGCTCGGCTGGCGGCCGGGGGAAGGCGCGAGCGTGCTGCCGCAGGTGCCGGTGTGACGTGGTCCCCGCCGCTCATTGGCCGGCACGACGGCCACATATAGCACGCTGAAGCGCTGCTTGCTTTGCTTGTCGAACAGCGGACCTGTCGGTCCTTCATCGCCGCAATGCGAGCCTCGCGCAGCTTGCAAGTGCTTCAGTCCCTCCTGCACCAGAGTTGGCCTGGAAGCTGAGGTTCGGCTGCGGCGCGGGCATGGTGGCCACCCTCATCTTTGCCAAGGTCTATCGCGTGGGAAATCCGCGCCACGTGACGATCCTGTTCCAGGGCGGCTACCACGGCATGGGAGATGACCGGGACGTTGCGGCGGAACCCTGAGGTTTTCTGCCGCCACCAGTTGTTGAAGTCACCGGTATCGGGTTGCTGCATGGGTGGGGCGCGGTGCTCACTCGCGGATGTTCGCGAACTTCACCAGCGTCCCATAGCGTGCCACGTCCTGCTCGATCAGGCGCACCATGTCCTCGGCGCCCGCCGCGGGAAGCGCGCCGTTTTCCTGCAGTCGCCGGCGCACCACCGGATCCTGCAACCCGGCCTGCAACTGTGCACGCAGGTGCTGCACGACGCCGGACGGCATGTTGTGCGGGCCGACGAGTCCGAACCAGCCGGAAAGGTCGAAGCCTTGGAGGAGCGGGTGCTCGCCGAGCGACGGCACCTGCGGCAGGCCGGGCCAGCGGGATGCGGAACTCACGCCCAGAGCGACCATGCGTCCATCCTGCAGGAAGGGGGCGGCGATGGTGGGCGACAGACCCGCGAAATCGACCGCGCCGCCGATGACGTCGCTCACCAGCGCGCCGCCGCTGCGATAAGGGGCGTGAATGAAGGCCACCTGCGCGCGTTGCTTGATGAGTTCGCCGACGAAGTGCTGCAGCGAACCCACACCGGAGGTGCCGTAGCTGCACTTGCCCGGATTCTTCTTCACGCGTTCGAGGAATTGGTCGAGGTTCTTCACCTGGGTGGCCGCGCTGGCCACCAGCAGCACCGGCGCGGTCGCAATCAGCGCGATCGGCGTGAAGTCCTTGCGCGGATCGTATTTCTGCGCCGGGTTCACCGTGATGGTGGCGGCGAGCTCGTTGCTGCTGCCCATCAGCAGCGTGTAGCCGTCCGCGGGACTGCGGGCGACGCGCAGTGCGCCGATGGCGCCTGCCGCGCCAGCCTGGTTCTCCACGATCACCGCCGATCCGAGCTTCGCGGCCATCAGGTCGGCGACGATGCGACCGATCACATCAACCGAGCCGCCCGCCGCGTAGCCGACCACGAGCTTGATGGCATGGGCGGGATAGGCTTGGCCGAACGACGGGGCGGCCAGGCCGACGCTGGCAGCGCCGAGGCCTGCGACGACCTGGCGGCGTGTCAGAAGCGTGCAGAGATGGAAGCGCATGATGACCTCGAAGCGAGATGGTTGGGGGGAACGCTCAGCCCTGCGGGACGAGGAAGCGCCGCGCGAGGCGCACCCAGTAGCTGGCTGCGACGGGCAGGATCGCATCGTTGAAGTCATAGCCGGGGTTGTGCACCTGGCAGCCGCCGGTGCCGTGCGTGTCGCCCTCGCCATTGCCGACGATGAGGTAACTGCCGGGGCAGCGCTCGAGCATGAAGGAGAAGTCCTCGCTGCCGGTCACGGGCTGCAGGTCCTGAACGATGCCTTCTTCGCCCAGCCATTCGCGCGCCACCTCGCGCGCCAGGCGCGTGGCCTCGACGTCGTTGATCACGGCGGGATAGCGCCAGTGGTAGTCGACTTCGGCGCGCACGCCCAGCGTTGCGGCCTGCGCCTGCACCAGTTCGGTGATGCGCTCGCGCAGCATGGCACGGGTTTCCGGCCGGTAGGCGCGCACCGTCAGGCGCAGGGTCACGGTTGCTGGAATGACGTTGGGCGCGTCGCCGCCGTGGATGGCGCCGACCGAGACCACCGCCGTGTCGCGCGGATCGACGTTGCGCGAGACGATGGTCTGCAACGCGATGACGATGTACGCCGCCGCGACGATGGGGTCAGCCACCAGGTGCGGCGTCGAGCCATGCCCGCCGCGGCCGAGGACCTTGATCGTCACCGAATCCGACGATGCCGTGAACTGCCCTTCGCGAAAGCCGAAGCGGCCCGCGGGGAACCCCGGCATGTTGTGCAGCGCGAAGACGGCGTCGCAGGGGAAGCGCTCGAACAGGCCCTCTTCGACCATGCGCCGCGCGCCGCCCAGGCCCTCCTCGGCAGGCTGGAAGATCAGGTGCAATGTGCCGTCGAAGCCGCGCTCCTGCGCGAGCACGCGCGCCGATGCCAGCAGGATGGCCGTATGCCCGTCGTGACCGCAGGCGTGCATGCGCCCGGCGTGCTGGCTCGCGTAGGGCAGCCCTGTTGTTTCGTGGATCGGCAGGGCGTCCATGTCTGCGCGGATGCCCAGCCGGCGCGTGCCCTGACCCAGCTTGAGCGTGCCGACGACGCCAGTGCCGGCCAGGCCGCGGTGGACTTCGTAGCCCCATTCGGCCAGACGCGCAGCGACCAGGTCGCTGGTCTCGAATTCCTGATACGCAAGTTCCGGGTGCGCGTGCAGGTGCCGGCGCACCTGGATCATCTCTGCTGCGATGCTGCGTACTGCCGGCAGCACGTGGTCGGTTTGGGCGGGATAGGGGGCCGGGTGTTCGGTCTTGTCTGTCATGCGGCCAGTCTAGGCAGCGGCTGCGCCGGCCGGCAGACAGGCAGGGCTGTGCGCTGCGCGGCTGTGCCTGTCTGTCCTTCTGTCTGCCGCGGATAATGCCGCGATGAAACTGCACCAGCTGCGCTATCTCGTGGCCATCGCAGCCGACGGCAGCATCCGCGCTGCGGCACGATCGCTCGGCGTCACGCAGTCCACCGTCACGCAGGGCCTGCGCGAGCTCGAAGCCGAATCCCGCGTCGCACTGCTCACGCGCGGCAGCGCAGGCATTGCACTCACGTCCGCCGGCCAGGAACTGCTGGAGCATGCGCAACGTGTGATGACGCAGCTTCGCCAGGCCGAAGACGCACTGGCGCGCCATCGCGACGGTGCATCGACGCAACGGCTTGCCATCGGTGTCACGGCGTGGATCGCCCAGACGTTGCTCGCGCGCGTGCTGCCACCGTTTCGCGCCGAACTGCCGCACGTGCAGCTGGAGTTCTTCGACGGCTTCTCGCGCTTGAGCTATCCCATGCTGCGCGAGGGCGCTCTGGACCTGATGATCGGGCGCATCGCTCCACCCGAAGCGATGGAGGGCCTGCAGGCGACGGCCCACTTCACATACGACACGACGGTGGTGGCCCGCGACGGCCACCCGCGCGCTGGCGCCCGGACCATGGCCGAACTGCTTGATCAGGACTGGATACTGAACTTTGCACCCACCGAGCGGGCCGCCCTGATGGACAACCTCTTTGGCCAGCACGGCCTCGAGGCGCCGCACCATCGCATCCACCTGGCTCATTCGGCTGCCTTGTCGCTGGCGCTCGTGCAGCAGACCGACATGCTGAGTCTATGCCCGTGGCCGCTGGTGGAAAGCCTGCGAAGCGGCCTGGTGCCGCTGCCACTGCGCGAGCGATTCCACGCGAGCCGTGTCGGCATCGTTCGCCGCGCCAATGAAGCACTGCCGCATGCCGCATCGCGCTTTCTCGAACACTTCATGGCGCAGACGCGCGCCTGCCTCGCCTCCGATGATCCGCAGTTGCGGCGGGTGTTTCGTTCAGTGGAGCTGGTCGGCGACGACGGTGCCTAGGTCGCGATGCGTGCTGCTGTCGCCATGCAGGTGCTCGACCTCCATGTCATTGATGCGCCCCCTTCTGTTCTGTCTTCCGAGATGGCGGTAGGGACGGGTCGGATCGTTTCGAATCCCTGGTCGCTCGGAGATTGGCACACGGGTGCCGGCAGGCGGCGCTGCGCTCATGTTCAATCGAACAAGTGCACCACGACGGACGACTTGTTCGTGATCAACCAGCTTCCCTGTATCTTGTGCAGGACGAAATGATCGTTGAACAGCTTCGGCCCGATCCGCACTCTCACCGTTGCGGTTGAAAGGCTGTCCGAGAGGTTCTCCAGGGAGAGAATCGCCTCGTCACGGGGCGCATCCATCGATCGCGGACTCGGCCTTGCGTGAACGAGCTGCGCGTAGTCCGGCGATGTCAGCGTCTGCAACTGGCCTTCATGAAGCCACTGCACCAGACAGCTCGGATGGAAGACCTTGTCGAAGTCGCGGCTCTTCGGTTCATAGGCCAGGTTGAAATAGTCATCGATCAAGGCGACGACGGCTTGGGTTTGGGTCATGGCGAGCTTTCCTTTTGCATTTGAAAGATGCGTATAGTGAAAGATCGCCTCTCCCTCGGCTACGGCGAAGCGGTTATCGCTGCCATTACCGGAACACATAGATCATGGACGACCTTGACGCGGGCCTTGTCAGCGGCCTGATTGCGCTTGCAGCCGTGGCCGAATCCCAGAGCTTTGGCCGTGCCGCATCGCGCCTGGGCAAGACGCAGCCCGCGGTGAGCCGCGC
>Ga0102595_101335_pt1 | contig 11779 bp, 7 predicted proteins | sample Araplaol_mTSA_r2_2_FD_76864 | JGI IMG/M metagenome (GOLD analysis project Ga0102595, IMG submission 76864) | Arabidopsis root microbial communities from North Carolina, USA - plate scrape MF_Col_mTSA_r2 (SPADES assembly) (version 2) | ecosystem: Host-associated > Plants > Roots > Endosphere...
TATCCAGCGCGAGTTCTGGAGCCCGCGCAAGGACCTGGACGTGCGCAAGCTGGCCGCGCTGGAGGCGCTGTCGCGCTACGGCAAGGCCCAGGGCCGCATGCTGGGCAGCATCACCGTCGCGCCCAACCAGTGGCCCACGCATGCGGTGATCGACTGGCTCAACATCCTCAAACGCGTGGCCGACGCGCCGCAGCGCGAGCAGCGCATCGCCGAGGCCAACCAGGTGCTGCGCTCGCGCCTGTCCTTCCAGGGCACCAAGCTGGTCTTCAGCACCGAGCGGGACGACTACTGGTGGTGGCTGATGACCAACGGCGACGTCAACACCGCGCGCCTGATGCTGGCCGTGATGGACGACCCGGCCTGGAAAGACGACATGGGCCGCCTGGCCAACGGCTTTATCGCGCGCCAGCAAAAAGGCGCCTGGCACACCACCACGGCCAACCTCTGGGGCGGCCTGGCGCTGGACAAGTTCTCGGCCAAGTTTGAAGCCACGCCGGTGGCCGGCGTCACCAAGGCCACGCTGGCCGCGGCCGCCGCGAGTGTGGCGAGCGTGGACTGGAGCAAGGTCGACCGCGTCAAGACCACGGACGCGGCCGGCGCGCCCAACCAGACCACCTTCTTCGGCGCGCCCGCCTCGCCCGGCAACCTGCGCAACAACAGCATGTTCCTGCCTTGGGGTACTGCGCCCAAGGACACGCTGACGGTGACACACCAGGGCCCGGGCAAGCCCTGGCTCACACTGCAGTCCATCGCGGCCATACAGCTCAAGGCGCCGTTTAACGCCGGCTACCAGATCAAGAAGACCATCACGCCGGTGGAGCAGGCCGTCAAGGGTGTCTACACCCGCGGCGACGTGATCCGCATCTCGCTGGAAGTCAACGCCAGCGCCGACATGACCTGGGTCGTCATCAGCGACCCGGTACCCGGCGGCGCGACCATCCTGGGCGGTGGCCTGGGCCGTGATTCTGAAATTGCCACCAGCGGCGAGAAGAAGACCGGCGCGGGCTGGCCCGCGTTTGAAGAACGCAGCTTCGAGGCCTTCCGCAGCTATTACGAATACCTGCCCAAAGGTGTGGTGAAGATGGAATACACGGTGCGCCTGAACAACGTCGGCGACTTCGCGCTGCCGCCCAGCCGCGTGGAAGCCATGTATGCGCCCGAGATGTTCGGTGAGTGGCCGAATGCGCGGGTGAAGGTGGAGGCAGCGAAGTGAAGCTGGCCGTTTACGCCCTTGTGTTGCTGACCGCCAGCGCGGCCTCGGCACAGTTGAGCACGCCCCCTGAGGGGGACTATGTGATCAATGACGGCGCGTGGGGCGTGCTGAGTGTTGAACCGCGTGGAAAGTTCAGGCTGGAAACCACAGGGGCCAACGCACACATATGCGGCCTGGACGGCGTCATCGTCAATGGCAAATCGAAGATCGACAACTCCGCTTGCCAGCTCAGCTTTAAAGCCCAAGGCCCGGATTTCCAGGTGACGACCAATGGGTCCGACGCGTGCCAGGATTTTTGCGGCGCGCGGGCCTGGTTTGAGGGGCTTTACCGAAAGCCCCCGCCGCTTTGCGAGTTCAAGAATATGGAAGCGTCGAGAAAAAAGTTCAAAAAAGAGTACCAGGCCAAAAACTACACCATTGCCTTGGCCGTGCTCAACCCGGTTGCAACGCAATGCAAACCGTTCCTTCATTGGGTTGATTCAGCCTGGGTGTTGAACGACCTGGCCTTGACGCAGTTCAAGCTGGGCGACCGCGCCGGCTGCGTCCAGACCTTGAAGGACCTTGCAAAGGATGCCGCGATGTCCGACGAGGAAGTCACAGGGAACTATCCACCGGCCGATTCAGACATGTATCTGCCGGCCGTACGCGCGACCCGAACCAACCTGAAACTCTGCACAAAGAAATGAATCGCAAGCCCAAGACGTTTTCAAGCTTCGCGCCAGCTCTTGTTCCGGCAGGTAATGCATGCGCAGGTGAAGGTGGAGGCGGTAAAGTGAAGACAGCCATACCATGAACACCCGGCTCATAGGTCGCATCGGCCAGGTGATCGGCGCCCTCGGCGCCGGCATGGCCATCTTCAGCGCCCAGGCTTATGGCGGGGCCATCAACTGCCGAGGGTGGAACCAGATCACCTGCTTTTTCCACGCCATCTTCTGGCTGCTTGGAAGCCAGGTAGTGGCGGCGCCGCTCCAGTGGATAGGCGTGAAGAACACACAAGGCAAAGAAAGAGTCCTGACCCTCCTGGGCGCGGCTATCAGCACGCTGGTAGTGGCAGGCATAGCTGCGACCTGGCTGTCTTTTCACCTCGCCATTCAACCGCCTTGAGCCTCATGACATTTCCGCGCGACACCCTCCTGAAACCCCTGCTGCTGGCCGGCCTGCTCATGGCTGCCCAGGCGCAGACGGTGTCGGCTGCGGCCACCTTCGACGAAGTCAAACGCGACTTCAAACCCTCCGAGACCCTGGTGCTGGACCGCAACGGCGAGCTGCTGCAGCGCCTGCGCACCGACAAGGCCGTGCGGCGCGGCCAGTGGGTGGCGCTGCCCGATGTGTCGCCGGCACTGCGCACGGCGCTGGTGCTCAGCGAGGACAAGCGTTTTTACGAACACAGCGGCGTGGACTGGCGCGCGGTCTCGGCCGCGGCCTGGGGCAACCTGTGGAACACCAAGACGCGCGGCGCCTCCACCATCAGCATGCAGCTGGCCGGCCTGCTGGACGAAGACTGGCGCGCCGGTGCGGGTGGGCGCAGCCTCACGCAAAAAGTCGGCCAGACCGTCTCGGCCCAGGTGCTGGAGGCGCGCTGGCGCAAGGACCAGATCCTGGAGGCTTACCTCAACCTCGTGCCCTTTCGCGGCGAGATGGTGGGCATAGACGCGCTAAGCCGCACGCTGTTCGGCAAGGCCGCGCACGGCCTGGACGAGCGCGAAGCGGCGATCGCGGCCGCGCTGGTGCGCGCGCCCAATGCCAAGGCGGCGCAGGTCTCGCAGCGCGCCTGCGGCGTGCTCAAAGCCATGCAAGCGCCCGCCAAGGTGGATTGCACGGGCCTGGACCTGTTTGCCAGCGCTGCGCTGCAGCGCAAGGCTTTTGATGCGAGCGAGGGCGTGGCGCCGCACCTGGCGCGCCGGCTGCTGGCCGCCCAGGCCAGCAACACCCCGGGCCGGGTTAACGCGCCCCGGGCATTGGCCTCCACCCTGCGCGCACCCTTGCAACGCTTCGCCGTACAGACCCTGACCCAGCAGCTGCGCGAGCTGCGTGGCCGCCACGTGGAAGACGGCGCCATCGTCGTGCTGGACAACGCCACGGGCGAGGTACTGGCCTGGGTGGGCTCCTCGGGTGAACTCAGCGACGCGGCCGAAGTCGACGGCGTGACGGCCTTGCGCCAGCCGGGCTCCACGCTCAAGCCCTTTTTGTATGCGCAGGCGATTGCCGAACGCCGCATCACCGCGGCTTCGCTGCTCGAAGACTCGTCTTCGCAAATCCAGACTTCTGGCGGCCTTTACATCCCGCAAAACTACGACCGGCAGTTCAAGGGCCTGGTGTCGGCGCGCACCGCGCTGGGCGCCTCGCTCAATGTGCCGGCCGTGCGCACGCTGGTCATGGTCTCGCCCGATGCCTTCCACAAGCAGCTCAAGGCCGTGGGCCTGCCACTGAAAGAATCAGGCGACTACTACGGCTACAGCCTGGCCCTGGGCAGCAGCGAGGTTTCGCTGCTGTCGCTTGCCAACGCCTACCGCACGCTGGCCAACGGCGGGCGCTACAGCGCGCCCTCGCTCGCGAAAAATCCCAAGCCCGTCTTCAGGCCGGCGCTGGATGCGCGCGCCGCCTTTATCGCCACCGACATCATGGCCGACCCGCTGGCGCGCGCGCGCACCTTCGGCACCGACAGCGTGCTGGCCACGCGCTTCTGGACGGCCGTCAAAACCGGCACCAGCAAGGACATGCGCGACAACTGGGCCATGGGCTTTTCGCAGCGCTACACCGTGGGCGTGTGGGTGGGCAACGCCAGCGGCGCGCCCATGTGGGACGTGAGCGGCACCAGCGGCGCAGCGCCCATCTGGGCAGCGCTGATGAACTACCTGCACAGGACCGAACGCAGCCGCGCGCCCACACCACCCGCCGGCCTGGTGCAAAGCCGCACGCAATTCGGCAAGCAAGGCGGCACGCCGCTGGAGGCGGCGCGCAGCGAGTGGTTTATCCAGGGCACGGAGCAAGCGGTATTTGCCGCGAATTCCAGCACCGGCGATTTCGGCCCGGCCAAGGCCTCCAGGTCCGGCAAAAAAACGGCGGCCGAGCCCGACGCCCCGCCCCGCATCACCGCCCCGGCCTCGGGCACCATCATCGCGCTGGACCCGGACATCCCGCCCAAACACCAGCGCATCAGCTTCAGCGCCGAAGGCCGCGGCACGCGCTGGCTGATGGACGGCAAGGAGTTCGCGCGCGGCCCGCAGGCCCAGTGGCTGCCCTGGCCGGGCCGGCATGTGGTGCAACTGCTCGACGCCAGCGGCAAGGTGGCCGATGAAATCCGCTTCGAAGTGCGCGGCGCCGGCGTGCGCGAAGCCAGTGCGCGTGGCGCCCCAGCCGCCAAACGCTGACCTTTCCAAACCCGCCATGCCTCAGTTCCAGACCGCCCTTCCCTCCCCAGCACTGCCGAGCACACGGCGCCTCTTTCAAACCCTGCTGGTGCTCTGGGCGGCGCTGTGCGTGCTGACCGCCGGTGCCGGGCAGATCGCCCCGCCGGTCGATGCCGCGCAGACAGCCGTGTCGGCTGATGCCGCGCAGATGGCCGCGCCGATCGATGCCGTGCAGGTGCCCGTTCCGCCCTACAGCGCACGCGTACTCGACACCAGCGGCACGCTGAACACCGCGCAGGTCGCGGCCTTGAACGAACAAATCCTGGCGCTGGAGGCCGACACCCGGGCGGCCGTGGTCGTTTTCATGCTGCCGACCACGGGCGTAGAAGCCATAGAGGAATACGCCATGCGCGTGTTCGAAGCATGGAAATTGGGTGACACGAAGCGCGACGACGGCATCCTGATCCTGGTCGCCACAGAGGACAGGCGCATGCGCATCGAGGTGGGCCAGGGCCTGGAAGGCAGCGTGCCCGACGTGCTGGCGGGCCGCATCATCGACGAGCAGATGAAGCCGCGCTTTCAGGCCAGGGACTACGCGGGCGGGCTGCAAGCGGCCATTGACCACATAGGCGCAGCGGTGCGCGGTGATGCGCAGCCCGTGGAAGATACGGGCCGCGGCGTTACGCCCTTTGGTTGGGCCTTTTTGGCCTCCTTGCTGTGGGGTTTCGCCGTAGGTGCGGCTCGCGCGCACCGCAAGTGGAAATGGAAGTGGCCGGTGACGATGGGCGTGGCCGCCGCCCTGCCGCTGGTGGCGGCCGCCGCCCTGAAGGCGCCCGGCCTGGCGATTGTCATGCTCACCTTCCCGGTGCCGCTGGCGTTTGCACTGGGTTTCGGCTGCGGCCGCTCGCGCACCCTGCGCAGGGTGGTCGGCGGTATCGCGCTGGTGATCTGCCTGATGGCCGGCATTGCCTATGCGGTGGGCGCCAACAGCTTCGGCCTGGGTTTGCTCTACGCCGCGGGTGGCGCTGTTGCCTGCCTGCTGCTGGGCATCATCGGTGCGGGTGCTTACATGGCCTTCAAGCGCAGCCTGCTGGAGTTCGGCGTGCGCTGCGCCGTGGTGGCCGGCATCGTGGGCTATGTGGCCTTCAAAAACCCGCCCGACCTGCTTTTTATGGACTGGGAATCCTGGCTACCCACCGGGATCGCGGCCGGCCTGGCGATGCTGTTTGGCTTCTTCCCGGGCAGCGTCAGCACCAGCAGCGGAGGTGGCAGCTCATCGAGCAGCAGTTCAAGCTCCAGTTCCAGTTCCAGCAGCCGGAGCTCGTCGGGCGGCTCCAGCAGCGGCGGTGGTGCCTCGGGCAGCTGGTAGAGGGACGGCCGTGGCCGGCGTACCCCTGTTGAAATAATTTGAAGCCCGGCAAAATTTATTCAATCGCCGGGCGGCCCAAACCCTTAGCATTGGGCACCTGAGGAGACTATCGCCGTGCCCGTGATCACCAATATTGAAGACCTGCGCGTCCTGGCCCAAAAACGTGTGCCCCGCATGTTCTACGACTATGCCGATTCCGGCTCGTGGACCGAAAGCACCTACCGCGCCAATGAAAGCGACTTCCAGAAGATCAAGCTGCGCCAGCGCGTCGCCGTCAATATGGAAAACCGCAGCACGGCGACCACCATGATCGGCCAGCCGGTCGCCATGCCGGTCGCCATCGCACCCACGGGCCTCACCGGCATGCAGCATGCCGACGGTGAAATCCTGGGCGCCCGCGCCGCCAAAAAATTCGGCATCCCTTTCACGCTCTCGACCATGAGCATCTGCTCCATCGAGGACGTGGCCGCGGGTACAGACCGCCACCCCTTTTGGTTCCAGCTCTATGTGATGAAGGACCGCGCTTTTATCGAAAGCCTGATAGACCGGGCCAAGGCCGCCAATTGCTCGGCGCTGGTGCTCACGCTGGATCTGCAAATCCTCGGCCAGCGCCACAAAGACCTCAAGAACGGCCTGAGCGCCCCGCCCAAGCCTACGCTCTCCACCATCCTGAACCTCATGACCAAGCCGCGCTGGGGTTTAGGCATGCTGGGCACCAAACGCCACGGCTTCGGCAACATCGTGGGCCATGTCAAGGGCGTGGAAAACATGGGCTCGCTCTCGGAATGGACGGCCAAACAGTTCGACCCGGCCCTGAACTGGGGCGACGTGGAGTGGATCAAAAAACGCTGGGGCGGCAAGCTGATCCTCAAGGGCATACAAGACGTCGAGGACGCAAAACTCGCCGTCAACTCAGGCGCTGATGCACTCATCGTCTCCAACCACGGCGGCCGCCAGCTTGATGGTGCGATGTCCTCCATCTCCTGCCTGCCCGAAATCATCGCGGCCGTCGGCAAGCAGATCGAAGTGCATATGGACGGCGGCATACGATCCGGCCAGGACGTGCTCAAGGCTATTGCCCTGGGCGCCAAAGGCACTTACATAGGCCGCGCCTTCCTCTACGGCCTGGGCGCCATGGGCGAACAAGGTGTGACCAAGGCCCTGGAGATCATCCACAAGGAGCTGGATTTGACCATGGCGTTTTGCGGGCGGACGGATATCAAGGCGGTGGATAGCGGGATTTTTGTGCCTGGGACTTATTGAGGGCAGAGCGCCGCGACCGACCATCGTCCTTTGGCCGGGTATTCAGCCAGTTCGTCGGCGAGTTCCCAAACAGCCCCTGTTGCGGCGGGGAGAGCTTCACGACGCAGTGCTCGCCTGCACCGATCTCTGCACGCAGCGGAAGCATCGAGGCACGCTTGCCGAAAATAAGGCCGCGGACTTGCTATTTTTTATCAATCGCGCCTCGGCTTGACGACGGGCTCCCGCTGCTGTTTCGCTCTCGAGCAAAGCTTTCGACAAACGGAAGCAGCTTGCTCGCAACAAGCACGCTTGCACGCTCAGAAATATGGTCTGAATAGCCGTAAAGGATAAAACCATCCAGGAATGAACCGCATATTCGGCTCTTCATATCGCAAAGCAGATTCAGGGGATCAAAAATACGGAGTTGGCCCGCGTATTTCACTTGCAAATTTTCAAGCAAGCCGCGGTATTGCCTCGACAGTTCCATATGCCTGTCAAAAGTGATATTGCAAAGAGACTGGTTTGGAACCAGCCCCAGAAAATCATTCACAAAGTCAAGCCCGCTGGCTCTTGAAACACATTTCCTGGGCTCTTTCAACGTGGGGTTGTCCACTGTGATGACCACTTTTTTCCCCGCTTTGACAAGCCGGTCCACAGCTCGGTCCATCCCATCCAGCGCAAGGTTGAAGCCTCCGTGCGCGGGTAGATCTTCGATGGAGTGCTCATTCTTCAATTTAAAAAGCGCGCGGGTAGCAGTTGTGAGCACAACCACCTCAATTTCAGGGTTTGCGATCACGGCGTCAAAAGCTATTTTTGTTGCCTCTTGATAGGGGGCGTATTGCACAGCATCGGTCACTACCGGTACAACGGAACCCCAGCGATTCGTTCCGCCAATAAATACCCAGTAGCCATTGGAAGTTGACTCCCGAAAAATACCAGGCGCCAGCGCAGCAGCCTTGCTGTCACCCAATAATGCGAATCTCGCCGCACCACGGGTGTCGCTCAGGCATCTTTCAAACTTTTTCTCGACACTCGCATCCAGTCCGCAGCGGGAGACCGTGTGGTGCTGATAGGCGGGGAGCCGTCCGGATGAAATCGCGGGGTTAAGTTCAACAACATGCCTGGACGCTATGCCTTTCGAAAGGACCGAGTGATATCCGGCACACCACACCACCGCGGCAAGCACGCAAAGCAGGCCCACTTTGAAACGGCCGTTCGAACCGCCACGTATGGGAGTCTCCACCAAGCTGTACGTCAGCCATGCCAGCAGAAAGCTCAGTGCAACCACGACAAGCCGGGCTATGCCGGATGCGTCTCCGAGCGCCAGAATTTGCAAGAACGACAAGAGGGGCCAGTGCCACAGATAAAGGGGATAGCTGATAAGCCCCACAAACACCATCCCTTGATTGGCGAGAATCACTCGATTGACCCATGCGTCCGGCCCCACGCCAATCAACAAAACCGCTCCTGTGACGGGCGCCAAGGCCCACCACCCAGGGAATTCCCACGTACTGTCCAGTCCGAAAATCGTTGCGGCCAGGAGGAGCAAAGCCGCTATGGACAGTGAGCTTCTGACAGTCCGGCCAAACCGCGAGCCCGCCGTTTCTGGAGAAAATAATCTGGAGGCCCAGAAATTCAGATACGCCATCAGCTGCTGTTTTTTAAACAACTGAACATACGCCAGCACGGATCCCGCCAATATCTCCCAAAACCTTGTTTGAGACAGGAGGAATGTTTTGGTGGGAGACCCCAAGCCTGATCCGAAAGAGAGCAAGCCGAGAACAAGGACAAACGCCAGAACATTCACGCGTGCTTTCCATACGCACCAGATTGCCAGTGGATAAACCAGGTAGAACTGCTCTTCGATGGCCAGGGACCACAAATGCATCAATGGCTTGAATTCTGTCGCCGTATCAAAATATCCCGCCTCCGTCCAGAGAACGAAGTTCTGAATGAAGCCAATGCTCGCCGCGGTATGCCGGCCCAGCTGCCTGAACTCATCGGCGACGAGCGTAAACCAGCCGAATAGATAGGACCCTGCAAGTACAAGAATCAAGGCCGGGAAGATCCGCTTGATCCGATGTGCGTAGAAGAGGGAAAAACTGAAGTCTCCCTTCTCCAGCCCTTTGAAAATGATGCTGGATATGAGAAAACCGGAAATGACAAAAAAGATGTCTACGCCGACAAACCCACCAGGCAGGCGGCCGGGAAAGGCGTGATAAATGACAACCGCCAGTATGGCAATCGCACGCAGGCCGTCGATGTCAGGCCGGTATGACGAACTGCCGAGCGTCAAGGTTTTACCGGGCAACGCAGCGGAAGAAGAGGCCGGGTTTCCGGCTAGCGCGCCCGCCGTGATAAGTTTTTTTACCGCGGGCTGGATAAGCTCGGAGCGCGTTGGCAACGATTCAGTCATTCGTGAAATGATCGACAGAGGATCGTATGTGGTTTCTTATTGGCGTATTGGCATCTCATACGATTTGCCTCTGCATACCCGAGCCGTCTTCAAAAAGCTGCCTTTTGCCCAGTGTAACCATGGAGTATGCATTGAGCCTCCGCCGGCAAGCAGATCGAAGTGCATATGGACTACGGCATACGCGCCGGCCAGAACGTGCTCAAGGCTGTTGCCCCGGGCGCCAAAGGCACTTACATAGGCCGCGCCTTCCTCTATGGCCTGGGCGCCATGGGCGAGCAAGGCGTGACCAAGGCGCTGGAGATCATCCACAAGGAGCTGGACCCGACCATGGCGTTTTGCGGGCGGACGGATATCAAGGCGGTGGATGGCGGGATTTTTGTGCCTGGGGCTTATTGAGGATGGGGTGCGGGGGACTCAAAATCCCCCGCTGCAGGGTAGCGCGGTCTTCACCAGCTACCTGTCAAAAGTTTCATTGAATAGAGGCGGCACATTTCGAAATACGCGTATCGATCCGCACTCGACAAAGAACTTGGCTTTGTGATCGCTCAATACCCATCGATCACTTTCAAATTCCTGAATCTTAAAGTCAACAGAGCCCCACGCAGCCGAGACTTCAATGCGTGTACAACCATTGCAGATGAAATGCATATTCTCCGTATTACTTTTCCAAGTAATGCGGATAGTTAGCTGGCTTAGGGAAGCAGAGTACTCCCACATAGTGGCCGCCCCACCCCGGGAGCGCTCAATTGCTTCATGCAATTCGCTAATACGTTGATGGGTCATGACTAGGCGGTAAACGACCAGAATTGCGATACCTCAGTTGTTGGACTTACGCCAACAAGCGCATTACCACGCCGACATGTTGGCCAACGGGCTAGCAATCGAGGCAACAAAATCGCGAAGACGGCGGTGCACTTTGGGACAAATCACATGTCATGCGGTCTTTATTCTTCTGGAACGACAATTGCCTTCTGCAAATCCTCCAGAGAACTATCAGCAATCACGAAATAGCGTGCTTCGATTCGACCAGGCAGTGTGGCTGCAAAAAGAAACATCGATACATCTTCTGCGGTTTTCCCCATATGTGATGTCGTCAAAATGCGTAACCAGGAGTCGCTTCCATTTTCTAGAACTTGATCAATTCGATCATGCAACTCGTCAGCCATTGCCCCCCAACTCATAAAAACCGTGCATCCAACGTTTGCTGCACCTCCAACAATTGAAGCAAGTAGTACATCGCTGATAGCACCATCAACCACCAGCAAGCACGCGGTTGGCTTATTCGAATAAATCGACCAATCAATTGACTGATTTAATTGGAGAAAAATTAACTCGATGTTCGGCATTGCTATTTTCCAGCGTTACTTGTGCCGTTCAATATATCTTGGATATTCTTTCTCGCGGCATTTATTTCTTGCTGTAAGTGTTCAAGCCGCCTTGCTTGTTGTGCTTCAATTATTTCTTTTGATAAATTCTCCATGCCAGGTCTAACGGTTGGATTATTTTTGAAATCTGCGATCTTTTTTGCATGGTCAGCAATATGCTCTTCAAGAGAACGAATGGCATTTCTTTCAGATTTTGAAAGTACCCTCTTCGCAGTTGGTGTGAAACAAGCTTTGATTGCACCCAGCCCCCTACCAGCGGCCCCAACAAACGCACCTTCGCCTGGGACGATTCCTTGAAGGATTTTGCTAACTTCGCCCCAAGGGTCATTCAACCCAGATTGAAGTCCGGCCATCGAGCTCTCCCACCATGATTCGAACGTCATCAATCCCATGGGATCAATACTGCTCAGGGGATTTCCCGAAACATAGCTAAAGGTATTGATACCCCCCGCCAGTCCAACCGGATCAGATTGCATATAGCGTCCGATCCTGGGGTTGTACTCCCTGTTCCAGTTCTGGAACAGGCCGCTCTCGGCATCAAAGACCTGGCCAGGGAGACGCTGGTTAAAGCTGAAGGTTCCGAGGTTGGAAGGATTTTGATCCGGTGCCGTCGCGCCAAAGGCTTCGGCCGCATCCCAGCGCCAGGCAATCGCTTCGTTGCTCTGGCGCGTGACGATGCGCGGCGCACCAATCTGATCGGTCGAGACGTTGTAAAGCCCGATCACAATATCATTCGCTGCGGCAGTTCCCGCCTGCTTAATCACCCCGACTGGATCACCCAGATAGATGGTTTCATAGAGCGGA
>Ga0102595_101353_pt1 | contig 11588 bp, 9 predicted proteins | sample Araplaol_mTSA_r2_2_FD_76864 | JGI IMG/M metagenome (GOLD analysis project Ga0102595, IMG submission 76864) | Arabidopsis root microbial communities from North Carolina, USA - plate scrape MF_Col_mTSA_r2 (SPADES assembly) (version 2) | ecosystem: Host-associated > Plants > Roots > Endosphere...
AACTGGAGGAAAACGGCGGCAAGGTGCCCGCTGAGCTGAAGGGGTAAAATGGCCGGATGAACCCGATCCGACGCGCGCTTGCCGGCGCCTTACTGGCAACCTGCACCCTGCCGCTGCTGCCCGCGCACGCAGCGGACCAGACCTACGGCACCCACGGCATGGCGCTGTTCGGCGGGCAGGAAGGCTTGTATGCCTCCCACCTGCCGATGTTCCACCCGCCCCACGACTACCAGGTCATCCTGCAAGTCCATATCGCCGATCCTTCGACCGACGCCGCCCTGCGCAAACGCCTCGATGGCAAGGACGCCCTGTGGACCATCGACCCTGAGAAATTCGAACTGAGCACCCTGGCGCCGGAGGCCAAAAACCCGCGCAAGGAGTTCAAGGCCGACCTGGTCGAGGGCCATTTTGAACGCGGTGGCAGCACCCAGTACAAGGCTGCCAGGGTAGTGATCGACAAGGTACTGGTCTTCCGCCAGCTGGACGCCAAGCAGGGCAGCGCAAGCATGTCGCGCTATATGCAGATTGGCAGCGGCGCGCAGCGCTTTCTCGTCAAGGAAATCGATAGCCGCCCGGACTTCGACCACATCGTTTCATACCGCGCTGCGCCCGGCGCACCTACCGCTCCGGCCCAGGTGCGCAAATGGGGCATCAAGGCGGCCGGCAACGACGCCCTGGCCATGGCGCTGAAAACCAATATTGCTGCCATCGGCAGCACCATCTACTTCGAAACCGAAGACCTCAAATGAGCGTACCGCAGGCATACGAAGGATTGTGGCGCCGCAAGGGCATCTGGCGCGCCAACGGCAGCAGCGACCTGGTAACGCCGGTCTGGTGGTTCCAGGCCGCCGATTTCCACATCGACCTGCGCATACCTGTTGACCGCAAAGCCATGACCGGGTTTGCAGGAACTACCGTCGTTGACGGCGAGCGCTGCGAATGGCGCCCGGAAATCGCCTACCCTTTCGTCAGCCCCGAACTGGACGCTGGCTTCATGCGCTTCGACAGCGAGGATGCGCTGCACGAGGCGGGCGTGGATGGCAGCTACAAGGAAGACTGGTGGCGCGAAGCCGGCGGCCCGGTAACAGCCAGCCGCGTGGTGCTGGAAGACGGCCGCATTCAGTACGAAATCGCCTGCGGTGAATTCCTGGCTCGTGCGACGGGCAAGCCGCACAAGGCGGCCGACATTACCATATGGCGCCAGGCGCCAGGCGGGCCATGGCGCATCATCGCATCCACCACGGCCGCACGCGAAAACGTGATTGTCGAAACGCCTTAAAGGCTTAGCAGGCTGCCGCTGCGGAAAGGCTTGTCGCCCGCGATCTTGGCCACGTTCATGCCGCGGATGATGTAGCGGTGCGACAGGCGGGTGAACAGCACGCCGTCCACTTCAGCCTTCAAATGCGTAGTATCGCCGCTGACCGGGTCGATCAGGTCCGCGATCACGTCGCCGGCGCGCACGGCGTCGCCGACTTCTTTCAGGTAGACCAGCATGCCGGCATGCGGCGCATCGAGGCGTTGGGTGCCTTCCAGTGGGGTCGGCGCGCAGCCCTGCTCCGGCACCGTCACTTTGCCCGCATCGACGATGCCGCGCACGTGGAGGTAGCCGATGATGGCTTCCGCATCGCGCGCGGCCAGCTCGTAGCTGACCGCTACTTCGCCGCGCAGTTCGACCGTCGCCGCCATGCACGCCGATGGAATCGGGTAGTCCGGGCCAAAGTGTTCGGCCAGGTCCCACCACAAGCGGCTGCAGGCTTCATCGAATGGTTCGCCGCCGGCGCCAGGCGTGTGCAGCACGGCGCAGGCGCCCATCAGGTTGGCCAGCGGCTGCGCTACCTCGCACAGCGAAGTGCCAACGTACAGGTGCAGCTCGCCCTCGTTCTCGCAATGCAGGTCGAGCACGATGTCGGCATCGATCGCCATTTCAAGCAGCGACTTCTTGAGGGTGGTGGCATCCGAATTCGGCTGCCATTGCCCGACCAGTTCGCGCAAGTGGCGGCGGATGGTGCGCACATTGGCGCCGGCATCGCGGCCAAGCTGGCCTTGCAACCTGGTCTTGAGCTGCTCGAAGTAATGCGGGTAGCCGCGGTTGAAGTTGATGCCGTTGCTCAGGTCAAAGCGGCCGAACGGGCGCTCGTTGATGACTTGCGCCAGCCCGATCGGGTTAGCCGCCGGCACGAGGATCACTTCACCCTTCACTTTTCCCGCCGCATCCAGCGCCTGCAGCCGCTTGCACAGTTCCTGCGCCACCAGCATGGCCGGCACCTCGTCGGCATGCAGCGCTGCCTGGATGTAGGCCTTGGGGCCGCCCGGCTTACCGAAGTGGTAGCTGGTCAGTTCGTAATACGCCGTGCCGTAGGGCGCGGAGAGCGCGTGTTTGATGGTTTCCATGTCTGCCATCCTACCAGTTCATGAGGCAAGGCGGCACCAGCAACACCAGCGCCAGGACGAGGTAAATCAGCTGCAACGGCACCATCCAGCGCGCCCACGTCAGCCAGGGAATACGCGCCAGCGCCAGCACGCCCACCGTAATACCCGAAGTCGGAATCATCGGGGTGGTGAATTCGCCGAACTGGAAGGCCAGGATCGCGGTCTGGCGCGAAACGCCGACCAGGTCGGCCAGCGGCGCCATGATCGGCATGGTCAGCGCCGCCTGGCCGCTACCGGAATGAATGAAGAAGTTGATCACCGACTGGATCAGGAACATCTTTTGCGCCGAGAAGATCGGCGAGGACGATGCCACCAGCGGCATCAGGCCATGCAGCATGGTGTCGATGATGTGGGCATCGCGTGCCAGCACCATGGTGCCGCGGGCCAGGGCGATCACCAGGCCGGTGCCGACCAGGTCTTTCGCGCCTTGTACGAAAGCGGCCACCGCCTCATCGGAATCGAGGCGGCCGATCAGCGCCACGACAATGGTCATGGCCAGGAACAGCGCGCCGATCTCCTCGATGAACCAGCCGAATTTGACCACGCCGAACACCATTCCGCCCAGCGAAGCAGCAAAGACCCACAACACCAGGCGGTGGCGAGCAGTCATGCCTTCGAAACCGCCAAAGTCGACCACGCCTTCTGCGCGCTTTTCGATGTCCAGCAAATAGGTCGGGCTCTTTTCCGGGTAGCGCTTGATGCGCGCGGCGTACCACATCAGGAAGGCGATGGTGACAACGGTGGCGATCAGCCACACGATCACGCGATAACCGATGCCGGAGAACAGCGGCACGCCTGCAATGCCCTGCGCAATCCCGACGTTGAACGGGTTCAGGAAAGCGGCACAGAAGCCAACCTGCGAGCCGAGGAAGGGAATCGATACGCCGGTGATGGTGTCATACCCGAGCGCCAGTGCCAGCGGCACGAAGATCAGGATGAAGGGGATCGCTTCCTCGTTCATCCCGAAAGTGGCGCCGCCAATCGAGAACAGCGTGACGAATACCGGAATCAGCGCCACGCGCACCACACTCGAACGCGAATGCGCCTTGGCGATGGACTTGATCATGGCGTCGATGGCCTGGGTCTTGTGCAGCACGTTGAAAGCGCCGCCGGTCAGCATGACGAAGCCGATGATCAGGCCTGCTTCCGCAAATCCCTTGATCGGCGCCATCAACAGAGCCGCCAAGCCCTGCGGCTTGCTTTCGATGTAGTGGAAAGTGTCCGGGTCGACCAGTTGCTTGCCGTTGACGAGATGGGTTTCGTATTTGCCGCCCGGGACCAGCCAGGTAGCCAGCGCGATCAGCGCCAGGATCATGAACAGCAGTACGAAGGTATTGGGGAGTTTGAGCTTCTTCATTGATTGGAATACAGGTAATTGCAGCTTTGGTCGGCCGGGTCGCGGGCCAGGATGCGGTCATACAGGGCGGCGCGTTCGGCGACGGTGCGCTCGACGTCTTCCTGCAGCAGCAGGCGCGCTGCGACCTGGCGGGCGGCAGCAGCGCGGGTGGCGGCGATGAAGGCGTCGCGATTGGCGTAGCGGGCCTGCAGGCTTGGGCGTGGATCGTTGCCGGCTTTGCGTTCCGCTTCAGTGCGGGCGAAGGGAACGAAACTGCCGTCGTAGCGCGAGGTGGCCCAGGCGAAGCCGGTCTCCGGGGCACGCAGGTTCCAGCCAGTGTGGGTGCCAAGCGGTGCCTGCATTTCGACCAGGCGTACGCCGCCGCGGTCGTTGCCGTCGGCGTCCGGCGCAGGGACGCGGGTCTCGAACGCCATCTTCTGCGTCGGCGGCACTATGTCTGCAATGCCTTGCGACAGGAAGCGCGCACCATGGTCCAGGCGCGGCTCGTGCAGGTTCTGCTCCGGCGGGGACAGGCCCGGCACTGCGGGGAAAGCCTTGCGGTAGGCCTCGACCGAGACCAGGGTGCCATCTTCCAGGCGCGGATAGGCGCTGGCTGGCGGCGGCGTGCCTTTGCTGGTCCAGCCGTCCAGCGCCAGCATCAGGGCACGCAACGGCAGGTAATAGTTAGTGGTGGAGACGCAGGCAGTAAATGGCGCGCGGGTGTGCGAACGGCCAACGTAATGCTGGGCGCCCATCAGGCCGTACACGCGTACATTGGCAGCCGGGGCGGCATCGCCTACGCCGTCCGGCGCAGTGGTCAGCAGTGATGCGCCGCGGTTCCAGTATTCCGCCGAGGTGTTGGCAATCAGGAGTTTCGGCGCGCGGCCGTACTTGTCCTTTGCGTGGTCCAGCGTGGAAGCAACGCGGCCTGTCACCGGATCGCGCGTGGGCGTGCTGGTGAACGGGAAGGAGTCGCTCGGGTAGTCATGTTCTTCCAGCATCGAAGGGTGGCGCGTGACCTGGACGAAACGGCTGTTGAAGCCGCCCGATCCGCCTGCGCCAGGCACTTCCAGCAAGGCGCCGTCGAACACCATGCGGCCCTGCTCGTCGAGATTCAGGCCGTCGTGCAGCATGCGGCCGATCAGGCGCGCCGACTGGCTGTAGCCAAACATCAGCACGTTCTTTGGCAGCGAAGCGCCTTCCACCTGATTGTCGCGGAAGTACGCCAGCAGGTCGCGGATGCCGGCCAGGCCGGCGCCGGTCACGCGCGGGTCCTTTGCTTCGTAGCGCACCTCGTAAATCGTGCCGGGCTGGAAGCCGCCCTGCAGCTTGATGCGGCCCGGGCCACCCGGCTGCTCCGGCGCCACGAACTCCCATCTGTTACGGTCGATCGGGCGGCGAATATCGCCCTGGCGCGTGCGTTCGGTAAGCACCGCTTCCGGATCGTTCGGCGTGGCAGGCTCGTAGCCGATGCCTCGCAGGCCAGCGTAGCTTGTCACCTCGGCCGGGGCATCGACGATGAATTCATTTGCCGTCATGCCGCGCGGTCCTTTTACCACGGGCGCCTTGAACACGAGCGGCTTCACGCCTGCGGGCGATGGCGCCACATCCCAGGTCCAGGCCGAAAACAGCATGCTGAAACCGTGGCGCATCATGAAGCCATCGCCCGCATCTTCCGCCGTGGTGGGGTCATTGTTCTTCGGCGCCTTGCCATTGAGCTGACCCAGCACGACGATGTTGCCGCGGTTGTTAACGTCATACACCAATGTGCCGGTCTTGCCGCTCACTGGGCGCAGCAGCACGAATTCGCTGGAGAAGCGCACCATGCCGCGCTTGTCGCGCGGCGCGCGTTTCAGGTCGACGATGGGCAGGTTGGCAGTCGCCTTGGGATTCAGCGAGAAGTAAGCGATGCCGCGCAGCTTTTCATACTCGCCTGCCTCGCCGAACTTGACGCCCGGCGCAAAGGCCACGCGCTCCGTGATCTCTATACGCTCGACGGCAGCCTGCGACGCGCCTGCTGCAAACATAGTGGCAGCAATCGCCGCCCAGCGGGATTTCTTCATGGTGTCGAACAAAGTAAAACGGGACCGCGCGGGTCCCGTTGGTTTATTCCGCTGCTGCGGTTTTCTTGGCGGCTGCTTTTTTCGCTGCGGGCTTTTTGGCTGCAGCTTTTTTGGCTGGAGCCTTTTTCGCCGCGGCTTTCTTGGCAGCTGGCTTGGCGGCTGGTGCTGCCTCGGCCGCGCCTTCAGCGCCCTCGCCCTTCGCTGCCGTTTTCTTGGCCGCTGCCGGCTTGCCCTTGCGCTCTTCGAACTCGAAGCTGATCTTGCCGTCCTTGCCGCGCACCAGGAACGCCTTGAACGGCCGGCGGGTACGTTGCGAGATAAAGCCCGGCAGCAGGTCGGTCTTGCCTTCGTTGAGCAGCTTGGCCATCTGCTCCGGCAGGATCTCCTGTTGCAGGATGATGCGGCTGGAACGGAAGTCGCACGTCTTTGGCTTGGCTACCTGGTTTTCGCAGGTATAGGCCAGGCCCATTTCGTATACGCCGCCGCCGCACTTCGGGCAAGGGCCGAGCGGAGTCTGGCCGCTGAAATCGACGCCTTCGCCGTCCTCGCCTTCCTCGTCGTTCTGGCCGAAGTCGAACTCCAGCTTGAAGTTCTTGATTTCTTCATCGCGCACGATGCGCAGGATCGCCGCGAACGGACGGCCCATCTTGGAGCGGAAACCTTGCAGTGGTCCGATGGTACGGTCGCGCAGCAGCTGTTCCACTTCTTCGATTTCGAACTGGCGGCCGCCAGGCACCTTGGTCATCGAGAATTCGCACTTGGTGCAGGCGAAGCGGCGGTAGTTTTCCTTGACCACGCCACCGCAGTTCGGGCACGGCGTCTTCAGTGTCGCGTAATCGCCCGGAATGGTGTCGTCCGTGTACTCCTTGGCGCGCTTGACGATGATCTGGGTCATCTGGGCGATTTCACGCATGAACTCTTCACGCGAGATCTTGCCCTTCTCCATTTGGGACAGCTTGTATTCCCATTCGCCGGTCAGTTCCGGTGCGGTCAGTTCGCTCACGCCCAGGCCGCGCAGCAGCGTCATGAGCTGGAACGCTTTCGCGGTCGGCATCAGTTCGCGGCCTTCGCGCAGCAGGTATTTTTCGCCCAGCAGGCCTTCGATGATGGCCGCACGGGTGGCCGGCGTGCCCAGGCCTTTGCCTGCCATCGCATCGCGCAGCTCATCGGAGTCGACCAGCTTGCCCGCGCCTTCCATGGCCGACAACAGCGTCGCTTCGGTATAGCGTGCTGGCGGTTTGGTGACCAGGCCGTTCGGCGTGACTTTTTCGGTCAGGACTTTCTCGCCCTTTGCCACCGGCACCAGGTTGCCGCCGCTGCCTTCCTTGTCGTCATCGCCGGCTGCATCCTTGCCGTAGATCGCCATCCAGCCCGGGTTGGTCATCACCTTGCCTTCGGTCTTGAACTGGTGGCCGGCCACTTCAGTGAAGCGGGTGGTGACCAGGAATTCCGCGGCCGGGAAGAACACCGCCATGAAACGGCGGGTGACCAGGTCGTACAGCTTCTGTTCCGGCTCCGACAGGCCCTTGGGCTGGATGCCGGTCGGGATGATCGCGAAGTGGTCGCTGATCTTTGTGTTGTCGAAGATGCGCTTGTTCGGCTTGACCCAGCCCTTGTCCAGGATCTGCTTGGCGAACTGGTTGTAGTTGTGGTTGTCCTTCAGGACTTCCAGCGTTTCCTTGACGGTCGGCAGGTAGTCTTCCGGCAGGTGGCGCGAATCGGTACGCGGGTACGTCAGCACCTTGTGCTTCTCGTACAGCGCCTGCGCCAGGCCCAGGGTGTTCTTGGCCGAGAAGCCGAAACGCGAGTTGGCTTCGCGCTGCAGCGAGGTCAGGTCGAACAGGCCAGGCGACATCGAGGTGGTCGGCTTGGACTCCTCGGTGACGTTGCCTTGCTTGCCCTTGCAAGCCAGCGCGATCGAATCGGCGGCTGCCTTGCTCCACAGGCGCTCGGCCTTCTTTTCCGGATCGTTCTCGTCCTTCTTGAAGTTGGTGTCCAGCCAGCGGCCTTCATAGATGCCCGCGGCGCACACGAATTCGGCGCGTACTTCCCAATAGTCGCGCGAGACGAAATTCTTGATCTTTTCTTCGCGCTCGACCACGATCGACAGGGTCGGCGTCTGCACGCGGCCCACGGTGGTCAGGTAGAAGCCGCCCTCTTTCGAGTTGAAGGCAGTCATGGCGCGCGTGCCGTTGATGCCGATCAGCCAGTCCGCTTCCGAGCGGCAGCGCGCGGCATCGGCCAGCGGCAGCATTTCCTCGTCGCTGCGCAGGTGAGTGAAACCGTCGCGGATCGCGTTCGGCGTCATCGACTGCAGCCACAGGCGCTTGACCGGCTGCTTGGCTTTGGCGTTCTGCGCAATCAGGCGGAAGATCAGTTCACCTTCGCGGCCCGCGTCGCATGCGTTAATCAGGGTGGTGACGTCCTTGCGCTTGATCAGCTTGTTCAACACCTTGAGGCGCGATTCGGTCTTGGCGATCGGGTTCAGCGCAAAGTACGGCGGGATCATCGGCAAATGGGTAAAGGTCCATTTGCCGCGCTTGACGTCGTGCTCTTCAGGCACGGCGATTTCCAGCAAGTGACCCACTGCGGAAGACAGCACGTAGTCGTCGGATTCGAAATACTCATCGTGCTTGCTGAAGCCGCCAAGGGCTTTCGCGATGTCGTTCGCGACAGAAGGTTTCTCAGCGATGATGAGGGCTTTACTCATATTTATAGTTCTCGTCGGTGTATGCGGCAGCGCGCATAATACAACATTCGCAAGTAAGCAATGGCATGCGGCCTCATACGAAAGCCACAATGCTGCAAATATTATTACGGAATCGGCCAGCGATGGGCAACGCTGGCAAGAGTGCGCTTAGTGCAACAGGCGGGGCGCCTGGTCTTCCTCGGCGCCGAACAAGTCGTCGAACATCAGGGCGTCCGGCTCCTTGCCCTGGCTCCACAGCAGCATCAGTACGATGATCTTCAGCTTGCCTAGCGACACCGGGGCCTCGTCCAGCGCCAGCGCGCGTTCAATGACGATTTCACGTTGCAGCGGGGACAGCAGGCCGGCACTCTCCAGGAACTGGATAAAACCGACAGCAGGGGCGCCCAGTACATCCAGCTCCTGGCGCACATAGAAGCGCGTGCCAGAAGAAGCGGCCGTCAGCGACTGCTCGACGCCAGCCATGGCGGCGAGGTCATTCAGCCAGACCAGCGCCTCGGAAATCTCTACGTCGTCGAAGCCGACAGCGGAGAGTTTCTTTGCCAATGCTGCGGGTTCAGGGCAGGCATCAGGGCGGTAATAGGTCTCGTACAGGTAAACCAGGATGTCAAACATGGCGCTACTTTAGCAGCATCTGTGAGCCGGGCACAAGCGTAACGGCTGTTCAGGGGCCTTTCAGGCGCTGGAAAGCGCCGCCGGGCAGCCTTTCCACCACACCCGCAAGCTCCAGGGCAAGCAAGCTTGCCTGCATATCACTTGGCGGAAGTTGCAACCTTGTTGCAAGCTCATCTGCGCCGACCGGGTCGTGGCCAAGCGCGGCCAGCAGCCAGCCTGCAGCCTGGTCGATTGGCGCCGCCACCTGCCCCGGCATCGCCAGGCCCAGGTCTTCCAGCAGGTGCTCCGGCGTCGCGACCAGCCGCGCACCTTCTCTTATTAGTGCATGGCAGCCGGCCGATTGCGGCGACAGCACTGAACCGGGCAGCACGAAGACTTCGCGGCCGGCAGTGACCGCAGCGTGTGCGGTGATCAGGGAGCCGGAGCGCGCCGCAGCCTCGATCACAAGTGTGGCGCGCGTCATGCCAGCGATGATCCGGTTGCGGATCGGGAAATGCTCGGCCCGCACCGCCGTGCCGAGGGCAAATTCGCTAAGCAGGCAGCCCTCCTCTGCGATGCGGCGGGCCAGGGCGCCATTGCGGCGCGGGTAGATGCGGTCGATGCCTGTGCCGATCACGGCCACGGTGCCACCCGGACCTTCCAGGCCGCCCTCATGCGCGGCGGCGTCAATGCCAAGCGCCAGGCCGGAGACTACGGGAATGCCGGCGTCGCTGAGCGTGCGGGCAAACTGGCGCGCGTTGGCCTTGCCTTGCATGGTGGCGTTGCGAGCGCCCACTACCGCTAGAGCCTCGCGTTGAAGCAGGGCCAGGTCGCCCTTGGCATACAGCAGCAGCGGTGGATCGGCGATGTGCTGCAAGCTCGGCGGATATTCCGGGTCGCCAAACAAGACCAGGTGGTTGCCGGCGTGCGCGGCCCATTCGAGCGAAGCGTGCGCCAGTGAAAGAATCCGTGCCGGCATGGGACCCGCCAGGCAGCGTGCCGCTTCCAGCGAGATTTCTTCGTCGTCTGCGGCCGCATGGCGATTCGGCCGCGCGCTTTTGGCATCGGCGTGCGCCAGCACGCGCAAAGGCAGTGGCGCAGCATCATCCTGCGCGGATGGCGCAGCGAGGCGGGCATTGGCGGCGTTGAAAACGGCTTGGGGAGAGTGGTAATGCTGGAGCAGCTTGAAGGCTCCGTGGCGGCCTACGCCCGGCGTGTTCGCCAGGCGCAGCCACATCGCCAGGCACTCGGGGTCCTGGCGGGCGGGGATGGGGGCATCCGTGACTTGCACGGCCATGGGATTTACTCCGCTGTCTTGGCGACATCCCCCACAACGATTGGTTCAGTCACCTGCATGATCAAGCCATAAGACACGTGCTTGAACACACGGAAGATAAACAAGCTGCCCACTCGTTCATCCGGCAGCTTGACCGTCGGGTTACGCAGGTTGAGCAAGCCTTTCGACGCGCCCGGATCGGTAACCACTTCACCCTTATGGTATAGCTGCAGCACGGAACCGATATCGAGTCCGTCAAGCTTTCCGCGATTAATGCTGACAACCTGGTTCTGGCCGGCGTGCGTGACACCGCCGTAGACGGCCAGCACGTTGGCATTGACTTCCACTTCCGGTGGATGCGGAACATAGTTCTGCATCGGCATCGGCGGCATTGCCATCAGCAAGTCGCCCTTGCCCATTTCTTCCTTGGCGCTGGCAACAATGAAGGTATGCACGTCGCTGCCGGCTTCCGCTGGAGCTTCCAGCTTCAGGGTGCCGAGGTAGAACGCTTCCAGGGCGATGGTCTTCTTGGTGACCGGGTCTTTCAGCGGCTTGCCTGGACGGAAGACCTGGAACGAGGTGCTGCCTTTCAGGTCGCCGCGGACATAGGCCTTGTCATCCTTGCCGATGAACACGCGGGCTCCACGCGTCGCAATGATGCGCGGTGCATTTTTGAGTTCATCTTCCTCGATGATCAGGGGTTGGGTCAGGAACGGTTCGATCACGCCGGACGGGATCGACTGGACGGCATCCTTGCCCAGGCCTTCGGTGCGCAATTGCGGACCTAAGCGCATATCGCCGGTCGTGCCATCGCCGCCGACCTTGTTGCCAAGGCGCAGGCGGCCGGCTTCGCGGTCGAACCAGACGATCTGCCCTGGATAAATCCAGTGCGGGTTCGCAATTTCTTCTTTATTCATACCCCAGACCTGCGGCCAGCACCAGGGCTTGTCGAGGAAGGTTCCGGAAATACCCCACAGGGTATCGCCCTTGACGACGGTATGGCTATCCGGTGCGTTCGGCTTGAATTCACAGACGATGGTCTTGGCGTGGGCCGAAACGGCCGTCACACCGCAAAACAGGGCTGCGGCCAACAGGCGGCTGCTGCTTGTGCTAAAATTTTTCATTGATATATCCGTTAGGTGCGGCAATGACGGAAGGCCACAAAGGCTTGCCTCACTGAAA
>Ga0102595_101354_pt1 | contig 11580 bp, 10 predicted proteins | sample Araplaol_mTSA_r2_2_FD_76864 | JGI IMG/M metagenome (GOLD analysis project Ga0102595, IMG submission 76864) | Arabidopsis root microbial communities from North Carolina, USA - plate scrape MF_Col_mTSA_r2 (SPADES assembly) (version 2) | ecosystem: Host-associated > Plants > Roots > Endosphere...
GTGGCAAGGCCGTAGCCGGACGAGCAGCCGGTGATCAGAACAGTCTTCATGGTGGTCCTCTGAGTGGGTAAGTGAACGAGCGGTTGGAAGGAACTCGTACGATAGGCTCGACCTGCCGGACTATCTACAATCATCAGTCCACGATTTGTTTGCGAAAGTCCATCCATGGCCATCGACCCGCTGTCGCAGGTGATCGCGCTGCTCAAGCCCCGGGCGGTGTTCTCGAAGGTGATCAGCGGCGCCGGGCGCTGGGGCGTGCGCTACACGCAGTTCGGCCTGCCGAGCTTCTGCGCACTCCTCGAAGGCAGTTGCCTGCTGTCGGTCGATGGAGCGGAAACGCTGACGCTCACCGCGGGAGACTTCGTGCTGCTGCCCACCACGCCCGGCTTCACGATGACGAGCCTGGAGCCCGGCACGCCGGTGCCCATCGACGCGCGCAAGGCGGCCATGGACACGAGCGGCAGCGAAATACGCCACGGCACGCGCGGCGGCCGGCCCGAGGTGCGGATGCTGGGCGGCTACTTCGAGTTCGACTCGCCCGATTCGGCGATGCTGGTGTCGCTGCTTCCCGCCGTGCTGCATGTGCGGGGCTCGCAGAAGCTGCCGCTGCTGACCCAGATGGTGCGCGAGGAATCGCTGGACCGTCGGCCGGGCCGCGAGCTGGTGCTCACCCGGCTCGTGGAAGTGCTGCTGGTGGAATCCCTGCGCACCACCTCCGGCGAAGAGGCACCGCCCGGCCTGCTGCGAGGCCTGGCGGACAAGCGGCTCGCGGCCGCGTTCCGCCACATGCATGGCGACCCCGCGCGCGGCTGGACGGTGGAACAGCTGGCGCGCAAGAGCGCGCTATCGCGCTCCGCCTTCTTCGACCGCTTCAGCCGCGCGGTCGGCATGCCGCCGATGGAATACCTGCTCTCATGGCGCATGGCCCTCGCCAAGCAGCTGCTGCGCCGCGAAGAGCTGGCGATCGCGGAAGTGGCCGAGCGGGTGGGCTACGGTTCGGCCAGCACCTTCAGCACGGCGTTCAGCCGGCATGTGGGGCAGCCGCCCGGGAAGTTCGCGCGCATGCACTGACGGTGCGCGCGAACGGGGCCGCCTCAAAGCAGTTCGCCGCGTTACCCAGGCGGGCAACGCGGCGAACAGGTCTCTCATTGCTTGCCGCCGAAGCGGCCGGCAGGCGTGGTTATTCCTCCATCGCCGGCACGGGTTGCGGCGGCAGGGCCGCGCCCTTGTTCTTGCGCACCTTGATCAGGAACGAAGCCACCTGCCACACGATGAACACGCCGACCAGGCTCAGCAGCGTGGCGCTGATCGGGCGCGTGGCGAAGATGCCGAAGCTGCCGCGGCTCAGCAGCATGGCGCGGCGGAAGTTCTCCTCCAGCATCGGCCCGAGGATGAAGCCCAGCATCAGCGGCGCGGCGTCGAGCTCAAGACGCATGAACATGTAGCCCATGAAGCCGAAGGCGGCGGTGATGAAGATGTCCTCCAGGCTGTTGTTCACGCTGTAGGTGCCGATGCAGCAGAAGAACAGGATCGACGGGAACAGGACCGCATACGGAATCTTGAACACCGACAGCCAGTAGCGCACCAGCGGCACGTTCAGCACCAGCAGGAACACGTTGCCGATCCACATGCTGGCCACCAGGCCCCAGAAGAGTTCGGGGTGGCTGCCGATCATGTTCGGGCCGGGCTGGATGCCCTTGATGATGAAGGCGGCCAGCATCAGCGCCATGACCGCGTTCTCGGGGATGCCGATGCTCATCAGCGGAATGAAGCTGGTGCGCGCGGCGGCTTCGTCGGCAGCGGCCTGGCCGGCCACGCCTTCGATGCAGCCGGTGCCGATCTCGTGCTTGTACTTGCTGACCTTCTTGTCGATCGCGTAAGCGGCGAACTGGGCGATGGTGGGGCCGCCGCCGGGCAGGATGCCCAGGAAGGAGCCGACCGCGCTGCCGCGCAGGGCGCTCGGAATGATCCGCTTGAACTCGGCCCAGGTCGGGATCAGGTTGATCTTGCCGTTGAAGGGCGAGCGTTCCTCGCGCGAGTCGAGGTTCTTGGTGATCTCGGCGATGCCGAAGCAGCCCAGCGCGATGCTCACGATGCCAACGCCGTCGACCAGGAACGGCAGGTCGAGCGTGAAGCGCTGCATGCCGCTGTTCACGTCGGTGCCGATGGTGCCGAGCAGCACGCCGATCATGCACATCGCCAGGCCGTTGAGCAGGCTGCCGGTGGTCACGAAGCTCACGCACACGAAGCCCACGAGCATCATCGCGACGTAGTCGGCGGGCCCGAACAGGAAGGCCACTTCACCGAGCACGGGCGCGAGGAACGACAGCACCAGGATGGCGACCGTGCCGCCGATGAAGCTGGAGAAGCCCGCGGTGAAGAGCGCGAGGCCCGTCTGGCCCTTGAGCGTCATCGCATAGCCGTCGATGCAGGCCACGATGCTGCTCGCATGCGGGATCTTCATCGTGATGGCGCTGACGCTGTCGCCGTACTGCGCGCCGTAGTAGATGCCGGCCAGCATGATGAGCGCGCCGGTGGTGGGAATGGAATACGTCAGCGGCAGCAGCAGGCTGATGGTAGCCAGCGGGCCGAGGCCCGGCAGCAGGCCGACGAGCGTGCCCACCGTGCAGCCGATGGCACAGAACAACAGGTTCTGCATGGTCAGAGCATGCGAGAACCCGAACGCGAGGTTGTTGAGGACTTCCATGATGCTCGTTCCTTCCTCAGTACAGCGGAAGGTTCAGGCCGAGCAGCTTCTGCAGGGCCAGCGCCATGACGACCAGCCCGGCGGAGATCTTCACGTTGCGCACGACCGAGTAGGACGACGCGGCGAAGCCCGAGCAGAAGACCATGAAGATGATCCCGGCGATCATGTTCACGTACATGGAGATCACCGCCAGGCCGCAGAGGCTGCCCAGGATCAGCGAGATGTTCTTGAAGTTGAACTCCAGCGCCACGCGCTCCACGAAGAACGACCGGATCACGGTGGAAACCGCGATCACCAGCAGCATCGCGCTGATCATGGCGGGGAACAAACCGGGGCCGGCACGGCTCAAGTCTCCGATGGGGTAGCGAAGCGAGGTCAGGCCGAAGGCCAGCGCTATCGCCATGAGGAACAAGCCTCTGACAAGGGTTCTGTTTTTCATCTCTTCTTGTGCGATGGGTTTCGAAATCACCGGCACCGGCAAACCGGGGCTGATCGTCTCCATCCGGGCGGAAGTCCGGACCCCTGCATGCTCTGGCGCCAAACTGATTGCAATCTGACCGGACCGTAAGGGGAATTACGTACGGGCCATGCGGCCAGTACTGCCCAGATGCCGCCCGGAGACCGCCGACCTATACTCGCCGCGCCCCAAACAGCACGGCTGGCGCCCTGCCCCGCCCCGCCGCACAGACCATGCAGACAGCTCCTTCCCTGACCGACCGCCTCCCCCGCTTCACCGCCGCCCTCGACCGCCACGAAGCCAGGGTCGAGGAACTCGCCCGGCAGGTCGCCCGGATCGAGGACGAAGACGCGGCCGAGGATTTCGGATACGCCTTCTCGGCGGTCCGCCAGGCCCCCGAGACCCCTGACGCCATCGAGCGCCTGGAGGCCCGCATCGGGATGCGCCTGCCCGAGCCGCTGAGGGCGCTCTATGAATCGCTGGGCGCCTTCTCGCTGCTGCCCGAGAACCGCATGCGCCATCTCGACCTGCTCTCCATCGACAGATTGCTCTCCTGGGCCGAGAGCCCGGACGTCGACGACGCCTGGCCCAGCCTCATGGGAGCGCTGTGCACCTTCGGCAGCCGGCGGGAGTTCGGCGGGCTGAAGCCGGCCTCGCAGGAAGCGCTGACGGAGCACTACGTGGTCTTCGGCTGGGCGCACCACCGCTATGAAGACCGCACGCTGCTGGCCTTCGACCGGAACGGCGCCTTCCACAACGTCGTCTACGAGCACGACGCGGGCGAAGAGGACTGGGTGGCGCGCTACCAGCCGCTGTGCCGGAAGGCGCTGGCCGGCATCGACCTGGACGAGATGCTCGCCGCCCATGTCGCGCTGGCGACGCGGCGCATGGAGCACCAGTTCGACGAGGGCGAGTTCCTGGGCTGAAGCGGCCCGCCCGGCGGCCTCAGGTCGGCTCGGTCGCTGTTTCGCCGGCGGCCGCCACCGCAGGCCGCGTGCGTCGCCATGCGACCCGCATGCCCACGCACAGGAACAGTGCGGCAATGAAGAACGGCGCGCCCGGCAGCTGCACCGGTGCGTCCACGCCGATGAAATAGCCGAAGCTGCCGGCGAAGGCCGCGGGCCCGACGATGCCCGCCACCGACACCAGGCTCGTCAGCGCGCCCTGGATGCGCCCCTGCTGCGCCGCGTCGACCTGCCGCGTGACCAGCGCCTGCGCTGCCGGCCCCGCGAAGGCCAGCAAGGTGCACAACGGCAGCGCGAGCATGAAGACCGCCACGGCATCGGCCACGCCGCAGATCGCGAAGCCCAGCACGCCGCAACCCAGCCCGAACAGCAGCGCCGCGCGCTCGCCGAAACGCTTCACGCCCGGCCCGATCAGCAGCGCGTTGACCACCACGCTCAGCACGCCCACCAGGCCGAGCACCCACCCCACGGTGTCTTCCTTCCACTGGAAGCGGTAGTCGGCGAAGAGCACGAACACGCTCGGGTACACGTACTGCGCGAGGTTGACCAGGAAGATCACCGCCGCCAGGCCGAACACCTGCGGATAGCGCTTCAGCAGCATCAGCGAGCCGACCGGGTTGGCATGCGACCAGTCGAACTTCAGGCTGCGCCGCTCTGGCGGCAGCGATTCGGGCAGCACGAACCACCCGTAGCAGAAGTTGAGCATCGTGAGGCCGGCCGCGAACCAGAACGGCAGGCGGGCATCGATGTGGCTCAACTGGCCGCCGAGCACCGGACCGAGCACCAGCCCCACGCCGAAGGCCGCGCCCACGATGCCGTAGCTCCTGGCTCTTTCTTCCGGCGCCGTCACGTCGGCGATGTAGGCATTGGCGGTGGTGAGGCTGGCCGAGAACACGCCCGACACCACGCGGCCGATGAAGAGCCACGGCAGGCTGTCGGCAAGGGCCATGAACACGAAGTCGACGGCAAGGCCCAGGCATGACAGCAGGATCACAGGCCGCCGCCCGAAGCGATCGGACAGCGCGCCCAGCACCGGCGAGCACACGAACTGGATCGCCGCGAACGCTGTGCCGAACACCGCGATCCAGTACGCCGCGGTCGCGGCGCTGCCGCCGGCCAGCCGCTCCACCAGATGCGGCAGGCCAGGGAGGATCAGGCCGAACGCGAGGAAGTCGATCAGCACCGTGACGAAGATGAAGGCGAGCGCGGCGCGGCGCACGCGCGGTGCCTGGAGGGTCGGATTCATCGCTGCAACCTCAACCGCTGCGGCTCAGGTACTTGCCCACGCGCGGGCGAACCTCGCGGATGCCACCGAGCCTGCCGAGCAGGCCGTCGATGCAGCCGACCAGCAGCGCGATGCTCTTCCTGAGCCGGTCGCGCTCGAAGATCAGCATGGGCAGGATCTGCTTGAGCGTGTAGACGTTGATGAACAGGATCGCCGGAAAGGCACGCATGTGCGCCAGCGAGAGGTCGAGTGCATTGCGCGAGATGTAGTAGCGCCGCACGGCCGGATAGTTGATGACGTAGATCTTCCAGCCGAACAGCGACTTCGCCTCGAGGTCGCCGATCTGGTGCCGCAGCACCACCTGCGTATTGAGATAGAGCGGCACCTCGCTGCGCAGGGCGCGCATGCAGTAGTCGGTGTCGACGTGGTCGATCACGTAGCGCTCGTCGAAGCGCCCGACCTTGGCCCAGGCCCCGCGCGAGATCAGCGAGCCCGAGGAGATCAGGAAGGCGCAGCGCGCCAGCGGCTCGGTGAAGGGCTTGCGCAGGTCGAGCTGGTAGACGCGCCTGCCCTGCAGGCCGAATTGCGGGATCAGCGCGTCGAGGTTGGTGTCGTGGACGAGCGGGCCGATCAGGAAGGCAGCGGCTTGCTTGCCTTCACCGGAAGCCTTTCCCTGTGCCGTCTCCGCCGCCTGGCACATTGCGTCGAAGTAGCCAGCGGGCAGCACCGAATCCTGGTCGAGCAGGAAGAAAAGTTCGGCGCCCTGCGCTTCGAGCTCGGTGATGCCGCAGTTGAATGCGCCCGCGATGCCGCCACGGTTGCCGTTGTGCAGCACGGTGATTCCCGCATCGGCGACCGACCGGTGCCACTCGCCCGGCTCCGGCGTGTTGTCGACCACGCACAGACGCGGACACGAGCGCGAAAGCGTATGGAGATTCGTAAGTTGCCCGTCGGTGGGGAAGTACGTGACGACGACGGCACCGAACGAAAAGGACATCGCGGCTTCTCCGGTTGATGGCGCCGGGCGGACGCCCGGACCGGCGCGATTCTAGGTATGGGAATGCGTGCCGACGCCTCATCCGGCACGGCGGAATACGGGTATTGCGAAAGAACAACGCGAGCGGGACTGCGAAAGTTCTAGTCCGCACCAACCAAGCGGATTCAGCTGCTTTCCAGGCTCCAGTGCACGCGCGAGAAGTCGTCCAGGGCCAGGTCCTTCTCGTGGATGCTGAAGGTGAAGGTGCCGGCATCCCAGAAGCAGAAGCCGGGCTTGTTGTCCGAATCGAGCGTGAGCAGGTTGATCCACTCCTGCGGCAGGCCGCCCCTTTCGCGCGAGGCCTGCTCCTGCGGGTTCTCGTGCTGCGTGAAGACGTGTGCGTTCATCAGGTGTGCGCCGTTCCTGCGCTCGCCATCGCCGGCGAGTTCGGCTTCGAGCGCCCAATACGCTTCCTGCAGCTTGTCGTCCCTGTCGATCTCGAGCAGCGAGGCGTCTTCACCGCTCAGGCGACCTCCTCCGGCGTTGTAGAGGTTCGGCAGCGACACGGTGGCGTCGATGCGGACCTTGTAGCCTTCATGAGCGTCGCTCACGTCGGAACCATCGGCAAACTCCGCGCCCTCCGGCCATGCATAGGGCTGCAGCTCGGCGGCAGAAGCATTCGAATGCAACACGCGCACACCGTCGCCCTCCTCCTGGCCCTCGCCGAAGAAGTAGAGGCGGCCGGTGCGCGGTAGCCACGACTGAAGCCCGGCGATTTCTGCAAGATCGATCTGCGCGTAGAAGCGCCAGAGCTTTCCGTCGGTGGCCGGGTAGTCGATGCCGGGCGGCAGGTCCGGCCTGCCGCCGATGCGCGTGCCGCCCGGGATCGCATAGTTCTCACGCTCCGTGGTGCACAGGCGCAGCGCCTGGCGCGCGTGGCGCCGAAGCGGCCCTTCGTAGGCCTTGAGATCGTGACGTGCCAGCGCATCGCTCAACAGCGCCACATGCCGCGGGCTGTTGCGTGCCATGAAAGCCTCGCGGTCGATCGCGACCTCCACGTCGGGGCGATAGCGGATGTCGCGGAAGAGCGCTTCGTTCTTCCTCTCGATATTGACCTTCGCGATGTTCCGCAGCGAGGCCGGCAGCGACTCGAAGGGATTGCGGTTGATGCTCAGCAGCTGGAGGGCCGGCAGGTGGCCTACCGATTCAGGCAATGTCTTGAGCTGGTTCCCGTCCAGCAGCAGTCGTTGCAGATGCACGAGCTCGCCGATGCTGTCGGGCAATGTCTCGATCTGGCAGTACTGGAGCGAAAGCACTTCCAGCGATTCGAGCGCCCCGAGGTTCTCGGGAAGCCGGGCGATATGGCGGCTGCGCAGATGCAGCTCGCGCAGGCGCGTCAGCGTGCAAAGGGATTCGGGCAAGGCCGTGACGGCCTTCTCGGGGTTGCCTGTCCACAGGTCCTCCATCGACAGGAACTCGAGCTGCGTGAAGCGCAGCAGTTCCTCGCGCCACACGGCATCCCAATGGCTGATGATCAACCGCCGCACGCGCTCTGGCGGAACAGCCATCGCCTCATCGAAGCTGCCGTAGGTGTGCGCGCGCAGTTCCACCTCTCCCGGCGTGCAGTGCCACACCACGTCGACCGCAACGCCCTCCTCGTCCGTCTCGTAGTCGTGCCGCAGCAGGCCGTGCATTTCGATGCGGTCGGGCCGCAGGTCGATCTCGCCGAAGAAGCGCGTGCCGAAGTCGAAGCCCTTCTCCCAGAGATAGAAGCCGTGCGTCGGCTGATCCTTCATGTAGCGCACGCGCCGGTGCGGCGTGTCGTGGTTGTCATGGAAGTGAAAGGTCGAGGAGCGGAACGAAGGAGCAACCTGCCCCGGCGCCGGGTTGTCGGAGCCCTCGGGGTCGAAGGGCGGCGCGTGCAGCGCCTTGTCGAAGGCGACGGGCCGCGCCTTCAGTTCGAAGGACATGCCGCCGTCCTCGAAGACGACCTGGGTATCCGGCGCGAACTCGAATGCGCACTTGCCGATCTGGAACTTGTTGCTGGACATTGTTGAGAGACTTCTTCCGGGGGATGAGCAAGCGAGCCTGGCAGCCGATGGATGGCCGGGCTCAGGGTTCGCCGTCGAACAGCGCCGTCCAATGCTCGCCGTCGAACTCCAGCGCCCCGTGCCAACCGGCAACCAGCATCCTGCGGCCATCCGGCGACACATCGAGCCGCCGCGATGCCAGCGAGCAGCCCTTGGGCATCGGTTGCCGGCGTGCATCCATGGCCAGCACCATCCTGCTGCCCTGGAGCACGTAGCAGCCGCCCGTGCTGCCGGTGCACCAGAGCCGGCCGGCGAACCAGGCGCTGTCGAGAAAGCTTTCGCTGTGCGGCTTCGGAGTCAGGCAACGCCAGCTGTCGTCGCGCCCTTGCCATACGTGGCCGCGCTCGTCGGTGACGTAGGCCGTGCCGTCGGGCGCAACGGCTACAGTCTTCAGATCCAGCGTCGAGGGAAAGGGCAGCTGCCTCCAGAGCCCCTCATGCCGTCGCCAGGCGGCGCCGCGCGAGCCGACCACGTACAGGTCCTGCGCGGACAGGCCGGCAAGATCGTTGAAATCCGAGTTCGACAAGGTGTCGTCCGCTACGTCCGGCTCCGTGCTGCCAAGCCCCTCGGGCAGCGGGATTTCCATGTGCTCGCGCCATTGCCCGGGGCCCAGTCGCTCGAACACCCGGAACGGCGCACCGACCGAGAACACCGTGGTGCCGGCGCGCGCGGTACGCAGCACGATGCTGTCGTACATGAGTCCAGAAACGGGATGCGGCTCGCCCGCGCCATGAAACGGAATGCGCGCCTCCTGCCCCTTGTGGACTTTCGGCTTGTAGGCCAGCGTCTCCCGCCCGATGCCCACCGAGACGAACTCCGAATGGTCCGGCGCCCAGGCGCTGGACAGATCGCAGCCCAGCCCCAGCGCATGGGTGGTCAGCGTGAAGAACCGCGTCTCGACCGGATTCGCCAGCTTGACGGCGAGCAGCCGGACCTTGAACGGCTCGTCATGGTCCTTGTCCTCCTGCTCCTCGAACAGCAGGAAGCCAAGGCGGCCATCCTCGAAGCCGATGGTGCAGTCGCGGATGAAGTAGCCGTCGAAGAAGCGGCGGTAGGTGTCGCGGTCGAAGATCATCGGGCGGAAAAGACCTGGCCTTGCAATACCTTCAACCGCGCCCGCCGCTGCGCACGCGCAGCAGGTTGTCGTGTTCGTGCAGTTCGATGAATTCGCCGCTTGCCGCGGCTTCGAGGTAGATGGGCGCTTCGCCCGGCATGAGTGCGGTCATGCGGGCAATGTAGTTGAAGAAGATTGCTTCACGCCGAGAGCCGGCCGGGCTCCTTCATTTTCGGTGGCGGGCTTTCTCTTGCGGCTCGAAGCCCGTCGGAAGCCCCAGCCGCATCGCCAGGTGCGCCGCGTCGTAGGGCGCGCGCACCTTGGTGTCGTTGTCGAAGTAGCAGTACACATCGTGCCGGCCCCGCCGTGCACCGACATCCGAAGCAAGCCTGGCGTCGCCGACCTGGCGGCCCTGGCTCCATGCTTCGATGCGCTCGGCCCAGCGGTCGAGTGCGGCGTCGCCGTAGCCGCTGGCGTAGAGCTCCTTGTCTCCGTGCAGCCGGATGTAGACGAAGTCCGCCGTCATGTCTTCGAGCATCGGCCAGCGGCCCGCGGTGTCGGCCACCACCAGGGCCACGCCGTGCCGGCGCAGCGTGGCGATGAAATCGGGGTCGGCAAAGCTGCGGTTGCGCACTTCGATGGCATGGCGGATGCGAAGGCCGCGCGGGGCCTTCATCGAGGACCGCCCGTTCATGCGCTCGTCGTGCTCGCGCGCCAGCGCCGACGCGGCCTTGGCATCGTGCGGCAGCAGCGAGAGAAAGGCTTCGACGCGCTCGGCGTCGTAGCGCATGCGCGGAGGAAGCTGCCAGAGGATGGGGCCGAGCTTGCGGCCCAGTGCGAGCACGCCCGAGGCGAAGAAGTTGGCGAGCGCCGGGCGCACGTCCTTGAGCTGCAGCATGTGCGTGATGTAGCGCGAGCCCTTGACCGCGAACACGAAGCCGTCGGGCGTCTGGTCGCGCCATGTCTCGTACGACTCGGGGCGCTGCAGCGAATAGAACGATCCGTTGAGTTCGATGCTGGGCAGCATGCGCGAGGCGAAGGCAAGCTCGTTGCGCTGTGCCAGCCCGGCCGGATAGAAGCGGCCCCGCCACGGCGCGTACCGCCAGCCGGAGATTCCGATGCGGATGTCTCCATGCGGCTTTTTCGCCGCTCGCGTGCGCGTTCTTCGGGTGGACGGGGTTGCCAAGTCTGTGCTCCGGTGCCGGTACTCGATCCGGAGTCGATGCTTTTGCGCCGCGATGCGGGCGAATGTGGGAGCGGCCGGGCAACCCGTGTAGGTGCGCAGGCATCGCCTGCCTGAATCCGCCCCGCCCTGCCCCGCCGGCCTGGCTTCAGTGCGCGGCGCCAGGCTTCATCTGCATCAGCGGCAGTTGACGTCGTAACCGACGACGTTCGGGAGGCTCTTCTCGCCCGCCGTGGTCACGGTCAGCCGGCCGGCCGGGCCGGAATAGCCGAAGTCGCAATAGGCAAGGCCGGTGCCCGCGCAGGACTCGGCCTCGGCGATGCCGCGCTTGACAAACCCGGCCTGCCGGGACTCGCTGCTGGCCCCGCCACGCACCGGATTCCATCCGCTGGCAGCCAGGACCTTGCGCGCCTTGTCGATCGGCATGCCGTAGACGTTCGGCACCTTGGCGCGGCCCTTGCAGACCGACTCCTCGTCGGCCAGCTTGCCCAGGCGCAGGGTGCCGTCGGCCTCGACGCGCAGGTCGCCCACCGGCGAGCCGATGAGGTCGCCGTCCCACACGCGCACGGAGCCGCCTTCCAGCGCGGTCAGGTTGCCGATGGCGGGGTCTTCGGGCGACTTGCCGTAGGCCAGCGCGACCAGCCTGTCGCCATCGAACACCGCCACGTTGCCCTGGGTGATCGTGCAGGTGCCGCTGGTTCCGGCTTCCATCTGGCCAGCGAAGCTGACGGCGCGATAGGAACCCATCGGCACATCGGCGGTCACCGCCCAGCCCTGCGCGGCCACCAATTTGGCCGCTGGCGACTTCGGCTGGATCACGCGCCATGAGCAGCTATTGCGGTCGTCGGCGCTGCCGCCCGCCTTGGGCAGGCTGGTGATCGCCCGCATGCGGATGTCCTTCAGGTCGGACTGCACGCGCGGCG
>Ga0102595_101355_pt1 | contig 11579 bp, 8 predicted proteins | sample Araplaol_mTSA_r2_2_FD_76864 | JGI IMG/M metagenome (GOLD analysis project Ga0102595, IMG submission 76864) | Arabidopsis root microbial communities from North Carolina, USA - plate scrape MF_Col_mTSA_r2 (SPADES assembly) (version 2) | ecosystem: Host-associated > Plants > Roots > Endosphere...
GTTTGCAAGTCATTGATTTATAAGAGACATATAAAAAGAAGGTTGGACAAGCCATGGAGTTTCAATTCGGCGACTGGTTGGTCAGTCCAGAAGCCAATATCGTCAGCAATGGGGATGCGAAGACGCAACTTGAGCCGCGCGTGATGGCGGTGTTGCGCTATCTTTGCCGCCACCCGGGGGCGGTAATTCCAGCGGAAGAGATCCTGCAGGCGTGTTGGGGAAGCAGCGAACTGGGCGACAACCCGGTTCATAAGGCAATCACCCAACTGCGCCGCGCCTTCGGCGATTCGACCACCGAACCGCGTTATATCGAGACCATCCGCAAGCGCGGCTACCGTGCGATTGCCCCGGTCGTGACCCTGGCTGCGCCACCCGCGACGACTTGGGAAGGCGGCTCCCCCTTCCGCGGCCTGGAAGCATTCCAGGAAAACCACGCCGCCATTTTCTTTGGTCGCGTGCAAGCTACCGCCCAATTGCGTGAGCTGGTCCTGACCCAGGCGGCCCATGGTTGCCCTATGGCATTAATTCTCGGACCTTCCGGGTCCGGGAAGACTTCGCTGGTCCGTGCTGGCCTGTTGCCTCAATTAATGGCAGGCGCGATTCGCTCGGATGAGCCAATCGGCCTGTCCAGCACCGTCTACCTTGATTGCGCCGACCTCGGCAGCGGCACCCTGTTCCAGGCTTTGGCCGGGGCCCTGATCGACGCAGAAATCAACGGCGAACCTTTATTCCCCGGTGCCAGCGCCGACAGCCTCGGCCAGCGCCTGGCTTCCGAGCCCGACGTAGTCGCGGCCGAACTGCGCGAGCGCGCTTGCCCACGCGCCGTAGTAGGTGTTTTTGTCGACCGACTGGAAGCCGTCTTCCGCACAAAGTCCGGGGAAGCTGACCGCTTCCCGGAGGTAATTGAAATCCTTGCTAAGTCGAATTGCCTGCTGATGTTGATGGCTTGTCGCAACGACTTCTATCCGGACGTTATGGCGCAGACCGTTTTGCTCGGTCTGAAATCGCGCGGCGGTCACTTTGACGTCTTGCCTCCGGACGGAGTGGACATTGCCCAAATCGTTCGGCAACCCGCTCTGGCAGCCAATTTAACCTTCGAAAAAGACCAAGCCACTGGTGCTAGTCTCGACGATGTACTTTGCGATGCTGCGCGCGGCAATCCAGACACTTTACCGCTTTTGCAATACTGCTTGAACGAGCTTTATCGCCAACGGAGCGATGAAGGGCAACTGAGTTTCGATGTTTATCAAGAACTGGGTGGCATTGACGGTGCCGTCGGCGTTCGCGCCGAACAAGTAGTCGGACGTTTGTCAGAGTCCCAACTCGATGCACTGCCACACGTTCTATCGTTACTCGTGAATATTGGTGAAGACCAGACCTCTGTCACTTCCCGTCGCAGCCCGCTATCGATGCTTCGGACAGACGACGAACGTGAGTTGGTTCGGGTCATGGTTGAGGCACGACTGTTTGTCAGCGAACTGGCTGGCGAGGTCCCAAGCTTTGGTGTCGCACATGAAGCGCTGTTGCGCCGCTGGCCGCGAGTTTCAACCTGGATCGCCGACCACCGTCAAGCGTTGCAATTGCGTACGCGATTGCGCGGGCAAGCGGAAAGATGGCAGCACGCAGAGCGCCGAAGCGACCTCCTAATACCTCAAGGTATGCAAACCCACCAGGCCGCCGAGTTGTTGCGACTTCCAGATTTTGCTCTGGCGCCACTTGAGGTCGAGTTTATCCGACAATCAATCTCGCGAGCAAAGATCCGCGAACGCATCAATATCGCAGTCGTTACAATTATCGTTGTCCTTGCGATTCTCTCTGCACTTCTCGGAATTAGTGCCAGGAACGCCCAGCGTGAGTCAGAGGAGCATCGTATCGAGGCCGAAGGACTGATGGGGTACATGCTTGGAGAGTTCGTGGATAAAGTGCGCCCTTTAGGTCGGCTGGATCTTCTGGATGACATAAGCGCAAGGGCACTTCAATACCTCACTGCTACAAAACAATCAGCAGCAACACGCGAGTCCGTGATTCAACGGGCTAAGGCACTGCAGGTAATTGCCGAAGTCAATGTCGCCCGTGCAAATCCGTCTAAAGCCAAGGAAGCCTTACTTGCAGCAAGAGAGCTCCTGCATACTCAGAGAGCGACGAGTAGCAAGGACGAAGAACACCTTAAAACGCTAGGCGCAAACGCATATTGGCTCGGGTCAGTGTATTTAGTTCAGCGAGAATTCGAGACTTCTGCAAAATATTTTACCGAGTACAAAGAAGCTAGCGAGAGGTGGCTTTCCATTTCCCCTCAAAATGTTGATGCAATCATTGAATTGGCTTTTAGCTATGGCAATCTTGGTACTGTCGCGTTACGCCAAGGCAACCTCGAGCAGGCGGCGTCTTCTTTTACTAAATCAGTTCAGTTAAAAGAACAGGCTCTCGCAAAACATAAGACCGATGAGCTATCAATAGGCCTCGCCAATAGCATCGCCGGACTTGCATCGGTTAAAGTCAAACTGGGGCGCCTCGTGGAGGGCTACGAGCTCTACAAACAATCTGAAAAACTATTGCGCGAGTTGCTCGCTCAGTCCCCTAATAACGCCACCTTACAGATTAGGCTAAGCAACACACTTCGTTTCCAAGGCGAATTGTCAATTGCGATGGGTCAGCCCGATCAAGGCATCGAGAAATACCGTGACGCGAACGCTTTCCTCACTCGACTCGTCCAGCAAGATCCTACCAACCAGGAGTGGTTCTACCTGTTGGCAGAGAATCAGCTCCGGATCATTAGCGAAGAGGTCAGCTCAAAAGACGCTCCTGCAACGCTAAGCAAACTTGATGTTTTATTCAAAAACCTCGGAAATACCCGCACTAGTGAACCCCAGCTGAAAGTTGCAAGCGCACTCAAAGGACGCATCAACGTACTGAAAGGTGAAGTCTTACTGATGTCGAAGCAGAACTCGGAAGCGATTAGTCGGTTCAATGATGCTACTTTAGAGCTCGCCACATTGTTCGAAAAAAACAAGCACGATCCTTTCCTTCGTGAATATTATGCACATGCGTTGCTAGGCCGTGCAAGATCGAGAGGGTTAAGCAAACCTGAATCGCAAAATGACTGCCGTGATGTGCTTAGTCTCCTGAAGCCAGTGGGCGGAGAAGCCCGCGATTATCGCTTTATCGTACCGACTGCGATAGCGAACCGCTGTCTTGGAAATAACGAGGCACTTACCGAGGAAAAAAATATGTTGAAACAAATAGCGTATCGTGACGAGCGCTATCTTAGAATTATCTCGTCACAGTAGACTGAAAGAGGCGTCCTTATGACCAAGATCCAAAACCAAACGGAAGCAGCACCTGTTATACAGATTCAAGTTGTCGCTGTTCCTTCGATTGATCCGGCGACCCAAAAAGTGAAGTACGACACAACTTTTACTCCGCCAGAAGTGACCGTAACTGCACCGGATACGATTCTGAGTTATGAATTGGTCTCGCCAACGCCCGCTGGTGTTCAATTCAAGTCGTTGAAGGTAAAGGGTAAAGTTCCAGAGCAAATCAGTCATCCGACGATCAGCCAAAGCGGCAAGCTGATGGTCGTGACAGATTCCAATACCGTAAAAGAGGTATTGAATCTCACCATTCGGTTTAAGGACTCAGATGCCCTTGAGTTCGATGTCGATCCAGAAGTCGCAAACGATCCTGGCCATGGTTACCTGGACAGCGCACCAGTTGCAATGGCAATGTTGGAACCTGAACAAGGCAACGATCCTGGCCATTAACGCAAGCAAACATGCTGCCCTTCAAGTGAAATCGTTGAGCTGAATGATGAGGATCTGCTGGATTTCAAGGGCGGACCTCAAGAAGCGAACATTTCTCCTTGATGGGTTGTAGACATAAGCAACTCAGCTTTCGCCCGCTGAGTTGCGACGACATTTTGTCTATCGTAAGCCCCGCTGGCGACATCGATCAGCCTGCGGTGGCAACGAATGTGTGACCCGACATGGAGAACAACCCGAATGATCCGAATCTGCCTCGCACTCGTCCTCTGTTCAGCGACCTTGCCGGCGTTCGCTCAGCCGGCAGACGTCCAACGCACGGTTCTTATCCGCGGCGAATCCTCGACACCGAACCACGAATCGCTTGTCGCGCGCGTGGACATTGCGCCGGGAGCGACCATTGGGCGGCACACCCATTTCGGTGATGAGATTGGCTTTGTGCAGGAAGGCGAACTCGAAATGTACGTCGAGGGTGAGGCTCCCCGCAAATTGAAAACGGGCGATGCATTCATCATCCCATCGGGCAAAGTACACAGTGCTCATAATGCCGGCAACGGACCTACCCACGTGATCGTGACCTATGTGATTGAGAGGAACAGGCCGATGGCCGTTCCCGCCAAATGAAATCCGCTGCACCTCAATGCGAAGACCGATTCGGTACACTCCTGACCGTGGAAAAGTGAGCGTTCTGCGAAACGCAGCAGTAAATGACTCGCCCTGCCTTCTGCAACCGGACTTGGCCCGCCCTGCGCCTGCCATCAGGCTATGTGCTAGCGCATGTTGTCTAAAGCGCCGCGGGTGTCGCTAGTGCCACGTGCCTGCGCGTTTCCATTTGCGGCGGTACAGCGGATTGTGACCTCCCAATAGGATCGAGCCAGGCATTGGGTGCCGTTGAAGTAGCCACGTTTACGTAACAGCTTATGCAATGCTGGGAGTTTATAGCAAGGTACGGTCGAGGCCATATGGTGCTCAACGTGGTAGTTGACGAAATTGGGAGCTACCAGCAAGCGCGCGAGCGGGCCTGCCAACGTGGTCGCTGTGTTTCGGCGCGGGTCGCGGTCCATATGATCGGGGACGCCGCCATGCTCGCCCATCACCCGCAGGCGTAGCAGCAGCGGGAAGACAAACAACTGGCCAAGCCACCAGCAGGCGTAGACCTCGGGCACACCTAATGCCCACAATGCGGCGATGATCAGCCCGTGCATTAAGATCACTGGATACAGCGCTCCACGATCACTCGGCTGGAACTGGTAGACGATCCCTTTCATACCATTCACGCCGGAGATGTCGCGCAATAATTTGCGGAGCAGGCTCGCGCGTGTGGCGGGATAGCCGGTGACGAATGCCAGATCCGGGTCGGCGCCGGTGCCGGCTGTGCGATGGTGCTCCAGGTGGCCACGCCGGTAGGCTGCGTAGGGCACGTTCGGCAAGGCGCCGAAGACCCATTTCCCCATCCATTGGTTCACGCTGCGCGAAGTGAAGAAACTCAGGTGGGCGGCATCGTGCGTGAGGATCGCGAAGCCGAGCGCCCGGCCGGCCAGCACCACACTGGCGATGATCCAGGCGACGGGATGATGCCACAGTGCTGGCAGCGCAAAGCCGGCGGCGACCAGTGCCACGTTCACGATCACTACGCCCGAAGCACGCCAGTTGTCGGCGGTGGTGAAGGCCCGTAGTTCCTGCTTGTCGATGTAGGAGAGGATGTTCATGTGATCATCGTAGCGTTGCGCCTCCATCGACGTGGTACATTATTCGTCATGGAGCATACGTTTTCAGCCATTCCGACGAACATCTACATAGACCACAATTGCTGGGCGGGCGGCGTCATGCTGATCCGGGAATTGCTGGCGGTGGCCGGCACCTTGAATGCCCGCGAACCCGACTTGCACGCTGCGGCAATGTTTGATGTAGCGCTAGTCGGCCCAACCATGCAGCCGGTGCGCTCTTTTACCGGGCCGGCTCTGTTGCCGGAGCGCAGCCTGCGCAACGCGCGCCGGGCCGAGGTACTGGTGCTGCCATCTTTCTACGGCGACGTGCCCGCCAGCCCTGCCCTGCTGCGTTGGATCGTCAGGCACTATGAGGCTGGCGGCTGCATCCTGGCTTCGGCGAGTGGCGTGCGGTTGCTGGCGCAAACAGGTCTGCTCGATGGGCGCGATGGCACTTGCAACCTGGCGGACCGGCGCGCAATCGCTGCGATGCGGCCTGAAGTACGCCTGTCACCGCAATCGCCGCTTGTCGTGGATGGCAGGTTGATTACGGCGGCCAGCATCACGCCCACCATCGACGCTTGTGCCCATCTTGTGCGCCGGTTCCACGGCGAAAAAGCTGCACTGAAGTTCGCCCGTTATGCCAACTCGGCGCGCCAGTTGGCGGACGTGGGCGTCGCCAGCGGCCATCACGAACACGACGACGCACGGATACATTCCGCACAACGTTATATTGAACAGCATAGCTGCGCGGGCATCACGCCCGACGATGTGGCGCGCCATATCGCCATGAGCCAACGTAACCTGGCGCGTCGCTTCAGCGCGGCGCTCGGCGTCACACCGGTGCAGTACATTCTTCAGTGCCGTATCGAGCAAGCCAAGCGCCTGTTGGCAAAACCGAACGTCAGTTTGCGGCGCGTAGCAATTGAAACCGGTTTCAGCGACGAGGCGGTTTTTCGCCGCGCCTTCAAGCAGGTGGCGGGCCAGGCGCCCAGTACCTGGCGGGCGTTGCTCGACAATTAAGGGTTGTTGTTTAAAAGTGCTGGTGGTGCCTGCTGCGCTGTACATTCCCGCAGGGCAATGCCACCATGTGAACACACCAAAAAAAGCACACCATCGGGATGAGAATCACACTGCAAGGCCTTCGCTACAGGCCGCTGGCAGTCTTGCTGCTCGCGGCGACGAACGCGTGCGCGCAAGATGCCGACTTGACCACTTTGCCGCTTGAGCAATTGATGTCGATGGAGGTCTTCAGCGCCTCCCGCTTTAACCAAAAGGCGACACAAGCTCCTTCGAATGTAACCGTCCTTACTTCGGCTGACATCCGTGCCTACGGCTGGCGCACTCTCGCTGATGCGTTGCGCAGCATCCGTGGCCTGTACACCAGTAACGACCGCAGCTACAGCTATCTTGGCGCGCGCGGCTTCCTGCGGCCGGGAGACTTGAATACGCGCTTCCTGCTGCAGATTGATGGCACGCGCATCAACGACCCTGTGTTCGACCAGGCACAGCTTGGCGCCGAGTTTCCGCTCGACCTTGAACTGGTCGATCGCATTGAATTTGTGCCGGGGCCAGGATCGTCGATCTACGGCACCAACGCCTTCTTTGGCGTGATCAATGTCATCACGCGCCGCGCGCCCGACATGGAAGGAACGCGCGCCACGCTGGAAGCTGGGCAGGCGGGAACGCGTTCCGGCAGTGCGAGCTATGGCTGGCGCAATGGTGATGCGGAACTGCTGTTGGCAGTCAACCGTGGCCTCAGCGATGGCCGCGACCTCTACTTCCCCGAGTTCGGCGGCACTGCACAGGGACTGGACTGGGAGCGCTACTCGCGCTTCTTCGCGCGCGGCCAGTACGGCGCATGGTCGCTGGCACTGATTGACGGCAAGCGCACCAAAGGCATGCCGACAGCGTCCTACGGCCAGCCGTTCAACGTGGCGGGTGGTTTGACCATCGACGAATTGCGGATGGCGGAAGTTGGCTACCGCAATTCGATGCTGCCGTTGCACGGTGAACTTTCGGCCCGCCTGTACCATTCCGAATACCTCTATGACGGACATTTCGTCAACCAGGATCCTTTCGGCACCATCAATCTGGACCGGACCCGCGCCAAGTGGTGGGGAGCGGACGTCAACCTGTTCCTGCAGCTGCTCGATTCGCACAAAGTCGTCGTCGGCGCGGACTACCAGTACAACCACGACGTGCTGCAGCAGAACTTCGACACCGAGCCTTTCGTCAGTTACCTGGATGACCGTTCACAGGGCAAGCGTTTCGGCATCTATGTGCAGGATGAAATCACGCTGGCGAAAGGCATACTGCTCAACGCTGGCTTGCGTTACGACCGCGATACCAGCACTGGTGGCGTATTCAACCCGCGCCTGGCACTGATTGCCGAGCTCTCGCCGGAAACGACTGTCAAGGCAATTTACGGCAGCGCATTCCGCACGCCTAACAGTTATGAACTGTTCTACGGTATCGACACCGAAGGCGGTCAATTGGCAAACCCCAATCTTGGCCGCGAGCGCATTCGCAGCCATGAACTGGCCCTGGTCCGGCAGTTGGGCGCCAATGCCCGCTTTACGCTGAGCGCTTATACCAATCAGGCTTCCGGCCTGGTCACCGAAGTGGAAGACGAGGAGTTCGGCTTGCCGATCTTCCGCAACCTGGGCCGCGCGCGCGCCCGCGGCATCGAACTTGAATATGAGCGCTCCTTCAAGAATGGCGCGAGGCTGCGAACCAGCGTTTCGCGGCAGACGGTCTCGGGCGGCATAAGCGAAGTCAATTCACCGCGCTGGCTGGCCAAGCTCAATGCCACCGGGCAGTTGGCAGGTATCTGGCATGTTGGGGTCGAGGGCCAGTATATGAGCGCACGCAGGCTGCTCGATGGCGGCGAAACGCCAGGCTTTGTGCTGGCCAACATCAACTTCTTTACCATTGGCCTGACCCGCCATCTCGATGCCTCGCTGGGTATCCAGAACCTGTTCGACCGGCGCTATGCGGATCCGTCTTCGCTCGGCCTGCTGCAGCATTCCATCGAGCAGGAGGGCCGCCGCGTCTACCTCAAGCTGAAGGCGGCCTACTGATGATGCGCCAACTCTTCGCCCTGCTGCTTCTGCTGGTGACCGCGAGCGAATATGCTCGCGCCCAGCTTCCTGCGGGCGCGGACGAAGCGGAACTGAAGGCGGCCATCCTGTACAATTTTGCCCTGTTCACCGAATGGCCCGCGGACACCCTGCCCGCCAGCGCGCCATTGCGCCTGTGCGTCTTCCAGGGCAATGCCATGCTGACCGCCTTGACCGGTTTGCAGGAGAAGCAGGTCAACGGGCACCGCGTTTCGGTGCGCACGCTGCCGGCGGCGCCGGGCGGCGCACAGCTCGCGACGTGCCACCTGTTGGTGCTGGACGCGCAGGACCGCGAACGCTGGTCGCTGCTCAAGCATGACCTGGCGACCAGCAGCGTGCTGACGGTCGCGGATGACAGGATCATTGGCGCCAACGGCGCCATGATTTCTTTCGGTATCGACAATCGCCGCGTGGGTTTCGACGTGGACCTGGTGCCTGTGCGCCAGGCGCGCCTGACCCTCAGTTCCAAGCTATTGCGGCTGGCAAGGAGTGTGCAATGAAGTCGCGCGCCAACACCGCGCTGCTGCCGATCGGCAGCAAGGTAGTCCGTTCCACCATGCTGGCGGCGGGCGCCGCGCTGTGCCTGGCCGGCATGCTGATGGTGGTGTTCCAGTTCATGGCCCTGCGCAGCACTCTGCTGCGCGACCTGCAGGTGCAAGCCCGTATTGTCGGCAACAACAGCACGGCCGCCCTGCTCTTCAGCGATGCCCGTGCGGCGGAGGAAATCCTGAGCGGCCTGTCGGCGTCGCCCAGCGTGCAGAGTGCAAACATCATTGTCGGCAGTACGCCGCTGGCCCAGTTCCGCCGCAATAACGCGCCGGTGCCCGAAATGCCGGTTAGCGAGACCGGCCAATCCCTGCACGAATACGGCATGGACTATATCGAGGTGCAGGAGCCGATCACGGTCGACCACAAACTCATCGGCAGCGTTTCCATTCGCGCCACCCTGCTGCCGCTTTACCGCCGCTCGCTGGCGTTTGCCACCTTCACCGCGTTCGCCACCCTTGGCTCCTTTGCGCTGGCTTGGCTGCTGGTGCGGCGCATGCGTGCGGCGGTGGCGTTGGCCGAGCGGAACCTGCACGTGCTGGCGCACGTCGACCCGGTGACCTGCCTGCCAAACCGCAATGCCTTCAACGACCAGTTGGCCCACGCGCTGAAACGGGCGGATCGCCAGGAGACCAGCGTCAGCATGCTGCTGCTCGACCTCGACAACTTCAAAGTCGTCAACGACACGCTGGGCCATGACATCGGCGACATGCTGTTGCGCCAGGTGGCGCAGCGCCTGGGACAGACCTTGCGCAGCACGGACATCATCTGCCGCATCGGCGGCGATGAATTCGTGGTGATCGTGGAACCGGCCGAGGATGAAGAGGAACCGGACCAGGTGGCGCGCAAGATCCTGCGCGCGCTGGCCGACCCGTTCATGGTCGAAACCCACCAGCTCTTCGTCAGCGCCAGTATTGGCGTCAGCGTCTATCCGAAGGATGCGCCCGATGCGGCGGCCGTGGTGCGCTGCGCGGACATCGCCATGTACCACGCCAAAAACAAGGGCAAGAATGCCTATGAAGTCTTCCATGCGGAGATGGCGCAGCGGGCCAGCAAGCGCCTGGCGCTGGAGGCCAACCTGCGCAAGGCGCTGCAGAATAACGAGCTGTCACTGCATTACCAGCCGCAGATCGATGTGCGCAGCGGGCGCATGCGCGGCATGGAGGTGCTGGTGCGCTGGCATTGCGAGGCATTGGGCGGCATGGTGAGCCCGGCGGAATTCATTCCGGTGGCGGAGGAAAGCGGCGTGATCGTGCCTTTGGGCCGCTGGGTGCTGCAGATGGCGATCAGGCAGGCGGCGGCCTGGCGCAAGGCGGGGCTGATGGATGACATCGAGCATGTCGCCGTGAACGTGTCGGCTTGCCAGACCAAGGATGCGCAGCTGATGTACGAGGTGCAGGCTTTGCTGATGGAGACTGGCTTGCCGCCTCGTTTGCTGGAGCTGGAGATTACCGAGGGCGTGCTGATGGAGAACGTGAACGCCAATATCGCCCTGCTGCACAAGATACAGGCGGCGGGCATTCATCTTTCAATCGACGACTTCGGGACCGGGTATTCGTCGATGGCTTACCTGAAGCGCTTCCCGATTGACCAGCTCAAGATCGATCGCAGCTTTGTGAATGCCGTGCCGGGGGATGGCGCGGCGATCGCGAAGGCGATTATTGCGATGGCGCATTCGCTGAATATGTCGGTGGTGGCGGAAGGCGTGGAGACGGAGGAGCAGGTGGCGTTCCTGTCGGATGCCGGGTGCGACGTGATGCAGGGGTATTATTTTGCGCGGCCGATGCCGGCGGAGCAGCTGGAGGCTTTGCTGAGGGAACGGCGGCTTTGGGCTGCTTAGCTTAAACCCGGTAAACCTGGGTCCGACCCAAGGGTCAGACCCTGTCTGTTCGCCTGCCGGTGGTCTCACGCGGCGTTGGCGCTGACATGGGTCTGACCCTTGGGTCAGACCCTGCTTTACCGGTTTTTAATCCAGCTTGGTCGCGTGCTCGCGCGTCGCGTGGAAAGTCAGCTTCGGCCAACGTTCCTGTGTCAGGCGCAGGTTGACGCCGGAGGTCGCCAGGTAAGCCAGGTTGCCCGCCGCGTCATACGCCACGTTGTGGCCCAGCGCCGCTTCAAAGTCGGCCAGCGCCTTCTTGTCATCGCTGGAAACCCAGCGCGCAGTCGAAATCGAAGTGCTCTCGAACACCGCATCCACGCCGTACTCGTTCATCAGGCGCGAAGCCACGACTTCGAACTGCAGCACACCGACCGCGCCCAGTACCACCTCGCCGCCCTGTACCGGCTTGAACACCTGCACGGCGCCCTCTTCGCCCAGCTGCTGCAAGCCCTTCTGCAACTGCTTGATCTTCAGCGGGTTACGAATGCGCACCTGGCGGAAGAAGTCCGGCGCAAAGTAAGGAATGCCGGTGAACTGCAGCATCTCGCCTTCCGAGAAGGAATCGCCG
>Ga0102595_101359_pt1 | contig 11540 bp, 10 predicted proteins | sample Araplaol_mTSA_r2_2_FD_76864 | JGI IMG/M metagenome (GOLD analysis project Ga0102595, IMG submission 76864) | Arabidopsis root microbial communities from North Carolina, USA - plate scrape MF_Col_mTSA_r2 (SPADES assembly) (version 2) | ecosystem: Host-associated > Plants > Roots > Endosphere...
GACGAGAAGCCCTGGTGGTATTTCACGTCGCCGGCCGGCAGGTCGTCGGCGTGCTTGCCTTCGAATTCTTCGAACAGGTCCTTAGGCGCCTTGCCCAGGGTGTTCACCAGCACGTTCAGGCGGCCGCGGTGGGCCATGCCGATCACGATTTCCTGCACGCCTTTTTCGCCGGCGCGCTGGATGATTTCATCGATCGAAGCGATGAAGGTTTCGCCGCCTTCCAGCGAGAAGCGCTTCTGGCCAACGTACTTGGTGTGGAGGTAGCGCTCCAGGCCTTCAGCGGCGGTCAGGCGCTCCAGGATGTGCTTTTTCTTGTCGGCGGTGAAGTTAGGGGTCGAACGGATCGACTCCAGGCGCTCCTGCAGCCAGCGCTTTTCGGCCGGGTCGGAGATGTACATGTACTCCGCGCCGATGGAGCGGGTATAGGTGTCCTTCAGCAGGTTGGTCAGGTCGCGCAGGGTCGCGGTCTCTGGGCCGAAGTAGGTGTTGCTGATGTTGAAGACGGTATCCTGGTCGGCGTCGGTGAAGCCGTAGAAGGAAGGCTCGAGTTCAGGGATGTTCGGACGTTCCTGGCGCTGCAGCGGGTCCAGGTTGGCCCAGCGAGAGCCCAGGTAGCGGTAGGCTGCGATCAGCTGGGTGGCGGCCACGCGCTTGCGGCCCATTTCGGCGTCGGACGAAGCGACGATGGTGCGGATTGGACCTGCTTTCGCGCGTTCGGCGAAGGAGGCGATGACGGACGAGTGAACGACGTCTGGTTTTGCGCTGCCGTCAACTGCAGGCACGTTCTGCATGGCGTCGAAGTACTGGCGCCAGTTGTCTGGCACGGAGCCAGGATTCTCGAGGTACGCCTCGTACAGTTCTTCTACGTACGGCGCGTTCCCACCAAACAGGTAGGAATTGGACGTCTGTTGTTGCATCATTTCTTTGCTCACCTTTCTTCGCGCTTCGCGAGGAATTAGCGGGTTGTTCAAACCTTCCGCGACACGGCCTGACCGGTTAGCGGATTGCACATCAAGTTGTGGGGGAAGGGCTCTGTTGTTTCCAGATTTTCCAAAAACGGTCGCCTAGCATAGCACTGTCATTGAACTGAAACAACTAAAACTCGGCACCGCGGCGGGCGAACCAGTCGGCCAGGTAATCGAGCAAGGCCCGCAGCGCAGGCGGCATGTGCTGGCGCGATGTATAAATGGCATGAATTCCAAGCGCTTGCGGTTGCCAGTCCGGCAAGACTTCCACCAGCCGGCCCGCCGCCACTTCCGGTGCGACCACAAAGCGCGGCTGCATGGCGATGCCGGCGCCCTGCCCGGCCGCCGCCAGCAAAGCCATCGACTCGTTCGAGGACAGGTTGCCGCTGACCGGCACCTCCACCGCGGCGCCGTCGACGCCCGCCAGTGTCCATACGCTCTTGCCGAAATAGCTATAAGCCAGGCAGTTATGCCGCGCCAGGTCCTGCGGGTCGGCGGGCGAGCCACGCTCCGCCAGGTAGGCCGGCGCTGCCGCCAGCATCGAGCGGCACTCGCCCAGCTTGCGCGCGATCTGGTTCATCTCCAGCGCATTGGTAATCCGGATGGCCAGGTCGATGCGCTGCTCGACCAGGTTGACGGCACGATTATCGACCTGCAGGTCCACCGTCACCTGGGGGTACCGGCGCAGGAAGCCCGCCAGCGCATCGGCCAGCGCCGTCTGCGCCAGGAACTGCGCACAAGCCACGCGCAGCAAGCCGCGCGGCTCGCCAGCCCCAATGTCGCCCGCCGCCGGAATCGCGCCGGCCAGCGCCAGCAGTTCACGGCAACGCGCCAGCGTCACCTCCCCCGCCGCCGTCAGTCCCAGGCGACGCGTAGTCCGGTGCAGCAAGCGCGCCCCGGCCCATTCCTCCATCTCCGCCAGATAGCGGGTCACCATGGCGCGCGACATATCAAGTGCTTCGGCCGCAGCGGCCAGGCTGCCGCGATCGGCGATGGTGACAAAGACGTTGGCAGAAGCGATGCGGTCCATATGAACGATTTAAGCAATAAACAGTTTCAATATATACTATTTTTCGATCATGTCCAGCGGCCTACACTGGCGTCATCTACTTACCCAAAGGAATTCAGACATGATCAAGCACACCCTCGCCGCAGCCGCCCTCGCCGCAAGCACCGCCGGCGCCTCCGCCGCCCCGCTGACACTGGAAGTCTTCAACCCAGGCGAAGCCGCCATCTTCCCAGTTGCTTCCGTACTGGTGAAAGGCGAAAAAGACGCCGTGCTGGTCGACGCCCAGTTCTCGCGCGCCGAAGCGGAAAAGCTGGCAGCCCAGATCAAGGCCAGCGGCAAGCGCCTGACCACCATTTATGTCAGCCATGGCGACCCGGACTTCTATTTCGGCCTGGACGTACTGAAAGCCGCCTTCCCGCAAGCCCGCATCGTGGCACGCGGTACCACCATCGCCGCCATGGAAAAGAAAGGGCAAGCCAAAGTGACCTACTGGGGGCCGATCCTCGGCACCAATGCCCCAAGCGGCGTAGTTATGCCGGAACTTCTGCAAGGCGATATCGAGATCGAAGGCAAAAAGCTGGAAATCAAAGGCCAGGGCGACCGCAGCTACGTGTGGATCCCCTCAATCAAAGCGGTTGTAGGCGGCGTGGTGCTGTTCAAAGGCCTGCACGTCTGGGTAGCGGATACGCAGACACCTGAATCGCGCGCCCAATGGCTGTCCGTACTGGACGACATGGCCAAGCTGAAGCCGGTAACGGTGGTGCCTGGCCACTTCGCCCCCGGCTCCGCCCTGACGCCGGACGCGATCAGCTACACAGCCGACTACCTGCGCCGTTTCGAAGCCGCCACCCCGGCCGCCGCCGACAGCGCCGCCCTGGTCGCAGCGATGAAGTCCGCCTACCCGCAAGCCGGCCTCGAAAGCGCCCTGCAATTGAGCGCCAAAGTCGCCAAAGGCGAAATGAAGTGGTAACACAGCTGAGCCCGTGTCACACCATGGGGTCAGGCCCCGTGAGACACGGGCTCAGCCGTCGCCGGCAGAGTAGACTTTCCTGTCTAGATCATTTATTCTAGATCCATCGATGTTCTTCCTGGATCTATCATGGCCCTGCCAAAACCTACTCCTAGCGAACTTGAAATGCTGCGCCTCTTGTTTGCGCTAGGGCCGGCAACTGCGCGGCAGGTGCATGAGGCGGCTGTCGAAACACGGCCGGATATGCAATACGCCACCGTGCTGCGCCTGCTGCAAGTCATGCACACCAAGGGTTTGCTGAACCGCGATGAAAGCCAGCGCGCCCACATTTACTCGCCTTCCGAACAGCAGGATTCGATCCAGACATCCCTGCTGAAGGATTTGATCCACAAGGCTTTCGCCGGCTCCGGCAAGGCGCTGGTGATGGCGGCGTTGCGTGGCGGCCATGTCAGCGCCAAGGAACGCGCCGAAATCCAGAAAATGCTGGACGAGGAAAGCTAGACGCAAGCTATACTGCGCCCACGCAAACTTTTCGGTTCTTCAGCATGCCACTCCTGATCGACGTAGACGGTCACCATACCGTCGGCCAGACCACTCATTTCGAATCCCATTCCCCGGACGGTAAATTCGCCGTTGTCTTCCAGGATGACACCGAAACCGGCTACTTTTACGCCATTGATCCGGCGGCCGAGGGCAACAAAGTCCAGGACGGCGTCCACGTCTACAACGTCGCCGGCGTGGCCGAAAACGAAAAGTTCATTCACTTCCACGTGGGCTGGTCGCAGGACTCGCGCAAATCGGTCCTGATGATCAATGGCGTGCCACAGGCGGTGTTCGACTTCGACGCCAAGCGAGGCTACTGCCAGTCCGGCTACCCTGAGCCGCGCGGCGACGGCGATTGGGGCAAGCATAGCCACGCCTGGACCGAAGATACCGCCAAACTCTTCGTGTAATTTGATGCAAACGCTTCAAGAGCTGCGCTCCGGCCAACTGGCCGGCGCAGTGCGGCTGCAACTGCGTTGCGGCCTGACCGAATTCCCGCGCGAGATCTTCGAACTAGCCGATACGCTGGAGATCCTGGACCTCACCGGCAACGCTTTGTCCTCCCTGCCGGACGACCTGCCGCGCCTGCACCGCCTGCGCATCATCTTCTGCTCCGAGAATCAGTTCACACAGCTGCCGCCAATACTAGGCAGCTGCCCCTCGTTGACGATGATCGGCTTCAAAGCGAACCGGATTGAAAGCGTGCCCGCAGCCGCCCTGCCCGCCCGCCTGCGCTGGCTGATCCTGACCGACAACCGCATCGAAACGCTTCCGCCCGAAATCGGCCGATGCCCCGACCTGCAAAAACTCATGTTGTCGGGCAATCGCCTGCGCGCGTTGCCGCACGAACTGGCAGATTGCGGGAAACTTGAATTGCTGCGTCTTTCTGCGAACAGCCTCCCCGCGCTGCCAGTCTGGCTAACATCGATGCCGCGACTGGCCTGGCTGGCCTTCGCCGGAAACCCATTCAGCGAGGCGGCAATTCCTCCGGCCGCCAGCATTTCCTGGAACGCGCTGCACATCCAGCACAAGCTGGGCGAAGGCGCGTCCGGCGTGATCCACCAGGCCACGCTTGACGGCCAGCTGGTGGCGGTCAAGGTGTACAAAGGCGCCATGACCAGCGATGGCTTGCCGGCCCAGGAAATGGCCGCCTGCATCGGCGCCGGAACGCATCCCAACCTGATTCCCGTACTCGGCACGATTCCCGACCATCCCGCAGGCCTGCCGGCGCTGGTCATGCCTCTGGCCGATCCCGGCTTACGCAACCTGGCCGGCCCGCCAAGCTTTGCCAGTTGCACGCGCGACGTTTATGCCGACGGCCAGCGCTTCAGCGCAGATACGGTGTTTGGCATCGCACGCGGCATTGCCTCCGCCGCTGCACATTTGCATGGACGGGGCATCATGCACGGCGACCTGTATGCACACAACATCCTCAACTGCGACAAAGGCAATGCGCTACTGGGCGATTTCGGCGGGGCGTCGCGCTTCGAACCCGGCACCGCACTCGCGTCTGCGCTGGAGCGGCTGGAAGTGAGGGCCTTCGGCTACCTGTTGGAGGAGCTGTTGGAGCGCTGCGAAGAAAACTTGCCGCAAGTGCGGGCACTGGCATCAGATTGCCTGCGCCCGCTGCCTGAGGCACGCCCTGCGTTCGCCGAAGCGGCAGCAAGGCTGGCCACGGTTTGATTCAACGGCTCTTGTCCGGATAAGCCGGACGCGCCGGACGGCTTGGCGGCGTTTTCGCCAGTTCGGCCTTGATCACCTCAATCGCCTTTTCAAGCTGGGGGTCGCGTCCCGCGATCACATCCGCCGGATTCTGGTCTACTTCAATATCCGGCGGCACGCCCTCGTTCTCAACACCCCAGCCACCTTCGCGAGTCCAGAAAGCCAGGTTCGGCGCCGTAATCGTGCCGCCATCCAGCAGTACCGGGAAACCGAGGATGCCAACCAGGCCGCCCCAGGTCCGCTTGCCAATCAGCGGGCCAAGCTTATTCTTGCGGAACATCCACGGCAGCAGGTCGCCGCCCGAGCCCGCGGTCTCATCGATCAGCATCGCCCGCGGCCCCTGGATCGAGGCGGAAGGCGTCTTCATATCCGCGCCATAGCGCATGGCCCACCAGGCAATCTCCTGCTTCTGCAGCAGCTCGATATAGTAGTCGGCCAGGCTGCCGCCGCCATTGAAACGTTCATCGATGATGATCGCGTCCTTATAGGCTTGCGGGTAGAAATAACGCTTGAAATAGGTATGCCCAAGCCCCGCTGTATTCGGCACGTAGACATAGGCAACGCGCCCGCCGGTTGCGGCATCGACTTTGCGGATATTCCCTTCCACCCAATCGCGGTTGCGCAGCGCATCTTCGCTTGCCACCGGCACTACCGTGATATGGCGCGCGCCCTTGCCATCTGCGTTCGGTCCGACCGTGATTTCGATCGAGCGGTTGGCGGTATTTTCGAACGCGCTGTACAGGTTGGTCGGCGGCGCCAGCGGACGGCCGTCGACCGCCAACAGGTATTCCCCCGCTTTCACGTTCAGCCCGGGCTCAGTCAATGGCGCTCGCAGCGTCGGGTTCCAGTTCAGGCCACCGTAAATTTTCTTGAAGCGATAGCGGCCGTTGGCGACCTCATAGTCGGCACCCAGCAAGCCACCCGGTACCGGCTTGGCGTCAATAAAGTTGTCGCCGCCGCCGCCGCGATGGTGGCCAACCGCCAGTTCGCTGCACAGCCACTGGATCACGCGGTTCAGGTCACTGCGCGTAGCCACGTCGGGCAGGAACTGGGCATATTTGTCGCGCATCGCTTTCCAGTTCACTCCATGCATGTGCGGGTCGTAGAAATAGTCGCGGTTGATGCGCCAGACTTCATCGTAGATCTGCTTCCACTCCGCGCGCGGATCGGCCTTGGTTTCGATCGCTTCCACACGCAGCTTGCCTTCCGATGGCGACAGCAGCTTGCCCGTGGCGGAGCCCATGTTCCACTGCTCCTTCAGGCGCCAGGCGATCTTCTTGCCGTCAGCGCTGATCTCAAAGTCATCCGCGTCGGCGACGATGGTTTCGGTCTTGCGGTCCTTCAAATCGAAGCGCTGGACCTGGCGTTTGCCATCCACCTCGCGCAGGAAGAAGATCTGCCCCTCCGCCCCAGCCTCCAGGTCGAAGTATTGTGAAACCGGCGGCGGCATATCGATCACGCGCGTCGAGATGCCATCCCAGTCGATGCGCATCGGCACAGGCGGCCTGGCCGTTGCAGCGGCAGCTTTCGCCTTGGCGTCCGCACCGCGGCTGGTCGTGGTGTCGGCCAGTACGCGCTCCTCGCTCTTGTCGCCCGCAGCGCCGTCCTTGGGCGGTTCCTTCGGCGTAGGTGGCGCTGTCGCTGCTCCCTTTTCCTCATCGCTTTCGCGCACCAATGGAGACGGGATGTCATTCCGCAGCACCATCAGCCAGAGCGAGCGAGTCGGGCGGTTGTCCTGGTTCTGCAGCGAGAACCAGTTATTGCTCGGTCCCGCGTCGGTGGATGCGAAGAAATACAGATACTTGCCATTACGGTCGAACACAGGGTTGGCGACGTCGGACAGCCCATCGGTTACCGCATGCGATTTGTCCTCGTCCAGCGCATAAATATACGCTGTGCGCGTGTAGCTCAGCGAATTGAGCGTGTAGGCGATAAAGCGCGAATCCGGCGACCAGGTTCCACGCAGCGACTTGTCCACGCCATACATGGGTTCCGTGGCGACTTTCCTTTGCACGCCAGTCGCCAGGTCGATGTAATACAGCGTCCAGGAATTGTCGATGAAGGCAATTTTCTTGCTGTCCGGGGACCAGGCGGCGCGCTCAAAGAAGCCGGAACCGTTCAGCTTGAACTTGCGCAGCTCTCCTTTGCCGTCCTGCTGCCTGACATGCAAGGCATACTCGCCGCCTTCATCGGAAAAGTAGGCGACCTGACGTCCATCCGGCGACCAGGCCGGGCCACGCTCGTGCACGCCAGGGGTCTGTGTCAAATGACGGATATCGCCCTTCTCCGCCGGAAGCGTGACGATGTCGCCGCGGAATTCAAAGGCCACCCGCGCGCCCGATGGCGATACCGACGAATTCCGAATATATTTCGCTCCACGCACCCAGCGCTCACGCGACAGGCCAAGGTCGGCACTGACGCCGATTGCCAGCCGCTTGCCGGCAGTCGCGCCCGAATTGATATCGAGCATATGCAGATAACCTGCCTGCTCATATAAGATCCGTCCACCAGCGAATGACGCATTCAGGACGGGAAAATCCGTGTGCCGGGTTAGCTGGTTAATGCTCTTGCTGCGAACATCGTAAACGTAGAGATTAAACTCCCCATCCCGGTCAGAACGGAAATAGACTTTATCTCCTGCCCACATCGGGTCCACGTCATTTACCCGGCTGGCAGGCTGCGGAATTCGTTCAACGGCCTGCGTATCGCGATTAAATAGCCAGATAATCGAGTTCAAGCCGCCACGATAGCGCTTCCATTGCAGGAAAGCGGGTGAAGTCGGGTTATACGCGATAGCCCGCCCATTCGGCGAAAATGTCGCGCGCGCGGCATTCGGGATTTCCAATTTGGTTTCGACACCGCCGCCTATTGGCACGGTAAACAAATTTCGGTATCGATTGTTCGATGCTACGCGTGGCGAAGTAAATAGGACCTGCGAGCCATCAGGCGTAAAACCCTGAACCAGGTCTTGTCCCGGGTGCCAGGTCAGGCGGCGCGGAATTCCGCCGGCAATCGGCAGAATAAATACATCGGTATTGCCATCTATATTCGCGCTGTAGGCAATAGTTTGGCCATCCGGGGAAAAGACGGGATTCGACTTTTCGCCGACATCGGAGGTCAACCTGCGGACGTCTCGTCCATTCTGGTCGGCCAGCCATACGTCGCCGGCGTAAATAAATGCAATATGGTCTTGGGAAAGTGCCGGCTCGGATAGCAGGCGGGTATCGGAAGTATTTGGAACAGCGAGCGCTGCAATTGGCAGGGCCATCACTGTGGCGAGAACAAGGTTACGACTGGTGAACAAGCAAGCCTCCATGTTGGGAAAGTACTTGGACTTCAACCGCTGAATGGTCTCAACGATATCAGAACTGAGCCTTCATGGGAGGGAAGGATGCCAAGCGCGCTAAATAATTGCCTGATTGCGCCAACATTCAGCATACATCTATCTACTTCCCAAACACGTCCTTTAGGGTTCGGGCGTCAATCAGCGCCTCAGCCCATTTAGCAAGCTTGTCAGGACTTGCGCGGATCAACCTCTTGAGAACCGTTTTTGAAAGCGGGCCAGATCGAATTTCCAATTGCCGCTCGAGCACTCCGGCGCCGGCCTCTTTTCGGCCGCGCGCGAAGCCCTGTTCGATTCCCTGTTCGATTCCCTGTTCGATTCCCTGTTCGATTCCCTGTTTGATTCCCTGTTTGATTCCCTGTTCGCTTCCGCTTTTCATGCCACGCTTAACTCCCACCGCAATACCATCCTTCAAAGAAAATCTTCTCAATTGGACACATCCAGTTCATTTTCAGCCTCCCTTTCGCCCTTAGGAACACTCTCCACATCTTGCGCTCCAACTCATGGGGGAGCACCATCATCCAGTTAATAATTCTGAAAACATCCGATTCCATTTGCCGTGACCACTTCTTTCCGTGGTTAGCAATGAGAATCCGAATTTTTTCCGCATAGCGCCTGTCCGGGTCATCTTTGGTTTCCCTTGCCAGGATATACAACGCACAAATTGCCCCGAACGGATTCTCGTCCAAGATCATCTCTTCAATTCCCAGCGGCAGGCAATCAATCGAGGTTCGGTGCAAACGGAATTCAAATTCACGCACGCGCGAAACACTGGCAGATTGCCTTCCTCGTGGAGTTAACAACATACTGATTACTGGCAATCCTTTTAGCGCGCAGATCCGGACAAAATACGAAAACATCCGGCGCCTCATCGACCGGCCGCAGGCTCCTTGGATTTCGATATGCAAGATCGCCTTTTGTTCCCGATTCCGCAAATTAATTTCGACCAACTTGTCCGCCGATCCCGCGTGACCGAATGGCTCAAGGACAGGCGAAAAAAAAGCGAGCCGAAGCTCGCTTTTCTTATTGCCGGGAAGGCTGCAAGGATTACTTGCGGTCTTTCAGCGGAGGCACGTCGCGCACTGCCGAGCCGACGAACAGCTGGCGTGGGCGGCCAATCTTCTGCTCTGGGTCGGCGATCATTTCGTTCCACTGGGCGATCCAGCCGATGGTACGGGCCATGGCGAAGATACCGGTGAACAGGGACACTGGGATGCCCAGGGCCGACTGCACGATGCCGGAGTAGAAGTCCACGTTCGGGTACAGCTTGCGGGAAACGAAGTACTCGTCGTTCAGCGCAATCTTTTCCAGTTCCATGGCCAGCTTGAACAGTGGGTCGTCTTGCAGGCCCAGTTCGTTCAGCACTTCGTGGCAGGTTTCGCGCATCAGCTTCGCACGTGGGTCGAAGTTCTTGTACACGCGGTGACCGAAGCCCATCAGCTTGACGCCGGAGTTCTTGTCTTTTACCTGGGCGATGAACGCTGGGATGTTGTCGACGGTGCCGATTTCCTTCAGCATGTTCAGTGCAGCTTCGTTAGCGCCGCCGTGGGCAGGGCCCCACAGGCAAGCGATACCGGCAGCGATACATGCGAACGGGTTGGCGCCGGACGAACCGGCCAGGCGAACGGTCGAGGTCGATGCATTCTGCTCGTGGTCTGCGTGCAGGATCAGGATGCGGTCCAGGGCGCGCACCAGCACTTCGTTGACCTTGTACTCTTCGCATGGGTTGCCGAACATCATGCGCATGAAGTTGGCGGAGTACGACAGGTCGTTGCGTGGGTAGACGAACGGCTGGCCGATCGAGTACTTGTATGCCATGGCGACCAGGGTCGGCAGCTTGGCGATCAGGCGGATAGCCGAGATTTCACGCTGCTTGGCATCGTTGATGTCCAGCGAATCGTGGTAGAACGATGCCAGCGCGCCGACGGTACCAACCAGTACCGACATCGGGTGCGCATCGCGGCGGAAGCCGCGGAAGAAGAATTGCATCTGCTCGTGCACCATGGTGTGCTTGGTCACGGTGTCGACGAATTGCTTCTTATCCACTGCGTTCGGCAGTTCGCCGTTCAGCAGCAGGTAGCAGGTTTCCATGAAGTCGGCGTTCACGGCCAGTTGCTCGATCGGGTAGCCGCGGTACTGCAGCTCGCCCTTGTCACCGTCGATGTAGGTGATCGAGGAGTTGCACGACGCGGTGGACATGAAGCCTGGGTCGTAGGTGAATTTGCCGGTGGCGCCGTACAGCTTGCGGATGTCGATGACGTCCGGGCCCACGGTGCCCTTGTAGATCGGCATTTCAACCGATGGGCTGCCGTCGGAGAACGATAGCGTTGCTTTGGTATCAGAGATGTTCATGGACTCTTCCTTTGGGAGAGATGCAGCAAATAAAAAAACTTAAACTCAGGCTTGGCGCAGGCGTGCCAGTAACGCATGTACATGCGGCAGGTCTATTTCGCCTTCCGGCTCCTTACGGGCCAAGACCAGATCCATCAGTGCATTGTCCGACAAATCGAGGAGCCGCGTGAACGCGTCCACTTCTTCGTCGGTCAATTCAGCCTCGTGCGCATCAAGGAAACGAGTCAGGATAATGTCGTTTTCCAACAGGCCCCGGCGTGCGCGCCAGCGTAGGCGCGCACGGTTGGTCGGATCAGCCTGGTGCGCTCGTTTTTCGAGTTCCGCCATTTTTTAATTAAATCGCGCGGCGAACCATCAGTTCCTTGATCTTGCCGATTGCCTTGTTCGGATTCAGGCCTTTCGGGCACACATCGACGCAGTTCATGATCGAGTGGCAGCGGAACAGACGATATGGGTCTTCCAGGTTATCCAGGCGCTGGCCGGTGGCTTCGTCGCGCGAGTCGGCGATAAAGCGGTAGGCTTGCAGCAGGCCGGCTGGGCCGACGAACTTGTCCGGGTTCCACCAGAACGATGGGCAGGAAGTCGAGCAGCAGGCGCACAGGATGCACTCGTACAGGCCGTCCAGTTCTTCGCGTT
>Ga0102595_101360_pt1 | contig 11535 bp, 7 predicted proteins | sample Araplaol_mTSA_r2_2_FD_76864 | JGI IMG/M metagenome (GOLD analysis project Ga0102595, IMG submission 76864) | Arabidopsis root microbial communities from North Carolina, USA - plate scrape MF_Col_mTSA_r2 (SPADES assembly) (version 2) | ecosystem: Host-associated > Plants > Roots > Endosphere...
ATCACGAAGGCGTCATCGCCGCGGCCATAGGCTTCGTTGCAGGCCAGCGCCACGTCGGGCGCGCGGCGCAGGGGGATTTTGTAGCCAGGGTCGAAGGGAATCAGAACCATTGCCAAGGTGCGCGCACGCTGGGACTGGGCCTGGCGGTGCAAATGGAACGCCTCAGTGGCGTTGGCGGGCGCCTTCGGGGCGGCAAGCTTGCGGCCTTTGCCGCCTTTGGCCTTTTTATGGTCAGCGCGGCGGGCCAGTGCTTGCAGCAGCTGGCGCGCGTTCTGGAAATCGCCGCGCCACAGCAGGGCAGTGCCTTCGCAGGCGAGGCGGTAGGCGACGTCGGCATTCATGGTGTCATCAGCGACCTGCACGCGTTTCGGCGGCGGGTTGCCAGCTTCGGAATGCCAGCGCGCAGAGCGCAGCTCGCCTTGTTCAGTCCAGTGGATTTCTTGCATGTGTAGCTCGTAGTAAGAAAGTCGGGGTCAGCTCCGGCAATCGGACATTTCGCGCAGCGAAATGTCCGATTGCCGGAGCTGACCCCGACTTTCAAGTAAGGAGGCTGCAATTATACGCGGGCTTATGCTGCCGGCGGGTCGATCGGTGCGGTCTCTGCTTTCGGTGGATCGATTGGAGCTGCGGCAACTTGCGGTGGGTCAATTGGGGCCGCTTCGTCCTCGACTGGGTCGATTTCGGTCATTGGCGGGTCGATCGGGCCGTTGCGGGCCGCGTCACGGGCGTCTTTGGCGGCGTGGGCCAGTTCGGCAGCTTGGCCTGGCTCGCTCTGCAGTCGACCATAGGCTTTCGCCTTTTCGCTGGCGTTCGCCGGCAGGAGGGTGTCGAGCGAGGTGGCGGAGTCGACCAGTTTGAGCAGGCGCATGCTGAGGGTACCTGCGTCGCTTTCCTTGCCTTGGTCGTCCTCTTGCTTGACGGTGGCGTTGACGGTTTTATCCATCAGGCGGAACAGGTCGGCCAGGCTGCCTGGGAAGTCGATATCCGGGAAGTCGACTTTCGGCAGCGGCATGGCCGGGTTCTGGTCGGCTTGCTCCCTGCGGCGCGACGGGACGCTGCTTGCAGCCCCGGCTGTGGCGCGGGCTTCGTACTTGATTTCTACTTCAAAGTTCAGTGTGCGGCCGTCGGCAGTGGTGATCGTGCCTTTACCGAGGAAGTGGGAGTCTTCGCTCAGGCTGAATCCCAGGGCGTCGGTGATGCCATCGCTGCCTTCGGCGTGCAGGGCGCCGGCGGCGAAGCTGGCGTTCGATTCCAGTTCCACCGAGTCGAAGGAGATCTTGGCGCCCTTGGCGTTGTCGCCGAGCAAACTATTGGCGAAGCTGCCGATCAGGTCTTGTGCCATGTCGACAGTCCGGTTCCCCAGTTGTTCGACGCGCTTTTGCAGGTCGACAGCGTTGCTCGACAGCGAAACTGCGCTGCCGGAGTTCACGTCGTTCACCGTGTTGGCAGGCGTCGGCTTGCCGTCCTGCTGCGTTGTCGCAGGAGTCAGGGCGGTGTTCTGGTAATGGCGTGGGCCAATGGAGTTTAAGGGGTTCATGATCGGAAACCTTTTAGGGCACTTCCCCCTGCTACGGCAAGTTTCAGGATTTCTTGAGCCAAATCAATGGTGATGAGTCCACAAACCGTTCGATTCAAGGTAGGACTTCACTGCTTCCGGGGCGCCAGTGGCATGCAACTTCACTTCGCCGCAGCTGCAGACACCATAGTACGGCGTAATGTGGGAGCATGCAGAGGTTTTCTGCAAAGTAACTTTTACTGCTTTGGTGCATTTTGCGCACTTGAAAGTCAGATTGCGTGGGGCTTTCAGGAACATGGCCAGGACTCCGGGCAAAAGGACGATTTTATCAGGCAAATATATCGACCGTTACTTGCTTTTCGGAATGCCCATAAGTGGAGGCGAGCTGTTGTTGCTTTGCTGAAATCTCCGCCTGGGCCTTCTGTGCCATCTGGGCGGCGCTGGCTGCGACGCTGCGGTCCTGGCCAGAGGGATCGGCGGGGGCCAGGGCGGCGGCCTGGATCTGGCGTGCTTTGCTGATTGTTTCTTCGGGCGTGCGGCCGGGCGAAGTGTCGATATTGACTTCGCCTCCCACGGCATAGTTCACGCCATTCGGCCCGCGCTGGTAGGTGTAAGTGGCGCCGGAGGTGGCGAGGCCGCCGGCTACTGCGAGGTGGGCTTGCTCATGCTGGCGGACCTGGAGGTCGCGCGCCTTCAGCTTGTCGATCTTGGCTTGGTCTTCGGCGGAAAATTGCTGCTGGGCTGAGTCGGGACGCGCGGCCTTCCGCGCAGGCGCGTTGGCCTGCTGCGCGGCCGTGCTTGACGATGATATGGCGTCGACTCCCATTTACACATGATAACAAATTGGGCGACGCGATTCGTCAACTGGCAGTCACTTCCAGCGTTGAATGTGTGACCGTCACGCCGATGGAGGTTTACGATGGACCAGACCAAGCAACCCACCAAGGAAGCAGTGCGCAACTGGATGCAATTGCGCCAGGAGGAGCGCCGCCCCTTGCCCGATGCACAGCAAATCCGCCGCGAGCTGGGTTGGGAAATGGTGCGCGATGAGCAGGAGCAGCGCAGCTGGCGCCTAGTTGACTGATACTGCGCTGCGGCCATTTGCGGCGGGTTGCACCACGATCCTGGTGGCGATCCGCTCGGTCATCTCTTGTACGTGGGAGATCACTCCCACTTTTCTTCCCATTGACTGCAATCCGTCCAGCGCGTCCATCGCGACGCGCAGGGTTTCCGCGTCAAGGCTGCCGAAGCCTTCGTCGATAAACAGCGATTCCACGCGCACGCGGTTGGATGACAGTGAGGCCAGGCCAAGCGCCATGGCCAGCGAAACCAGGAAGGATTCGCCGCCCGATAGCGAGTGCACCGAGCGCTTTTCGTCGCCCATGTGCAGGTCGCGCACCAGCAGGCCTAGCGAAGGCTGGGCGGGATTGTCGATGCGTTCCAGCTGGTAGCGCGGCGCCAGCTGCGCCAAGTGGGCGTTGGCGTAGCCGAGCAAGACGTCCAGCGTGAACTGCTGCGCGTAGTTGCGGAATTTCTTTCCGTCCTGCGAGCCAATCAGGTCGTACATGGTGGCCCAGCGTTGTTCGATTTCCTGCTGGTGGGCGATGTCGGCGAGCATGGCTTCGGCGGCTTTGCGGCGGGCGTCGTCCTGCGCCAATTGCAGTTTGAAGGCTGCGGATTGGTCGTGGGCTTGCTTGCGCTGTTCCTGGAGCGTCGCCAAGGCCTGTTCGAGTTCGGACGCGCTGGTTTGCACTCCTTTTGGCGCATTTTCCAGATGGGCGGCGTGTTGCGCTTCGCGTTCGGCTTGTACCGCTTTGGCGGAGGCGAGGGCGTGGTCGATTGCTTGCAGCGCTGTGCGTTCGTCGCGCATCCCTTGCTGGGAGTGCGCTAGCAGGGTGCGCAGGGCTTCCACGCTGGCGATGCCGGTGGCGTGGTTGTCGGCGAGCCAGGCTTGCAGGCGCGCGGCGGCGACTTCCGCTTCGGCGTCCCGTCCTTTCAGGCGTTGGATGGCCTGGACGTGGGCTTCGTCGGCGCGGGTGCGCTGTTGCGCGGCTTGCTGGGCGGATTCCTGGCGTGCTTGCAGGTTGCTGCGTGCGGTGTCGATGGCTGCCCGCAGTTCGGCTTCCACTTCGCGCACGGGGCGGCCTTGCCAGAGCGCTTGGCGCTCGGCTGTGGCTTCGGCAAGCGCGGTCTGTGCTGCTTCGGCCGTGGCTTGGGCGGTGCGGACGTCGGTGCTGCTGCGTTCTTGTGCGGTGCGCAGGCCTTGAAGTTCGACCGCCAGTGCGGCGATTGCAGCGGTGCGTTCGTCTGCCGTCTGGCGCTGCGCTTGCCATTGCTTGCTTTCGCGCGTGCGCTGTTCGTGGAAGCGTGCGGGGCTTTCTTTCCATTCGTCCTGCCAGCCAGGGCGTGATTGCGGGGCATCGAGCTGGTCGAGCAAGGTGGCGATTTGCAGGGCGGTGTCGATGCGTTGTTCGTCGAGCGCCTTTTGCTGCGCTTCGGATTTTGCCAGCGCAGCTTGTGCGGCGGATAGTGCTTGCTGGTGGCGGTTGCATTCGGCGGCGGCTTGTTCGCACGCGGTTTGCGCGACTTCGCGGGTGCGGCTGGCCTGGCGGTGCGATTGCTCCTGGGTTTCCAGGGCGCGCAATGCTGTTTGCAGGTTGGCGCTGTGCGCGGTGAGCCAGGCGTCCACATCGTCGTCCGCTGCGGGGGCGTCCGTGAGCGGGGCCTCTAAGCGCGCACCGGCGTCGGCATAGGCGGCAACATCGGCGCCCGGGCTTTGGTCTGCTCGCGCGCCAGGGGCGTGGCGGTGCGCGACGTGTGCGGCGAGGGCTGTGCTGGCGGATTGCCAGCGGGGCAGGGCTGCCGACAATGCGTTGCTGATGGCGTGCGTTTCGATGTTGAGGGCGGCGAGTTGTTCGACGCTTCCTTGTAGGCGGGCTTGCTGCTCGGCTTCGTGCTTCATATTACGTTGCAACTTGTCGCGGCAGTCGCGTACTTCGCCCTGCAGCTGCGTCAACATCGCGTGCAGCGGGCCGTCTTCGTGGCGGTAAGGGTGTTCGTGCGAGCCGCAGACCGGGCAGGGGGTATCGTCCTGCAGCGTCGCGCGCAGCTTTTCGACGCTTTCTCCGGTGGCGGCTTCTGCCAGTTTCAGTGAGCGTTCCGCTTGGGCGGAGGCGGCAAACAAGGCTGTGTTCAATTCGCGGGCTGCGGCTACCTCGGCCTGCGCGTTGTCGCGGGCGGCCAGCAGCGCTGCGCTGCGCGCGCTGAGTTCTTGCTGGCGCTGCGTGAGTTGCGAAAGGTCCTGCCAGGCGGCGCTGGCGTCGGCCAGCAGCGTGCGGTGCTGGTCGATGTGCTGGCGCTGCTGCGCGAGTTGTTCGGGATTGAAGCTGGCCAGTGACTTTGCTGCCTGCTCGCGCTGGGCTTCGGCCTGGCGCAGGCGTTCGGTGGCGCCTTCCAGGCCGCTGCGGGCGTGCGCTTCGTCCTGGCGCTGGCGGGTTGCGGCCTGCTGGACCGTCGCCAGGGATTGCGATTGCTGCTCGGCACGATCGGCTTGCAGCCTGGCCTGCGAGAACAGTACGTCCCAGCGGGGCCAGTCCCGGGCCAGTGCGGCCCAGTGCTCATGTGCCGCCAGCCATTGCTCGCAGGTTTGCTGTTCGCTGGCGAGCGACTGTTGTTTGGCTTCGCGCGCCTCTAATGCAGATACGGCGTCGGCGTCGGCCTGCATAACGGCGTCGCGCGTGCTGGCCGCTTGCGTAAAAGCGGCTTGCAGCGGGGCCAGGCGGGTATCGAGCGCCTTGGCCTGGTCCAGCATGGGCGCGGCGGCTTGCTGGGCGCTTTCTGCGGCGGCGACGGCGGCGCTGGCCTGCTGCGCGTCGCTGGTCAGAACTTCCAGCGCGAGACGTGTACGCTCGGCTTCCTGTTCGGCGAGCGAGATGGCGGCTTGTGTGGCGGCGCGTTCTGCGGCAAGACGCACAACGTCGTCGTCCAGCGCGCGGGCTGGCTGGACGGCATCCAGCTGCGCGAGCATGGCGCGGCGGGGGGCCGCGGCGTCGGAATCGTGTTGGCGCTGTTGGCAATGTTCACGCGCGTGCTGCACGGCGGTCGCCAGGTGTTCGGCTTGGTGATGCCAGCGCAGGTCTGCTTCCAAGGCCGTGACACGCTGCACGCAGGCTTGCAGTGTTGCTTCGGCAGCTTCGGATTCGGCGATGATGTCGGCGCGCTTTTCTGGCGTCAGGGGCTGCTGGGTGGCCAGGCCGGCGCTGAGGGTCTTCAGCTTCAGCTCCTCGGCGCGCCAACGTTCGAAGGCTCGCTTCGAAATATCGCTGTAGATGCCGCTGCCGGTCAGCGTTTCTAGCAGGGTGCCGCGTTCGTCGTCGCGGGCCTTGAGGAAGGCGGAGAATTCGTTTTGCGCCAGCAGTACGGCGCGTGTGAACTGTTCGAAGCTCAGGCCGATGCGCTGGACGATTTCGGCCATCACCTCGGTCTTGGTGTGTCCGAGTGGCTGGAGTCCGGGCAGCTTTTGCAACGACATGGCGCTTGGCTGCAATGCGCCGGCGGCCTTGCTGCGGGCGCGCCAGACTTTCCAGCGGGCGCGGTAAGCGGCGCCGTCGTTGCCGACGAAGTCAACTTCCGCCCAGCCTTCGGCGGCGCCGCGGCGCAGGAGGGTGCGAGGGTCTTGCGAGGAGACTGGATCGCCAACGTCGGGCGTTTTTCCTTCGGCCTTGTGCAGGCGGGGTGTGTCGTCGTAGAGTGCCAGGCACAAGGCGTCGAGCAAGGTGCTTTTGCCGGCGCCGGTCGGGCCGCTGATGGCAAACAGGCCGGCCTCGGATAGCGGCTGGGACGTGAAGTCGACCGCAAATTCATCGGCCAGGGAGGCAAGGTTCTTGCCGGCGATGCGCAGGACTCTCATGGCTGCACCAGTTCAGCAAAGGCGGCCAGTTGCTCGGGCGGGGCTTCGCTGCCAAAGCGCTGGCGATACAGGCGTTTGAAAATATCGTCCGGCTGCAAGGTTGCCAGCTGGTCGAGCGAGAGCGCCGCTTCTTCGAAGGAAGCGCGGGCGGCGCTGGAGGTCTCGATTTTCGCCAGACGGACTGGTTTGCCTTGCAGCGCTTCTTCGATGGCCGCACGCAGGCCTGGCTCGGGGGCATTGAGCATGATGCGTACTTCGAGCAGCGGCTGCTGTTCGAGCGGCGCCTCGGGCAGGTCGAGGGCGGCCAGCGCTGCTTTGACTTCTTCCAGCGGGGCTGGTTTGTCGGGGATGCGCAGCAATTGCACGGCGCGCGGGATCGGGAGCGCGGTGATCCCGGCCACGTTGGCGCCTTCGAGGTCGATGCGCAGGACCTGGTGCTTGTAACCGGTTTCGGCGAAGGACAAGGGGATCGGGCTGCCGCAGTAGCGGATATGTTCGTGCGGTCCGACTTGCTGGGCAAGGTGGAGGTGGCCCAATGCGGCGTAGGCGATTGGCGGAGGGAAGATGCCGCTTGGGAGCATCTCCGTGCCGCCGATGACGATGCGGCGTTCGGAGTCTGCTGACATGGTGCCGTTGACCATGTGGCAGTGGCCCATGGCGACGATGGCTTGGCCGTCGCCGGCGCGGGCGACGGCCAGTTGCAGCGCTTGGCGATACATTTCTGCGATGCCTGCGAGGTAGGGATCTGGCTGCGGCGCGACGGCATCGGGCGCGCCAGAGGCGTCGGGCGAAGCGGTATCGCTGGATGCGCCGGCGGCAACCGTTGGCGATGTCGGTGCGGTGGCGTCGGCGTCGATGGCAGCAGAGGGCGCGGAAGCAGCAGCGGCCGGGCGAGGCACGTCGCCGTGGCGCAGGAAGGGCACCGCCAGCACCCAGGCGGCAACGGCGCCATCCTTGTTGGTCAGCGGCACCAGCATGCGTTCCATGGCGATATTGCCATCTGCGTCGCGGTGCGGGTAGCCGATGACGGTGGTGCCGTGCGCCTCCAGCAGCGGGCCAGGCGCCTCGATGCGTCCCGGCGAGTCATGGTTGCCTGCAATGACGACGATATCCAGCTGCGGCGCGCGGGTGCGGGCTTGCTGCAGGAATGTGTACAGCTGCCGCTGCGAGGCTGCGGACGGATTTGCGTTGTCGAATATGTCGCCCGCCACCAGAAGGGCGTCGGCCTGTTCGGACACGATGGTGTCGAGCAGCCATTCCAGGAAGCGCTGGTGCTCGTAGTGGCGTTCAAAATTATGCAGCGACTGGCCAAGATGCCAATCGGAAGTGTGCAGCAGGCGCATGAAATGTAAGGCTAGGCGTGGGAAGCGCAAATATAGCGCAAACGACAGCCGGATGTCTTGATCCTGGTCAGGCCGCGTTAGGGGAACGCACTTCCGAGAGCGCGCCGCTGCTGCGGTAGGTGTTGCGGCCAGCCTGTTTGGCTTCGTAAAGCAGCGCATCGGCGCGTTTCAGCAATTCGGCCGGGCTGACATCCTCGTCGCGGTAATAGGTCAGGCCGATGCTGGTGGAGACGTGCGCCAGGATGCCGTCCAGTTCAAAGGTCTGTTGCATGGCATGCACGATCTTGGATGCGGTGACCGTCGCATCGTCCGGTTTGGAAATCCGGTCCATGATGATGGTAAATTCGTCGCCGCCCAGCCGCGCCACCGTATCGCTGGCGCGCACGGTATTGGACAGGCGCGCCGAGAAAGCCTTCAACAACGCATCGCCGACGGCATGGCCGTAAGTGTCGTTAACCGGCTTGAAACGGTCGATATCCAGGTACATCACCGCCATCAAGCCGCCACTTTCGCGGCAAGCAGTCATGGTTTCACTGAGTTTTTGCAGGAAGCCGGCGCGGTTGGTCAGCCCGGTCAGCGCATCAACCTGCGACAGCCGCAGCAGGCGCTGTTTCTCGCGCTTTTGCGCCGTCACATCCTGCCGCATCACGTGGAAGCCGACCACGGTGATGCCATCTTCGTCCAGCTGCGGAATATAGACCACGTCGTAAGTGCGCGGGAAATCGCCGCTGTCGTCCTCTTCCTCGAAGGTCAGCGTCTCGCCGCGCAGGGCGCGTGCAATAAAGGGCTGCAGCACGGCGTAGCGTTTTTCGCCGACGGTTTCGAGGATGGTGCGCCCGGTGACGTGCAGGCCGCTCTTGCTGAATTCGCGCTCGTAAGCCAGGTTGTGGAAGCGGTAGATCTCTTCGAAATCGATGTAGGCGATCATGGCCGGCAGGGTATCGGCTATGGTGCGAAGGCGCGATTCGCTCTCGCGCAGGGCCATGACGGATTTGCGTACCAGGGTGATGTCGTCGAGCGTGCCGACATAGCCGGCGATGACTTTGTCGATCACGATTGGCGCCACCTTGATCGACGTCCATACAACCTTGCCGTCCGGGTGCACGCAGCGAAGCGTTTCCTGGAAGGCTTGCTGGGTCTGGGTCAGGTGGCGCAGCGAGGCGCGCAGCATGTCCCGATCGTTCGGATGCACGGCCTCGAACCAGCCGTCGCCCAGCGCGGTTTCGCGCGGCATGCCGGTAATGGCCTCGAAGGTGCGGTTGACGTAGGTGCATTTTCCGTCCTGGTCGGCGCGTACCAGGCCAAGCGGCGAGGCGTCATTGACTGCCTGGAGCTCCGCCTGGTTCTGCCGCACCGCCAGCTCGGAACGTTTGCGTTCGGTGATATTGCGGGCGGTGATCGCCACACCGTCTTCAATAGCGACGATCTGGTGCCGCAGCCAAAGCCGCTCGCCGAAAACAGTCGACTCGATTTCCTCTTCCAGCGGCTCGCCCGTCTGCAGCACGCCCAGGCATTTGTTGAAGAAGCCCTCGCTGTGCCAGCGCGGCAGCATCTCTCCCATGCGTTTTCCCAGCGCCTGCTCAGGATCGTGGCCCAGTATGCGGGCGCCGCGTTCGTTTACGTCGACCAGGATGAAGTCCATGATCGCGCCGCCCGTGCCTCCGCTGCGGCAAGCCTTCATCAGGAACAGGGTATCAAGGCTGGCGTCTACCGCGGCATGCAGCTTTTCTCGTGCCTCGGTCGACTCGCGCATGCTTTCGCGCAGGCGCCGCGCCTGCCGCGTGAGCAGGAGGCTGAACACCAGCACCACAATGGAAACGAGGGCCGTGAGGACGAAATACAAGCGCCGCTGGCTATTGTATTTTGCCAGCGCATGTTCAGTCGTATCGCCGACTACGGCGGTCAAAGCAAAGCGCGGCATGTCGCGGAAGGCGTAAATGCGCTCCGTCTTGTCGACGGGCGTTTTCAGTATCAGTTCTTCCGGCATGCTGATCGGGTCGGCGGGAGCCACGAAATCAATGGTATCCGTGATGAAGAGCTTTTCGTCGACGCGGCCAATGGCCAGGCCGGTGTCGCGGCTGATCAGCATTACCAGGCCGCCTTCGTCCACGTGCATGCGGTCGTAATCTTCGACGAAAAATGCAGGGTCGACCATCAACACGATCACGCCAGCGAATTTGCCGGCCTTGTCATCCAGCCGGCGAGCGATCTGAATCTGCCATTTTTTGGTGAGCGGTTCCACCATCGGGTTGGTGAACAAGGCCGAATCGTCGCCTGAGGTGGAAAGCGTTTTGAAGAAGGCCTGGTTGGCGGAATTCGGTGGGAATACGCCGTGCATGCTATCCACCAGCTTGCCGTTGGCATCGATCAGGGCAATCGGCAGTTCGAGCCGCGCCGGCATGACGGAATCCAGCAGTCCGCCACGTTTGCTGAATTCGGGCAGGCGCAGGGCGCCGTTGGTTTCTTCGAATTTAAGCTTGAACAACTGGGTCGCATGGTCCGCCTGGCGCAAGATATGGCTGGAGCTTTCGGACAAGGTGCGCGCCAGCGAGTGGCTATGCTGCACGGCGTCGTAGTGGGCGCTCTCGGCGTCCGAGCGCAATTGGTAGAAAACGTCGGCCCACAACAGCACCAGCAAAACCAGTGTGAAGGAGGGCAGCAGTATCATGCGATACAGCTTGTGAATGACTTGGCGGGCGGTTGATTTTGGCACGGCTATATTCTGCGCCGAAAGCCCGGCAGCGGGGCAAAAAAAGCGGGAGATTGCTGCTTGGCGGCCACCATCCTTCGCAAAATGCCAAGAAATACTGTCAAATCACTATTAGAATAGGCGTTCACCTCTCTTAGGAACCGAGACTTGACCGAACTGAATCTCACCCTGTCCGCGGCGCGTGCCCTGCACCTGGCTGCCCAGGGCTTGCTGCAGCCGCGCCGGCGTAAGGCGCAGAAAGCAGATGTGCTGGACACGATCCGCAATATGGGCGTGCTGCAGATCGACACCATCCACGTGGTGGCGCGCAGCCCCTACCTGGTGTTGTGGAGCCGCCTGGGCGACTACCCACAGCCCTGGCTGGAAGAACACCTCGCCGAAGGCGCGCTGTTCGAGTACTGGGCGCATGAGGCCTGCTTCGTTCCGATCGAAGATTACCGCCTGCTGCGCCATCGTATGGTGGATCCGGCCTCGATGGGGTGGAAATATTCAGTGGACTGGATGCGCGAGCGGCGCGCCGACGTAGATCGCGTGCTGGAACACATTCGCACCAACGGGCCTGCGCGTTCGGCCGACTTCGAGCGCACCGACGGCAAGGGCGGCGGCTGGTGGGAGTGGAAACCGGAAAAACGTTCGCTGGAAGTGCTGTTCACAGCCGGCGAATTGATGATTGCGCGCCGCCACAACTTCCAGCGCGTGTACGACCTGGCCGAGCGCGTGCTGCCAGGCTGGGACGACAGCCAGATGCCGGATATGGAAGAAACCCGGCGCGAGCTCGCGCTGAAGACCGTGCGCGCCCTGGGCCTCGCGCGCAGCGCCTGGGTCGCCGACTACTACCGAACCAAGCCGCCGCGCATGGACCTGGAAGCCCTGGCCGACGAAGGCTTGCTGCTGCGCGCCAGCGTCGATGGCTGGAAAGACACCGTCTACATCCACCACGAGATGGCCGACCTGGCGCAAGCCGCTGCCGATGGCGCGCTGTCGCCGACGCTGACCACGATCCTGTCGCCCTTCGACCCGGTCGTCTGGGACCGCCGCCGCGCCGTCGACCTGTTCG
>Ga0102595_101369_pt1 | contig 11492 bp, 10 predicted proteins | sample Araplaol_mTSA_r2_2_FD_76864 | JGI IMG/M metagenome (GOLD analysis project Ga0102595, IMG submission 76864) | Arabidopsis root microbial communities from North Carolina, USA - plate scrape MF_Col_mTSA_r2 (SPADES assembly) (version 2) | ecosystem: Host-associated > Plants > Roots > Endosphere...
TGCGTGAACTGCGCCGGTGCCATCGCCGCGAGCAGCACGCGCCCGGTGGAAGTGGCATGCGCGGGCAGCCGCGCCCCCAGGTGCAGGCCATAGGCCAGCACGCGCGTCGGCGTGCCGTAGCTGCCGCTGCGCGCAACGATGACCACCTCTTCCCCGTCGAGCACGACGGCCGAGAACGATTCGCCGGTCTGCGCCGCGAGCCGGTTCAGCGTGGGCTGCAGCGCCCGCGGCAATCGGGAAGACGCGAGATAGCTGCCCGAGAAGCGCAGCACCTTCGGCGCCATCCAGAAATAGCTGCCGTCGGTTTCCAGGTAGCCCAGGTGGGCCAGCGTCAGCAAATGGCGGCGGGCCGCTGCGCGCGTGAGGCCGGCGCGTTCGGCGGCCAGGGTGGCGTTCAGGCGCTGGCGCTCGGTGTCGAAGCTTTCGAGCACGGCCATGCCCTTGGCGATGCCCTCGATGAAGTCGGCCTTGGCGATGCTCATTCTTCGGTCGATGGAGGATGGGGTTCGTCGTCTGTGGAAGTGTTGCGCGATGATCGCGCACGCATTCGCATGATCGCACACAGCCGCACGCACGGCCTCCCTGGAAGGCCCCGTGCACCCTACGCTTCGTGAAACCCTCTCGGAGACACGAACATGCGCACCCAGGTCGCCATCATCGGAGCCGGACCCGCCGGCCTTCTGCTCGGACAGCTTCTGCACAAGGCAGGCATCGACAACGTCATTGTCGAACGCCAGAGTGGCGACTACGTGCTCGGCCGCATCCGCGCCGGCGTGCTCGAGCAGGTCACGATGGACCTGCTGGCGCGTGCGGGCGTCGACGCCCGCGCCAAGGCCGAGGGACTGCCGCACGAGGGCATCGAGCTGCTCTTCAAGGGCGCGCGCCACCGCATCGACATGCACGGCCTCACGGGCGGCAAGCAGGTGACGGTGTATGGCCAGACGGAAGTGACGCGCGACCTGATGGAAGCGCGCGCGGCCGAAGGGCTCGCCACCATCTACAGCGCGGCCAACGTAAGCCTGCACGACTTCCAGTCGAGCAGGCCCCGCGTGCGCTACGAAAAGGATGGCCAGACGCACGAGATCGAATGCGACTTCATCGCCGGCTGCGACGGCTACCACGGCGTGAGCCGCGCCAGCGTGCCGGCCGATGCGATCCAGACCTACGAAAAGATCTACCCCTTCGGCTGGCTCGGCGTGCTGGCCGACGTGCCGCCCGTGTCGCACGAACTCATCTACGCCAACACCGAGCGCGGCTTCGCGCTGTGCAGCATGCGCAGCGCCACGCGCAGCCGCTACTACGTGCAGGTGCCGACCGAGGAGCGAGTGGAGAACTGGAGCGACGAGGCTTTCTGGAACGAGCTTCGCGCACGCCTCGACCCAGAAGCGCGCGAGCGACTGGTGACCGGGCCTTCGCTGGAGAAGAGCATTGCACCGCTGCGCAGCTTCGTCGCCGAGCCGATGCGCTTCGGCTCGCTGTTCCTGGCGGGCGACGCGGCGCACATCGTGCCACCGACGGGCGCCAAGGGGCTGAACCTCGCCACGGCCGACGTCGGGTATCTCTCGCGCGCATTCGAAATCTTCTACGGCGAGAAGTCGGCCTCGGCGCTCGACCGCTATTCCGACCTGTGCCTGCGCCGCGTATGGAAGGCCGAGCGCTTCTCGTGGTGGTTCACCTCGCTGATGCACCGTTTTCCGGAGACGGGCGCCTTCGGCCAGAAGATCCAGGAAGCCGAGCTCGACTACCTGGTGCATTCAGCCGCCGCCTCCACCGCGCTGGCGGAGAACTACGTCGGGCTGCCGCTCGAAGACTTCTAGGCCGCAGACGGAACCGGGCGACCTTCCAGCGCGGCCTTCATGGCAGCGCCGCCCTGCTCCATCATCGGCCCGATGTAGGCCGCCATCGCATCGGGCAGCACGTCGGTGATCCAGACGAAGCGCGAGCGGCCTTCGCCTTCCTCGAAAACCTGCGCCGTCGCATGGTGATGCCTCGCCTGCCCGCCGGTGACGGTGTAGGCCAGCCGACGATGGGTCTCGTCGATGCCCACCAGCAGTTCGCGCGCGACGAGGCCGTTGGCGAAGGTCAGGATGCGCGCGCCCTCCTCATCGATCGTGCAGGCCGTGAGAAAGCCCGGCGCGAGCCGCGTGTGCACCGCATCGAAGTCGCGCAGCGCGTCCCAGACCTGCGCCGCGCTCGCCTCGACGATGAATTCCTTGTAGACCGTGGCCATGGCGTGGAACCTCTCTTCAGGGGCAGACCGCTTCGACGTTGTTGCCGTCGGGGTCGATCAGGAAGGCAGCGTAATAGGTCGGGCTGTAGTCCGGCCTGGGGCCCGCGCCACCGTTGTCGGTGCCGCCGGCTTTCAGGCCGGCCTTGTGGAAGGCGGCTACGGCCTCGTGGTTCGGCGCGCGGAATGCGATGTGAGTGCCCGGCCCCTTCGCGCCCTTGGCGGCGTAGAGCCACAGCGCAGGTTCGTCGGCCGGGCCGATGCCGGCGTAGCTGTCGTCGTGCGGGCCCGGCACATGGCCCAGCGGCGCAAGCGCTGCTTCGTAGAAGCGGCGGCTCGCGGCGAGGTCTTTGACTTTCAGTCCGATGTGGTCGTACATGATGGCTTCCTGCTCGATGTGTTGATCAGGAGTCCATCATCTAAGAGCGCCGCGATGCGTTCTTGGAGAATCTTGCGGTCGCCCCTGGCCGCCTTGCGGAAGCCGCCCGGCGACACGCCCGCTGCGCGATGGAAGGTGCGCACGAAGTTGCTGAGGTCGGCAAAGCCCACGTCAAGCGCCACCTCTGTCACGGGCCGGCTGTCGTCGTCGGCCAGCAGGCGCGCGGCATGCCGCAGGCGGGAGCGCACGAGGTACTGGTGCGGCGTCACGCCCAGCACCTGCGAAAAGAGCCGCAGGAAGTGGAAGGAGCTCAGGCCGGCTTCGGCAGCGGCGCCGTCGAGGCCGATGTCGTGCTGCAGGTTGGCGTCGATCCACATCGCGGCATCGACCGCGCGGCGGCGGTCGCGAGAGATGGCCGGGGACGGCAACTTTGGCTTCGCTCGCCCCGAGACGACCTCGACGAAGCGGCTCGCGAACCACATGCCCAGTTCGTCCAGCCCCACGTCGCTCTGTCCGTCGGCCGCAGCCTGCGCCAGCTCGCCGATGACCACGAGTTCGGCCAGCGGCGGCACACCGCCGGTGCGCCAGGTCTTGCGGTCAGCGCCGATCAGGTCGACGAAGCCCGGCGACAGATGAAAGGCCAGGCACTCGTCGCCGCAGACATGGTGGTCGTGCGTGCAGACGTACTCGTCGCCCGGACAGCCGACCAGTACCGAGCCGGCGACCAGTTCATAGGCATTGCCGCGCGTGCGATAGCCGAAGCTGCCCCTTCGCACGTACGAGACCGAATGGCCTTCGTGCAGCTCGGTGAAGGGCTGCGCGTCGGGCCCCGCGTCGCAGCGGTAGCTCGCGATGCGGATCGCATCGGTCCGGACCTCGGTGGTGACAAGCATGGCCGGTGCCTTTCTGCCCCACGAAAACGATTGCTCAATCGACCGTTTGCATCGCCTGCCAGACACGCGCAGGGCTCAGCGGCATGTGCAGCCGCGGCGCGCGCGTAGCGAAGCCGTTGCGCGCGAAGGCGTCGGCCACCGCATTCACGATGGCCGGCGTGGCGCCGATGGTGCCCAGCTCGCCCACGCCCTTCACGCCCAGCGGGTTGTTCTTGCAGGGCGTCGACTCGTCCATCTCCATGTTGAACATGGTGTCGACGATGTCGGCGCGCGGGGCGGCGTAGTCCATCAGGCTGCCGGTGACGGGCTGGCCTGTTTCGTGGTCGTACACCACCTGCTCGTACAGCGCCTGGCCGATGCCCTGCACCGCACCGCCTTCGAGCTGGCCGCGCACGATCATCGGATTGATGACGCGGCCCACGTCGTTGACCGAGCTGTAGGCCACCACGCTGATCTCGCCGGTGGGCGGATCGATCTCGATCTCGCAGATGTGGCAGCCGTTGGGCCAGGTGGGGCCGGCAACGGTGCTGGTGGAGTCGACGAAGATCTCGCGCCCCGGTTGCTTGGCCGCCAGGGTGAAGAGGTCGAGTTCCAGGTCGGTGCCGGCCACGTTGAAGACGCCTCGGCTGTAGACGATGTCGTCGAGCGCCGCCTCGAACTCCTGCGCGGCCAGTTCGCGAGCCTTGTCGATGGTGCGCTCGGCGCCGATGCGCACGGCCGAGCCGCCGGTGAAGAGAGAGCGCGAGCCGGCGCTGCCGAAGCCGTCGCCGCGGTCGGTGTCGCCCAGCACCACGCGCACCTTCTCGATGGGCACGCCGAAGGCATCCACGGCGAGCTGGGCCAGCGAGGTGGCAATGCCCTGCCCCATGGCGTTGACGGCCGAGAAAACCTCGATCACGCCGTCGGCCTGCACCGAGACGGTGACGCGTTCCTCGAACACGTTGCCGCCGGTCCATTCGAGGAAAGTGGCGATGCCCAGGCCGCGGTGCTTGCCACGGCCGGCCGACTCGGCGGCGCGGCTCTCGAAACCCTGCCAGTCGGCGAGCGTGAGCGCCTGGTCCATCACCGACTCGAAGTTGCCCGTGTCGTAGGTCTGCGCCATCGGGTTCTTGTACGGCATCTGCTCGGGGCGGATGAAGTTGCGCCGGCGCAGCACGATGCGGTCGATGCCGGTCTGGCGCGCGGCCTCGTCCATGAGCCGTTCGATGGTGAAGATGGCTTCGGGGCGGCCCGCGCCGCGGTAGGCGCCAGTGGGAGCGGTGTTGGTGAGCACCGCCTTGAAATGGAAGTCGATGGTCTGGATGTCGTAGACGCTGGTCTGCACCCAGGGGCCGATCAGCAGCTGGATCGCGACGCCGGTGCCGGTCGCGTAGGCGCCGACGTTGGCCAGCGTCTTGATGCGCAGCGCGAGGATCTTGCCGTCGGCGTCGAGTGCCATCTCGGCGCGCGCCTCGATGTCGCGGCCGTGCGCGCTGGAGAGGAACTCCTCGCTGCGGTCGGCCACCCACTTCACCGGCCGGTCCACCTGCAGCGCCGCGTAGGCGACGGCGATGTCCTCCGGATAGGCGCCGGTCTTCATGCCGAAGCCGCCGCCGACATCTCCTACCACCACGCGCACCTTTTCCTTGGGCAGGCCGATGGCGGCGCAGATGGAATCGCGCACGCCGGAGGGCATCTGGGTGCTCATGCGGATCGTGAGGCGGCCGGTTTCGGCGTCGCGCGCCGCGAGCACCGAGCGCGGCTCGATCGTCAGGGCGACCACGCGCTGGTTGTTCACGTCGAGCGCGACCACGTGGCTGGCCTTGGCGAAGGCGGCCGTGGCGGCTTCGCTGCTGCCGTGGCGCATTTCGGCGGAGATGTTGCCGGTGGCCTCCTCGCACAGCAGCGGCGCGCCTTCCGCGGTGGCGCTGGCGAGGTCGACCACCATGGGCAGGTCTTCGTAGTCGACCATGATGGCTTCGGCGGCGTCGCGCGCCTGCTGCACGGTGTCGGCCACCACGGCAGCCACCACTTCGCCGACGAAACGGGTGCGCTCGTGGGCGATGGCTCGGCGCGGGGGGCTGGCGCTGTCGCTGCCGTCGGCGCGCTTGAAGCCGGCGGCGCCGGGAAGAGGCTTGACGCCGGCCTCCACCATCTCGGCGCCGGTGATCACTCGCAGCACGCCGGGCATGGCGGCGGCGGCGCTGGTGTCGATGGACAGGATGCGCGCGTGCGGGTAGGAGGATCGAAGGAAGACGAGGTGCGCCTGCTCGGGGAGCGTGACGTCGTCGGTGTAGCGGCCGGCGCCCGACAGAAGGCTTTCATCTTCCAGGCGGCGCACTGCCTGGCCGCTGCCGAAGCGGGTGGGATTGGGTTCAGTGGTCAACGTTGTCCTCTTGTACTTATCCCCGGCGTGCGCTCGGGCCTGCCTGATCTGTTCGTGGGTGCTGCGGATGCAAGCTGTGCACTATAGGGTTTCCGGCGGGTCTTGTGGTGCCGTGGCGTGTGGGCCGAACGCTGGTGGCGATATCGGCGACCAGCGATTTTCGCCCACTGGATTGGTGTTTGCGAAGCCGTGTATACCTATGCCCATGCGACAACTTCCCTGGCTGGAACCTGGAGATGCCCTGCCCGACCCCGCCTCGGCCTGGGGTGTGGCCGACCCGGTGCCCGGCCTGCTGGCCGCCGGAGGTGCTCTCGACGTCGATACTCTGATGCAGGCCTACGGCAACTGTGTCTTTCCCTGGTTCAGCGAGGACCAGCCGATCCTGTGGTGGAGCCCCGACCCACGCATGGTGCTGCAGGTGGACGAGTTCAGGCTGCACCGCTCTCTGCGCAAGACCCTGGCGCGCTTCGTGGAAACGCCCGGCTGCGAGGTGCGCATCGACCACGGTTTCGAGGCCGTCATCAGGGCCTGCTCGGCCTCGCCGCGGGTGGGCCAGTCGGGCACCTGGATCGTGCCGGACATGGTGGCCGCCTATACGGATTTGCACCGCGCGGGCCACGCCCATAGCGTCGAGACCTGGATCGATGGCGAACTGGCGGGCGGCCTCTACTGCGTTTCGCTGGGCCGCGCGGTGTTCGGCGAGTCGATGTTCACCCGCCGGCCGGACGCATCGAAGATCGCGCTGGCCGCGCTGGTGTCGCTATGCCGCCACTTCGGCGTGCGGATGATCGACTGCCAGCAGAACACCGCCCACCTCGCGAGCCTCGGCGCACGCGAAATGGCCCGCAAGCGCTTCGTCGCGCACGTGGCGGGGGCACGGCAGCAAGAGGGCCCACGGTGGCGATTCGAGCCCGTATACTGGTCCGAACTCCTTTCAGCGCGACCTCCTTCCCTGACGTGACGCACCTCAAGGACCTCCCGCTTCACACACTGCAGTTCTACGCGACTGCGCCCTACCCGTGCAGCTACCTGCCGGACCGGCAAGCCCGCTCGCAAGTGGCCACGCCCAGCCACCTGATCCACAACGACGCCTATTCGGACCTGGTGCTCAGCGGCTTCCGGCGCAGCGGCATGTTCACCTACCGGCCGTACTGCGATGGTTGCCGGGCCTGCATTCCGCTGCGCGTGCTGGCCAATGCCTTCCATCCCAACCGCAGCCAGCGCCGGGCGCTGAAGCAGCATGCAAACCTGCAGGCCCGCGTGCTCAAGCTGTGCTTCATGCCGGAGCACTACCAGCTCTACCTGCGCTACCAGAACGGCCGCCATGCGGGCGGCGGCATGGACCACGACAGCATCGACCAGTACACCCAGTTCCTGCTCCAAAGCCGCGTCAACTCGCGGCTGGTGGAATTCCGCGAGACCCAGCCCGACGGCAGCGCGGGAGCGCTCAGGATGGTGTCGATCCTCGATGTGCTCAACGACGGCATCTCGGCCGTCTACACCTTCTACGAGCCCGATTCGAGCGCCAGCTACGGCACCTACAGCGTGCTATGGCAGATCGAGCAGGCCCGCAAGCTCGGGCTGCCGCACGTGTACCTGGGCTACTGGATCGAGCACAGCCCCAAGATGAACTACAAGGCGCGCTTCTCCCCTCATGAAGTGTTGTTGGATGGCCGCTGGCAGCCGCCAAGTGATTTCACAAGGTAAAATGGCGCTCGGTCATCACCGCAGAGCGCCATGAGAAAAAACCAATCCGACATTCCCGCCGTTCCCGTGATCCAGGTGATCGAGCGCATGTTTGCGCTGATCGACGTCCTGGCATCTCGCGAGGACGCCATTTCGCTGAAGGAGATCAGCGAAAAGACGGGGCTCCACCCGTCGACCACGCACCGCATCCTCAACGACCTGGCCGTCGGCCGTTTCGTCGACCGCCCCGAGGCCGGCAGCTACCGGCTCGGCATGCGCCTGCTGGAGCTGGGCAACCTGGTCAAGGGCCGGCTCAACGTGCGCGACGCGGCCCTGGGCCCGATGCGCGAGCTGCACAAGCTGACGCAGCAGCCCGTCAACCTCAGCATGCGCCAGGGCGACGAGATCGTGTACATCGAGCGCTCCTACAGCGAGCGCTCGGGCATGCAGGTGGTGCGTGCCATCGGCGGCCGCGCCGCCCTTCACCTTACGTCGACCGGCAAGCTGTTCCTGGCGGCCGATGACCCGCAACGGGTGCGCAGCTACGCCACCCGCACCGGCCTGGCCGGCCACACGCGCAACAGCATCACCCAGCTGCCGGCGCTGGAGCGCGAGTTGTCGAAGGCGCGCCAATACGGCATTGCCCGTGACAACGAAGAACTGGAGCTGGGTGTGCGCTGCATGGCCGCAGGCATCTACGACGACCAGGGCAAGCTGGTGGCGGGGCTGTCGATCTCTGCGCCGGCCGACCGACTGGACGAGGGCTGGCTGCCCAAGCTGCAGGCGACGGCAAACGAAATCTCGGGTGCGCTGGGGTTCAAGGAAGGCATGCCGGCAACGCCGTCACCTTCGGGGGGGTCTGCACCATCGGCCAGCGTCTGACAAGCGGGCCAAACAGCCACCCCCAAGCAAAACAGGCCCCGAGAGGGCCTGTTTTTCGTTGGAGGTGGAGGGCCGGGGACTTGCCCGATCGGCTGATCAGCCAGCCACCTGGTAAGCCGCATTGCGCGACGAAGCCGCCGGCGAGCCCACCGAGTGCGTGGCTTCCACCCAGCGGCGGACGCGCTCCGCATCGGCGATACGGCTGAACTTGCCGGCCGAATCCAGGAACACCATGATCAGCTTGCGGCCCGCCACCCGCGCCTGCATCACGAGGCACTGGCCGGCTTCGGAGATGTAGCCGGTCTTCTGCACGCCGATTTCCCAGTCGGGGCTCTTCACGAGGCGGTTGGTTGTGTTGAACTGCAGCACTCGGTTGCCGACTTCGACCTGGTATTCAGGCGAGGTGGACAGCGAACGCACCGTGGCATCGGCATAGGCGGCATTGACCAGCAGCGCCAGGTCTTGCGCGCTCGACTGGTTGCGGCTCGAGAGGCCCGTGGGCTCCACATAGCGCGTGTCCTTCATGCCGAGCATCTTGGCCTTGGCGTTCATGATGCTCACGAAGGTCGTCAGGCCACCCGGGTAGGTACGCCCCAGCGCGTGCGCGGCGCGGTTTTCGCTCGACATCAGCGCCAGGTGCAGCAGCTCGCCGCGCGAGAGCGTGGTGCCTACCGTCAGGCGCGAACTGCTGCGCTTCTCGGTGTCGACGTCGTCCTGGGTGATGGTGATGAGTTCGTCGTTCGGCAGATGGGCCTCGCTGATGAGCAGGCCGGTCATGAGCTTGGTAAGCGAGGCGATCGGCAGCACGGCGTGGTCGTTCTTGCTGAACAGCACTTCGTGGGTGTCCTGGTCGATGACCAGGGCGACGCTCGACTTCAGGTCGAGCGCATCTTCGGTTCCATGCAGCCCGGCCATCTGGCCGAAGGACTGGCGCGCGGGCGCCTCGACAACGCGAACCACCGAGCGGCGCTGCACGGCCACCACGGTCTTGCCGTTCTTCTTGTGGATGGTGGCGACGACGTTGCGGCCGCCGCGAACCACCTTCTCGGCACGTTCGGCCTTTTCGGCACGGCCGCCGCGCTTGGCGACAGTGGCGGTCTTGGAGGAAGCGGCGTTGCGCTTGACTTCGACCGGCACCGGCCCCTTCGCCTTCTTGGAGGCGACGGCGGTCTTGGCGGCGGCGGGCTTTTCCTTCTTCGCGGCCTGGGCGCCAGGCAGCAAAAACGCCGTGGCGCAGAGCGCGACGGCGATGGCTTTGAAAGCGGGCAGGAACCGCTGGCTGGAAACTCGGCGTAGGCGGGCTTCAGGCATTAAAAAATCTCCAGCGGCAAAAACGAGGACCGCAGTGTATCGAAATCAAAAAAGACACGCAATATCAGTTACTTGCATCCTCTTCTTCATTCGAATATCAAGGATCGCCCGAAAACCTAACCTTGTGCCGCAACTCTCTCAGCTTGGCTCTGTAACTTGTTGAGCGCACTCAAATAAGCCTTAGCCGAAGCGACAACGATGTCCGGATCTGCACCCACACCGTTGACCACCCGCCCTGCGTTTTGTAACCGGACTGTAACTTCTCCCTGGCTTTCCGTCGAGCCGCTGATGGCATTTACAGAGTAAAGAACCATTTCGGCACCGCTCTTGACGTGCGACTCGATGGCCTTCAAGGAAGCATCAACCGGGCCATTTCCGTCGGATTCGCCGGTGACTTCCTTGCCCTGGACGGTGAACACGATTTTCGCCTGGGGGCGCTCGCCGGTTTCGCTGTGCTGGGAGAGAGAGACGAAAGCAAACTGCTCACCAACGTTCGACACCTCTTCGGCGCTGACGAGCGCAAGAATGTCCTCGTCGAAAATCTCCGACTTCCGGTCGGCCAGCTCCTTGAAGCGCAGGAAGGCGGCGTTGATCTCGCCCTCGCTGTCCATGGCCACGCCCAGCTCCTGCAGGCGCTGCTTGAAGGCGTTGCGACCGCTGAGCTTGCCCAGGACGATCTTGTTGGCCGTCCAGCCCACGTCCTCGGCGCGCATGATTTCGTAGGTGTCGCGCGCCTTGAGCACACCGTCCTGATGGATGCCCGAAGCGTGCGCGAAGGCATTGGCCCCCACCACCGCCTTGTTGGGCTGTACCACGAAACCGGTGGTCTGGCTGACCATGCGGCTCGCGGCCACGATGTGTTGCGTGTCGATGCGCAGGTCGAGACCGAAGTAGTCCTTGCGGGTCTTCACAGCCATCACGACCTCTTCGAGCGAGCAATTGCCCGCGCGCTCGCCCAGGCCGTTGATGGTGCACTCCACCTGGCGCGCGCCGCCGATCTTCACGCCAGCCAGCGAGTTCGCCACGGCCATGCCCAGGTCGTTGTGGCAGTGCACCGACCAGATCGCCTTGTCGCTGTTGGGAATGCGCTCGCGCAGCATCTTGATGAAGTTGCCGTAGAGCTCGGGGATAGCGTAGCCGACGGTGTCGGGCACGTTGATAGTGGTGGCCCCCTCGTTGATCACGGTCTCGAGCACCCGGCACAGGAAGTCGGGGTCGCTGCGATAGCCGTCTTCCGGGCTGAACTCCACGTCGCCGATCTGGTTGCGCGCGAAGCGCACGGCCAGCCTGGCCTGCTCATGGACCTCGTCGGGCGACATGCGCAGCTTCTTTTCCATGTGAAGCGGAGAGGTGGCAATGAAGGTGTGGATCCGCCCCCGGGCGGCGCCCTTCAGGGCCTCGGCCGCGCGCCCGATGTCGCGGTCGTTGGCGCGCGAGAGGCCGCACACCGTCGAATCCTTGATCGCGTTGGCGATCGCCTTCACCGCCTCGAAGTCGCCGTTCGAGCTGGCCGGGAAGCCGGCCTCGATGACGTCGACCTTCAGCCGCTCCAGCAGCTTGGCGATGCGCATCTTCTCGTCGCGCGTCATCGAGGCGCCCGGCGATTGCTCGCCGTCGCGCAGGGTGGTGTCGAAAATGATCAGCTGGTCGGTCATCGTGGTTCTCCTTCGTACGCGCCCTTCCTGCGCGTCCGGACCGGACCAGCGCTTCAGCGTCAGGCGACTTCAACCACCGATTGTGCGCTGTGCG